>Ga0209536_100003580_pt1 | contig 24863 bp, 14 predicted proteins | sample DeeMarSeWOR28_12_FD_187461 | JGI IMG/M metagenome (GOLD analysis project Ga0209536, IMG submission 187461) | Marine sediment microbial communities from White Oak River estuary, North Carolina - WOR-2-8_12 (SPAdes) (version 2) | ecosystem: Environmental > Aquatic > Marine > Intertidal zone >...
AGTTTGGGTGTCCACGAGGGTACCGAGCGAGTCGTATAATTCGAATGTTACACCTGGCAACCCAACGCCGGAAGCGGATGCATAGTTTCGTCCGGCACCACCTCCATAATTCACATCTTCAAATACACGTCCGGTAATCAAATTAGAAGGTACTTTTAGTACTACTGCGTTCATAATCACATAATCCTGCCCTACATTAACCTGCGTGGTAGCGCTGGTTTCCCCGGGAAGGATAAAGGACGATACATCATAGGTATCCAGATCTACTCCATGGGAAGCTGTGTTGTTTAGGTTAGGCAATACCGTATTATCAAAATGCGTTGAATTAAAAGGGTTGTTTGCCGATATACCATCATTGTCTCCATCGCCTGTCAGAAGATTGGTTCCGGACAATGGTGTTGTAAATTGAAGGGATTCATTATTCGCAAGGGTCTGATCTCCTTCCCAGGACAAGGCGGTTGTTTTTGAACCCACAGATCCTATGGCATAAAAACCGCTTAAAGAAAATGTTGATGAGGAATTCTGATTACCGTCAAACCCCTGATATAAGTTGATTGTTGAAGCCGGCAGACTCGGATCTGAATAAAAAATCATTAGGGACCAACCTCCCAAAACAACACTGCTACCACAATAAGATCCAGTATTGTCTATTGTCAGACCCGAAAAATCATAGACATTCGCAGATGGATTAGGAATAGTCGTTACAAGGCTGGTGACGTCACTAAACATGCCATAAAACGTAAGCCCAATGATAGAAGTTGTATAGGCCACCTGGGCATCTATTGTAGTACCTTCAAAAGTTACCTGAGAATCCATAGTAGCCCCGGAATGAGACCAATAAAGATAAGCGGCATTAATAGTTGCTCCTGGCGGAATTGAGGAGCTCAGTGTATTGGATGAAGAAGTAGTAATTGCGCATGGATCTACCGTATTTGGCTGTGTCCTTAATGTACCTGCTGTAGAGGTATAGTCCATGTAACCGTCAAATTCCCTAAAAAGGGTAAGCGGGGTATTTCCCAAAACCACTTCATTATCAATTATTGTCCCTGTACCTGTATCGGTGATATCAACGGAGCCATCAGATGTTCCTGTAAGTTGAATACTGAAGGTTTCTGCAGATTCAAAAACAGTGTCGTCAGTTATGGATACAACGATGGTTTCAGAATCTCCCACATTTCCGTTAAAACTTAATATGGCCCCAGGAATTCCCGTATAATCGCTTCCAGCCGCAGCTGTACCATCAACAGTTTGATAATTTACAGTAAAAGGCCCTCCGGCCGGAAGCCCCAAATGGGTGGCTGTAAAAGTCGCCGTTCCGGCATTCTCATTAACCGATATGTCGTCAATAGAAATAAAAGGTGTAGAAATTGCCACAAACTGAACATTATCAATAAAAATTGTCTCTCCATTACTCCAACCATTATCAACACCCACAAATCTTATAGCAGATGCAGCCGAGATTTGATCTGCAGTCAATGAGTGTGATATAGAACCGCTCACAGAGGTGTTAATCGTTGTAACCGTTTCATAAGCGGCGGTGTTGTTATTCCAAAGCTGAACCTGTAAACCTTCATTGCCACGGCTGGTGGCATCATAATCTAAGGTAAGTGTCACTGCCGTACTTACAGACAAGTCGAGGGTCCTGGCAATGCTTCTTCCATCCAGATTATTAAATCGTAATTGATTGGAATTTATCTGTATCCTGCCTCCTGACGGATCTGTGCCTTCATTCGTCTCCACCCAATCCCCGGCAAAATTTGCCGATCCATTGTTGTTGGAATATGAGGTTGAATTGAAATTATCCAGGAAAATTCCCTGTCCATAAGATTGAACTGCTGAACCTAAAAGGGCCATAAAGACCAGGGCAAATAGCAATGGATTATACTTCATTTTATAATTGGGTATAGCTATAAGCATCAAAAATACCTTTGATAATCCTTTCAAATAAATATTTGTTGTATAAGTGCGAATTAGGTTAGTGAAATGCCGGGTTATCGAAGTATAGCATACTTTTTTTAAGCCAATTACGGAGATATTCAGCGTGCAGTTAAACGATGAAGCCCTGCTATTAGTGATTTTTAAACCTATAAAAAATAAAACAGTTACCAAAAGTAACTGCCTCAAAAGAATACTTTGTCAAATGAATTTACTCCAAAATGATGAACTCCGACCTGCGATTTAACTGGTGCTTTTCTTCGGAGCATTTTACACCATCATCACATTCATTTATCAGGCGGGTTTCTCCATATCCCTCACCTTTAATACGATCTGCGTCAATACCCTGAGATATCATATATTTCACGGTAGACTCAGCCCTTTTTTGAGATAACCAAAGATTAAAGGAATCAGCCCCCCTGCTATCTGTATGAGAATTCGCCTTTATTTTAAGGCTGGGATATTTATCCATTGCCGCGATTACTTTCTGAATTTCTATTTCCGCATCGCGCCTGATATCGTATTTGCCGAAATCGAAATATATTGTGCTCAGCTGCAACAGCTTGAACAAATCATCCCCAAAACCGGCATCTACTATCTCCCGTTCCAAATAGAAGTCAATTATTATGGGTTTGCCATCCGATATTGGAAGATATTCCTCTGCAGGAATATACCCCTGAATTTGTGCCCTTACAAAATTTCCCTGATTGCAATCACAACTTAGGGTATAATTGCCATTATCATCTGTAATTGCAGACAAGACTTCTTCATTTTCTTCATTTATCACTTTAACAGTGGCTCCAACGAGTACGTCATTGGAAATTTTATCTCTAACTGTGCCCGTTATAGGTTGCAGACATTCAAAGATTAGAGGTCTTGTTTCCAGGAAACCATAAATATCATCTGCTCCCATTCCATCGGCGCGATTAGATGCAAAATAACCTCTTTTGTTTTCCTCATTTATTATATAGGAAAAATCATCTTTGTTGCTGTTTACAGGCTCTCCCACATTTAATACAGGATTTGAAATATTCTCATTGTTGATTTTAGTTGCAAAAATATCCAACCCTCCAAGTCCCGGATGACCATCTGAAGAAAAATAAAGGATATTTTCACTGCTTACAAACGGGAATGTTTCCCTTGCTTCCGTATTTATAGCAGCGCCTAAATTTATCGGTGAACCAAACGTGCCATCCTCATTAATGGAAACCTTATAAATATCGGATGCGCCTTTTGAATCAGCCATATCTGCGGCAAAGAAAAGTGTTTTTTCGTCAGGACTTAAGGCAGGGTGGGCAACCGAATAGCTGTCGCTGTTAAAAGGTAATTCTTCAAGGGCAGACCATTCGCCATCCTCCCGGTTAATCCTGAAGATCTTTAATCTCACTACACCTTCTTCATCTTTTCTGGATTTACCATCGACAAAGTTATTTCGTGTAAAATAAATGGTAGTGCCATCCCTCGTGGCCACGGAAGTAGATTCATGCAGCCTGGAGTTTATCATATTCATCTTTACCACCCGGTTGTTCGAACTGCTATCTGCATTTACCTTATAGATATCCAGAAAATCCTTGGAATTCCAGGTATGTCTGTATCTGGCAAGATTTCCCGTGTCCCGGTCTGATGAAAAAATCAACCCCTCTTTATAGAAGGCAGGAGCAAAATCTGAATATTTTGAATTGTACTCAAAAAGTTCAATATCATAACGGCCGGAATTTCTGGCAATCTCTTCCTTATAATCCTTTGCGGTTTTGATTATTTTGGATCTCAAGTCGTTTGAGGTCATATCCGAAAAGCGGGCGAGGATAGAATCGGAGTTCCTGTAGTCTCCAAGCGTTTTGAGCGTTTGGCCATACCTAAAATAATATTCCGGACCTACTTCAGAACCATAGCTTTCAATAAGCTGTTTATAGACTTTTTCCGCCTCTTCGTAATTTGCATTAAAATAATATGAGTTTCCTAATTTTTCTAATAGTTCACTAGTCACATATCCTTTATCGATTACTTTTTTATAAATATCAATCGCCGGACTAAATGAATATTCGGCATACTTTTTATTCCCCTTGACTACGAGTCTTTCCTGAGCAAATGTCATGGCCAGCAGAAATACTGTCAGGATTGAAGTTAAGAGTACTTTTTTTGTCATTTAATTACATTTTAAAAGAATCGGGGTGATACTAAACGTTGAAAAGATTTTACCAATTCGAATCTCAGGAATATCTCAAAAGACCCATCATTAAAGCGGGTACTTCCCAGTTCCGTAGTTTCCTTATCATATGCAAGGCCAAGCATTAACTGATCAGACAATTGAAAGCCTATTAATGCGCTAAAGGCAGCATCCCATCTGTATGCCGCGCCAAAAGAGAACTTCTCATTCAATAGAAAACTTGCAGAGAGATCTACCTGTAAGGGGGCACCACCTACAACTTTGGTCAGTAAAGCAGGTTTAAATTTTAGCTGACTGTTTAAATCAAGAACCACTCCGGTGATTAAATAGAAGTTGATTTTTTGAGTAGACAGGAATTGTACACTATTAGCATCGCGTTGAGAATTATCAAAATAATCTGAGGCTATCAACCTTGGTGCGGATACTCCGGCATAAAATTTATTGGTATGATAATAAACCCCCAAACCAAAATTAGGCGTGAATTTATTTTCTATATTATCCCCGGCAATTGGTTCGTCATCAAAATTATTCAAACCGGCAAAATCCAGGTTTAACATACTACCGCCAAAGTTAAGACCAAAAGACAATTTTCCTTCGAAGGATACATCAATAGTATATGACAAAACTCCATCCAGATAAGTTTCCTGAACTACACCGTCGCCTATATTATCGTTAATAATAGAAATTCCATAGCCTAATTTGCTATTCCTTATGGGCGAATGAAGATTTAATGTAAATGTTTCAGGTGCTCCCTCAAGGCCTACCCACTGAGATCTGTACAAGCCCGCAATACTAAGCTGGCCTCTTGAACCGGCATAGGCAGGGTTAACGCTCATTGTATTATACATATATTGCGTAAACTGGGCATCCTGCTGTGCTAACAAGCCTCCCATTGCAGTAAAAATCAGTATTAGCGTAACAATGCACTGCTTATTAAATATCATATACTTTGCCATGTATTATTTGCTTATGTAGAGATAACCGCTGGCGGAAATATTTTCCTGGTCTTTTTCGTATTCAAAGATATAGAAATATACCCCAGACGGAAGATAATCATCCGTACTAATCGTTGATCTGCCCCGCGACCTGCCATCAAAAACATTATTTTGATTATTATAGTTACTACCTTCATAAACAGCAACCCCCCATCTATTAAATATTTTCAGAGAATTATTTAATGCATTTTCCACTCCGTTAATAAATAAGAAATCATTTCTACCATCATTATTAGGTGTAACCAATTGATTGACTTCAATAGTAGTTGCTATTGTTTCCGATACTAACACAACAACAGTAGCTGTGTCACAATTAGTCGGAACTTCATTCTCACATATGGTATACTCAATACTGTATGATCCTGTAGGCGTATCCGGTGCAACACTTATAGTGCCATCCACATTAACTGCCAACGGGCCTGTTGGTGTTGAGGTAATGGTTATATCTTCTGGATTAACCGAAAGTCCATTCAAAGTATCGTTATCTAAAACATTGCTGTCTGGCAGAATGCCACCGTCTTCACCGTCTATAAATACATCACTAAAATCATCGTCCACAGCATCTATTGTAATCAGGATGACTTTGACAGTTACAGAAGCCGTATCACAATTTATTGCATTTGCTATCTCGCATATTGTGTATTCTATCGTATATATACCAGGCGCAGTCTCAGGTGCAACACTAACGGTGCCATCAGGATTAATAGTCAAAGGACCTGTAGGGGTGGATGTTAGGGTTACATCGGCCGGATCGAGGGCTTCTCCGTTCAAAGTATCATTATCAAAAATATTACCTCCTTCTACAATTCCTCCGGCAATTCCATCTGCTAACAATTCACTAAAATCATCATCAACAGCATCTATAGGGTTCTCTGACACAAAGATTGTAACTGTGGCCGAGGCGCATACATCCGGATCCGGAACCGTATTACATACTTCATAGATTATCGTAACACTTATATTATTTTCTGATGATGATGGAGTATAGGATAATTCCCCTGTTTCAGGGTCAAATGAAACCAAACCTGTTGCATCTCCTCCTATTCTCGCAATAGATGTAATTCCCAGATTATTGGGATCATTATTAGGAAGGTAATCATCGTTCTCTAAAACATTGATCACTACCTCAGCCAGTGGTAAGGTGGTTCCAGAATCATCAACTGCTGTAGCCGTTAGAGGGTTAGGGTCTGTTCCGTTCGGATTCCCATCATTATCACAATCCAGAAGATTCCATTCTTCCGAAGGATTCTCAGTCTGACTTGCCAGTAGAAGATCGCAAGGATCTAATGGATCTGTTGCATCAATAATTTCATCAACATTAGTTACACCATCACCGTCGCAATCCAGGGTTTCCCATTCATCAGAAGTCGCCACCGTTTGGTTAGCGAGCACAAAATCGCAGGAATCAAGAGGATCCGTTGCGTCGGATATTTCGTCACCATTGGTTACTCCGTCGCCGTCGCAATCCAGGTTGTTCCACTCATCACTCGTTGCAACCGTTTGGCTTGCGAGTATAAAATCACAGGAATCTAACGGATCTGTTCCGTCTGTAGCTTCATCCCCATTGGTTACGCCGTCACCGTCGCAATCGGCCACTAAATAATCTCCGCCTGGTGCAAGGGTTACACTGTCCGCATTAAAGTCGCATGGATCTAACGGATTAGTTCCATCCGAAACTTCATCACTATTGGTTACACCATCGCCATCACAATCCAGGTTGTTCCACTCATCAGTTGGTGTAACAGTTTGGCTGACCAGTAAAAAATCACAAGAGTCTAGTGGGTTAGTTCCGTCTGAGACTTCATCCCCATTGGTCACCCCATCACCATCGCAATCCAGGTTGTTCCAATCAATTGTTGGAGTAACTGTCTGACTTGCCAGTATAAGATCACAGGAATCTAACGGATCAGTTCCGTCTGCATCCTCATCCTCATTGGTCACACCATCGCCATCACAATCTGCCGTTAAATAATCCCCTCCGGGTGTGAGTGTTACACTGTCCGCATTAAAGTCGCAAGGATCCAATGGGTCTGTTGCATCCGAAACTTCATCACTATTAGTTACGCCGTCCCCGTCGCAATCCAGATTGTTCCACTCCTCGCTAGGTGTAACCGTTTGACTTGCAAGTACAAAATCACAGGAGTCCTCCGGATCGGTTTCATCTGCAAGTTCATCATCATCAGTAACTCCATCCCCATCTGTATCCGGATCACAGGTTGTAGTCTCCGGATCCAAATAATCAGGTGTTCCATCACCTGTGCAATCGTCGTTTGTAGGATCGCCATCCCCATTGGCATCCTCATCGGGAGTGTCGAAACCATCTCCATCATCATCCAGATCGCGGTAGTTTACATCTTCCGTACCATCTGTATCGGGCAAATCAGTTGCGGGATCGGTAATTTCATTATTTACAACAAAACCGTCATTAATATCACTGCCCTCGTATCCATCGTCCAAACCATCCCCGTCGGTATCTGTACCTGTAAAGTTCTGATCCGGAATTCCATCAAAGTTAAAGTCGTTCCCTTCAATATTGTCAGGCACTAAATCATTGTCTGTGTCTGTGTCCAAATAATCGGGTTCATCTGTTCCATCCGTATTTTGTGGTGTAAGGCCACCCAAGTAAGCAGAATTAACCCCATCATTGGAAACATAGGTTGCCTCATCGTCTTCATTTGGTAAAATATAGCCACTTGTGGTCTGTGCTTCTATATTGTCTGGTAGACCATCATTATCCGAATCAATATCGAGATGATTCGGGAAACCGTCATTATCACTATCCAACGGATTTGTTAAAGGATCGTCATCATTATCCAGGTTAGGGTCTTCTTCTGTGTCCAGAAGACCGTCATTATCATCATCAAGATCTGTACTGTCTTTTACACCATCCCCATCTGTATCCGGATCGCAGGTTGTCGTTTGCGAATCTAAATAATCAGGTGTTCCATCACCGGTGCAATCGTCGTTGGTAGGATCGCCATCGCCATTGGCATCCTCATCGGGAGTGTCGAAACCATCTCCATCATCATCCAGATCGCGGTAATTTACATCATCCTTACCATCAATATCGGGGAGGTCGGTGGCAGGATCTGTTATTTCGTCATTAACTATGTAACCATCATTTACATCGCTGCCTTCATAACCATCGTCCAATCCATCGCCATCGGTATCTATACCAGTAAACGTCTGATCTGGAATGCCGTCGAAATTAAAGTCGTTCCCCTCGTTATTATCAGGTACTAAATCATTATCTGTGTCGGTATCCAAATAATCTGGTTCATCGCTACCATCAGTATTCTCAGGAGTAATGCCCTGATCCCCGGATCCTTCATAAGCATTATCCAGTCCGTCTTTATCATCGTCCATCCCGGAAGGCAGAATATAACCGCTTGTGGTTTGCGCCTCTATATTATCCGGAAGACCATCATTTTCTGAATCTATATCCCTGAAATCAGGATTCGGGTCGGAATCCGAATTTATCGGATGCAGTCCTTCTCCGGCTCCAGGGGTACTCTCATAATGATCATCAAGACCATTGCCATCAGAATCCATCCCACATGGTGGTTGAAAATCTGCAGCAGTTTGTGCTTCCACATTATCCAAAATACCATCGTTATCTGAATCAATATCACGGTAATCTGGCTGCAAATCACTATCTGTATTCACTGGAACAAGTCCACCACAGCTACCTGGGGTTTCCTCATAATGATCATCCAGGCCATTTCCATCAGAATCCATGCCACAAGGCGGCTGAAAATCTGCAGTAGTCTGAGCTTCCACATTATCCAGAACACCATCATTATCACTATCGATATCCAGATAATCCGGATAGTTATCCAAATCTGAATCTATGGGTACCAATCCTCCGCAACTCCCGGGGGTTTCTTCATAATTATCATCCAGCCCATTGCCATCGGAATCAATCCCGCCGGGGGCAATATAATCATCCGTGGATTGTGCTTCCACATTGTCAATAATTCCGTCATTATCCGAATCCACATCAAGGTGATTCGGAACCCCGTCATTATCAGTGTCTGTTGGATTGGTTAAAGGATTATCATCCCCGTCCGTGTTTTGGTCTTCTATTGCATCTATAATACCATCATTGTCGTCATCAATATCTGTAAGGTCCTCTACGCCATCATTATCGGTATCTGTATCTGTATAGCTTGCTGTAAATGCAAACTGTGCAGGAATCGTATTAAACGAAGAAGATAGAGTAAAAACCAGAATGGCGGTTATCAAGGTAATGCCGAAAGCCGCTTTACCTTGTATTTTGGCTGGGGTGATGTTATCCATAAATGATAGTTTTCAATTAAACATATCACCATGGCTTTGTAGGAAAAAATTTTGCAAGAGATAGGGCTTCTCTAAATTATCGTTGCAAGATATAGTTAATATACGTAGCATCAAATGCATTTAAAAACTTAAGTTAACAAATATCTTTAAATAACCTCAAAACTCGTTAAACGTCAAATATCACGAATCTAATTGGCGGTATGCCGGGTAATAAAAAGCCTTTAAAATTTCTGAAAGATTCATAAAACTAAGATTCTTAACCGTTAATCGATGCAAAGCCTGAAATCAATAAAAATATGAGACATAATTTAGGTGGGATGCATGCTATTTGATGAAATAGAAGTGCATCTATAAAAACCCGCCTAATCTTAAAGAGTTATTTTATTTGCCGTATTTTTGCACAAATTTTTGCGGTGAATTTTATAAAAGAAATAGAAAAAAGAAGAACATTTGGGATTATATCTCACCCCGATGCAGGGAAAACCACGCTTACTGAAAAATTACTTCTATTTGGGGGTGCTATTCAGGAAGCCGGAGCTGTTAAAAATAATAAGATAAAAAAAGCAGCAACCAGTGATTTCATGGAAATTGAACGTCAGCGTGGAATATCTGTGGCTACTTCTGTGCTGGCATTCTTGTATAAGGATAAAAAAATAAATATTCTTGATACACCGGGTCATAAGGACTTTGCTGAAGATACTTTTAGAACTCTTACCGCGGTAGATAGTGTAATTGTTGTCATAGATGTTGCCAAAGGAGTGGAAGAACAGACCAAAAAATTGGTTGAAGTCTGCAGGATGCGAAACATTCCGATGATAGTGTTCATAAATAAACTGGACAGAGAAGGAAAGGACGCTTTTGACCTTTTGGATGAAGTGGAGCAGGAATTAGGCCTAACCGTTACCCCACTAAGTTTTCCTATTGGGATGGGTTATGATTTTAAGGGTATTTATAATATTTACGAGAAAAACATCAATCTTTTCAGTGGAGACAGTAAAAAAAACATATCAGATATAATTGCATTTGATGATATAAGCAGTCCTGAACTAGAGAATTATATTGGGGCTGCGGCGGCTGAAACCTTGAGGGATAATATGGAATTGGTATCCGGAGTGTATCCGCCTTTTGACAAACAAAAATATCTGGAAGGCTCTCTTCAACCTGTTTTTTTTGGTTCAGCATTGAATAATTTTGGAGTAAAAGAACTTCTGGATTGTTTTATTGAAATAGCTCCATATCCAACATCAAAAATGGCTGAAGAACGGTTGGTTAAGGCAAATGAAAAAAAGCTTTCGGGTTTTGTATTTAAAATTCACGCAAATATGGATCCCAAACACAGGGATCGCCTGGCATTTGTAAAAATTGTTTCAGGTATATTTGAACGCAACAAACCATATTTGCATGTCCGGCTTAATAAAACATTAAAATTTTCAAGTCCCAATGCCTTCTTCGCAGAGAAAAAGGAAATTGTAGATAAGTCTTATCCCGGGGATATAGTAGGATTGCATGATACCGGTAATTTTAAAATAGGTGATACTCTAACTGAAGGTGAAATTCTTCATTATAAAGGTATCCCCAACTTTTCTCCAGAACATTTCAGGTATATTAACAATGCTGATCCCATGAAATCCAAACAATTGAACAAGGGAATTGACCAGTTAATGGATGAAGGCGTAGCGCAGTTATTTACCCTGGAGCTCAATGGCCGCAAAGTTATAGGCACTGTAGGCGCCTTGCAATACGAGGTAATTCAATACAGATTGGAGCACGAGTATGGCGCTAAATGCACCTATGAAAATTTTCCTGTTCACAAAGCCTGCTGGGTGGATCCTGAAGATCCTAATAATGATGAGTTTAAAGAATTTATTAGAGTGAAACAGAAATTCCTGGCCAAGGATAAGCGGGGGCAATTAGTCTTTCTCGCAGATTCTCCATTTTCATTACAAATGACACAACAGAAGTATCCTACTGTAAAACTACATTTCACTTCCGAATTTGAATAAACTCAGAACGCGCTAATCTAAAAATCAAAAACCCCTGTATTTTACAATACAGGGGTTTTTGATTAAGCCTCTCCGGTTGGTCCAAAATTCAATGGAATGGGAGGTTGTTCGTAATCTTTAATAGTACCGTGAGCCTTTTCAAAACGACTTACATTGTCATTCAGCGCCTTTAAAAATTTCTTTGCGTGCTGTGGAGTTAGTACAATCCTACTCTTCACTTTTGCCTTTGGTGCCCCGGGCATCATACTTATAAAATCGACAACAAATTCTGAAACCGAGTGATTGATTATAGCCAAATTCGAATAGATTCCTTCAGCTATTTTTTCATCCAGCTCAATATTTATCTGTTGTTGTTTCTTGCTTTTTTCTTCCATTATTCATTTCAAAAAATAATCAATATCATAAGCAAAAACCCTCAATTAGAAAATTGAGGGTTAATGATTTTAAAACTTCAATTCTTCTTTGCGTGCCATTATTTCATCGTATTCCTCTTTTGAACCTACGATGATATTTTCATAATCCCTCATACCGGTACCGGCTGGAATTTTATGACCTACAATGACATTTTCTTTCAATCCTTCCAGATAATCTATTTTACCGCTTACCGCAGCTTCATTTAATACCTTTGTTGTTTCCTGGAACGATGCCGCGGAAATAAACGATTTGGTCTGTAATGATGCCCTGGTAATCCCCTGCAAAATTGGTGTAGCTGTTGCTGAGACTGCATCCCTGGCGGCAACCAAAGTCTTATCTGCACGCTTTAAGATTGAATTCTCATCTCTCAGTTCGCGAGCTGTTATAATCTGACCTGCCTTAAGATTTTCTGATTCTCCTGCATCCTCAACTACTTTCTTACCAAAAATTTCATCGTTTTCTTTGATAAAGTCATCTTTGTGAACCAACTGATTTTCAAGGAAAGTCGTATCTCCAGAATCCTGAATTCTAACTTTTCGCATCATCTGGCGTACAACAACTTCAAAATGCTTATCATTAATCTTAACACCCTGAAGACGGTATACTTCTTGTACTTCATTTACCAGATACTGTTGTACCGCAGACGGTCCTTTAATGGCAAGAATATCTTCAGGTGTTATTGAACCATCGGATAAGGGCATACCAGCCCTCACATAGTCGTTTTCCTGAACTAATATCTGGTTAGAAAGTTTTACCAAATATTTCTTAATCTCACCAAGCTTGGATTCAATGATAATCTCTCTGTTTCCTCTTTTGATCTTACCAAAAGAAACAACTCCGTCTATTTCTGTTACAACTGCAGGATTAGATGGGTTACGAGCTTCAAAAAGTTCGGTTACCCTTGGCAAACCTCCTGTGATATCACCAGCTTTAGCTGATTTACGAGGAATTTTCACCAATATTTTGCCTTCTTTAATCTTATCGTTGTCATCCACCATTAAGTGGGAGCCAACCGGAAGGTTATACGAACGCAAAACTTCATCCTTGGCATTTTTAATCAATAAGGTAGGAATCAATTTTTTATTTCTGGATTCAGAAATTACCTTCTCCTGGAAACCTGTTTGTTCATCAATCTCTACCTGATATGTAATTCCCTGCTCAATATTCTCATAGGCAATCTTACCTGGAAATTCTGAAACTATTACACCGTTGTATGGATCCCACTGACAAATGATATCCTCCTTAGTAATCTTACTGCCATTCTTGACAAAAATTTGAGAACCATAAGGTATATTGTTTGTACTAAGTGTAATTCCGGTCTTGGCATCCACAACTTTGATCTCTGAAGTTCTTGAAATTACTATATCCGAAACTTTACCTTCGGCATTCTCACCTTTGACGGTTCGCAAATCTTCAATTTCGGCAACTCCATCAAATTTTGCTGCAAGTTTACTCTCCTCTGAAATGTTACCTGCTATACCTCCAACGTGGAATGTACGCAATGTAAGCTGTGTTCCGGGCTCTCCGATAGACTGTGCTGCTACGACGCCAACCGCTTCACCGCGTTGTACCATTTTATTGGTAGAAAGGTTTCTTCCATAACACTTGGCACATATTCCCTTTTCAGCTTCACAAGTAAGTGCAGAACGAACTTCTACTTTATCTATTGGCGAAGCCTCAATTTTCCTGACATCGCTTTCCATTATCTGTTGTCCTGCGGTCAATAATTGTTCTTCAGTCAAAGGGTTATACACGTCATGTAAAGAAACTCTGCCTAATATGCGCTCTCCGAGAGTTTCAACGACTTCTTCATTTTTCTTTAAAGATTGAACCTCAATTCCTCTAAGCGTTCCGCAATCATCAATATTCACGATCACATCCTGTGAAACATCCACCAGTCGTCTGGTAAGATATCCTGCATCGGCTGTTTTAAGGGCTGTATCCGCAAGTCCTTTACGAGCACCGTGGGTAGAGATAAAGTATTCCAAAATAGATAATCCTTCTTTAAAGTTGGAAAGAATCGGGTTTTCTATAATCTCACCCCCGCCTGCTGTAGATTTCTTAGGCTTAGCCATTAATCCACGCATACCGGTTAACTGTCTAATCTGTTCTTTTGAACCCCTGGCACCAGAATCCAACATCATATAAACCGAGTTAAATCCTTGTTGATCTTCCCGGATTCGCTTCATTGCCAACTCTGTTAACATGGCATTTGTTGAAGTCCAGACATCAATTACCTGATTGTAACGCTCATTATTGGTGATAAGGCCCATATTATAATTCATCATGATACTATCTACCTGCTCATTGGCATCTGCAATCATGTCGTGCTTTTCCTGCGGAATTATAATATCTCCAAGGCTAAATGACAATCCTCCTTTAAAGGCAAATTCATAACCCATGGTCTTTATCAAATCAAGGAAAGAAGCCGTCGTAGGCACATCCGTTACCGCAAGAATCTTTCCGATAATATCTCGTAAGGATTTCTTGTTGAGTACATCATTAATATATCCCGCTTCTTCCGGAACAACCCTATTAAAAAGTACTCTCCCAACCGTTGTTGGGATAATCTGATTTACTAATTCGCCTTCCTCGTTGAAATCTTTAGCTCTAACCTTAATTCCGGCATTCAGCTCTGCTTTTCCTTCATTGAATGCAATTACTACTTCTTCATAGGAGTAAAAAGTAAGGCCTTCTCCCTTAACGGGTACTTCCTTCGTAGATTTGCGTTCTTTGGTCATATAATATAACCCCAGGACCATGTCCTGTGAAGGCACGGTAATAGGTGATCCGTTTGCAGGATTTAATATATTGTGAGAAGCCAGCATTAAAAGTTGCGATTCCAATATTGCTTCAGGACCCAAAGGCAGATGCACCGCCATCTGATCCCCATCAAAATCCGCATTAAACGCGGTACAAACAAGAGGGTGTAAACGAATTGCCTTCCCTTCAATCAGTTTGGGTTGAAATGCCTGTATGCCTAATCTGTGTAAAGTAGGAGCCCTGTTTAGCAAAACTGGATGTCCTTTTAGTACATTTTCTAAAATGTCCCAGACTACTGGTTCCTTTTTATCAATTATTTTTTTGGCTGATTTCACGGTTTTAACAATACCTCTTTCGATCAACTTTCTGATCACAAAAGGCTTGTATAGTTCAGCAGCCATATCTTTTGGCAGCCCGCATTCGTACAAGTTCATTTCCGGTCCAACAACAATCACGGAACGAGCAGAATAATCTACCCTCTTACCCAATAAGTTTTGACGAAAACGCCCTTGTTTTCCTTTTAAGGAATCCGAAAGCGATTTTAAAGGTCTGTTAGATTCAGTTTTTACTGCTGACGCTTTACGTGTATTATCAAAAAGAGAATCAACCGATTCCTGAAGCATTCGTTTCTCATTTCTTAGGATAACTTCAGGTGCTTTAATTTCCATTAATCGCTTTAAACGATTATTCCTTATAATTACACGCCTGTACAGGTCATTTAAATCAGAAGTCGCAAACCTGCCACCATCCAGGGGAACCAATGGACGCAACTCCGGCGGGATAACCGGAATTACCTTCATGATCATCCATTCTGGCTTGTTATCCCTGTTATCCTGAGATTCTCTGAGTGCTTCGACCACCTGGAGTCTTTTTAAGGCTTCCGTTTTACGTTGTTTTGAAGTCTCGGTATTGGCTTTATGTCTTAAATCATAGGATAATTGTTTCAAATCAATTCGTGCCAGGAGATCAATAAGGCATTCTGCTCCCATTTTGGCAATAAATTTATTCGGATCTGAATCTTCCAAATACTGATTTTCCGGTGGAATAGAATCAAGGATATTTAAATACTCTTCTTCTGTAAGAAAATCTAATTTTTGAATTTCCTCTCCCTCTGGTCCCTGAGCAATGCCGGGTTGAATTACCACATAACGCTCATAATAAATTATCATATCCAGCTTCTTGGAAGGCAATCCAAGGAGATATCCAATTTTGTTTGGAAGGGAACGGAAGTACCAAATATGCGCAACGGGCACTACTAAGTTTATATGCCCTACCCTGTCGCGACGAACTTTCTTTTCCGTTACTTCGACGCCACATCTGTCGCAAACAATTCCTCTGTATCGGATACGCTTGTATTTTCCGCAAGCACATTCATAATCCTTTACCGGACCAAAAATACGTTCGCAGAACAATCCATCGCGCTCTGGTTTATGAGTTCTATAATTAATAGTTTCGGGTTTTAAAACCTCACCACGGGATTCTCCTAAAATTGATTCAGGAGAAGCCAATCCAATTGAAATTTTATCAAACCTTTTTATTGCGGTATTATCTTTTATTCTAGCCATTATAATATGGTGATGGTAAATTTATTATATCTAAAAAAACTATTATTCTTCAAGCCTAATATCCAAACCTAATCCCTTAAGTTCGTGCATTAAAACATTGAAAGATTCTGGCAAGCCAGGTTCAGGCATGGTTTCGCCTTTTACAATTGATTCGTAGGTTTTGGCTCGTCCAATCACGTCATCAGATTTTACAGTCAAAATCTCACGAAGGGTAGCAGATGCGCCATATGCCTCCAGGGCCCAAACCTCCATTTCTCCGAAACGTTGTCCACCAAATTGTGCTTTACCTCCTAAAGGCTGCTGTGTAATCAACGAGTATGGCCCAATGGAACGTGCATGCATTTTGTCATCCACCATATGCCCTAATTTTAGCATATAGATTATACCTACCGTTGCGGCCTGGTCGAAGCGCTGCCCAGTTCCTCCGTCATAGAGATACGTATGGCCAAATCTTGGAATCCCGGCTTCATCTGTAAATTCGTTAATCTCATCAAGAGTCGCACCATCAAAAATTGGGGTGGCAAATTTCTTACCAAGATTTTGACCTGCCCATCCAAGAACGGTTTCATAAATCTGACCAATATTCATACGGGATGGTACACCTAATGGATTCAACACAATATCTACAGGGGTTCCATCTTCCAGGAACGGCATATCTTCATGTCTTACAATACGGGCAACAATACCTTTGTTACCATGACGCCCGGCCATTTTATCTCCTACTTTAAGCTTACGTTTTTTAGCGATATAAACTTTGGCAAGCTTCATAATACCTGCTGGTAATTCATCTCCAACAGATATGGTAAACTTATCTCTTCTAAGGTTCCCCTGAAGATCGTTCAACTTAATCTTATAGTTATGAAGCAGGTCGGCTACCAAAACATTTGTGCTCTTATCCGTAGTCCAGCTTCCCCCTACAAGGTGGGCAAAATCATCTACTGAATTAAGCATCTTCATGGTATATTTTTTGCCCTTTGGTAAAACCTCTTCACCAAGATCATTTAATACTCCCTGAGAAGTCTTCCCATTGATAAGCTTAAACAATTTCTCTACCAGGATATCTTTAAGTTCCTGGAATTTTACTTCATATTCCAGTTCCAGGCTGGAAATTGCTTCCTTGTCTTCAGAACGTTTGCGCTTATCTTTAATAGATCGGGAGAACAACTTTTTATCAATGACAACTCCGCGTAATGAAGGTGAAGCTTTTAAGGATGCATCTTTTACATCCCCGGCTTTATCTCCAAAAATTGCGCGAAGCAGTTTTTCTTCCGGAGTGGGATCCGATTCGCCTTTTGGTGTAATCTTACCAATAAGAATATCCCCTGGTTTTACTTCCGCACCTATTCGTATCATCCCATATTCATCAAGGTCTTTGGTAGCCTCTTCAGAAACATTAGGAATATCATTGGTTAGTTCTTCCGCACCTAACTTTGTATCTCTAACTTCAAGAGCATATTCATCTATGTGTATTGAAGTAAAGATATCCTCGCGGACAACTTTTTCAGAAATTACAATTGCATCTTCAAAGTTATACCCTTTCCAAGGCATAAAAGCAACTTTAAGGTTTCTACCCAAGGCCAATTCACCGCCTTCTGTAGCATATCCCTCGCAAAGTACCTGTCCTTTTTTAACCTTATCGCCCTTTTGAACAATTGGTTTAAGATTAATGCTCGTACCCTGGTTGGTTTTTCTGAATTTAACCAATTCATAAGTCTTGGAATCTTCTTCAAAACTTACCAGTTTCTCATTTTCGCTCCGTTTGTAATTAATAGTGATCTTTTTAGAATCTACATATTCAATCACTCCATCGCCTTCTGCATTTATAAGGACTCTTGAGTCTGATGCAACTTGTCTTTCCAATCCTGTACCCACAATAGGAGATTGTGGCTTCAATAAAGGAACAGCCTGGCGCATCATGTTAGAACCCATCAAAGCCCTGTTTGCATCATCATGTTCAAGGAATGGAATTAATGAAGCCGATATAGATGCAATCTGGTTCGGTGCAACGTCCGTATAATTGACTTCTTTGGGATCAACAACCGGAAAATCTCCTTCTTCCCGTGCAATAACTTTTTCCTGATCTATTGCCCCGTTATCCTTGAGCGGAATATTGGCCTGAGATATTTTCATGCCTTCTTCTTCTTCTGCACTCAGGTATACAAAATCTTTTGTGTCTACTTTTCCACTATCAACCTTGCGATATGGTGTTTCCAAGAATCCCATTGGGTTTACTTTGGCGAAAACCGCGAGAGATGAAATAAGTCCAATATTCGGGCCTTCCGGAGTTTCAATCGGGCAAAGCCTTCCATAATGTGTGTAATGTACGTCACGGACTTCAAATCCCGCACGTTCTCTGGAAAGTCCCCCTGGTCCAAGGGCAGATAATCTTCTCTTGTGCGTAATTTCGGCAAGAGGATTCGTCTGATCCATGAACTGCGATAGCTGGTTTGTTCCAAAGAATGAATTAATCACAGAAGACAAGGTTTTGGCATTTATAAGGTCAATTGGAGTAAATACCTCATTGTCTCTTACGTTCATCCTTTCACGGATAGTTCGTGCCATACGGGCCAAACCAACACCAAATTGCGATGACAATTGCTCCCCTACAGTTCTAACACGCCTGTTGGAAAGGTGGTCTATATCATCAATTTCTGCTTTTGAATTGATAAGTTCAATCAAATACTTGATAATAGTAATAATATCTTCTTTGGTAAGAACCTGCTTGTCCATACCAATGTCCAGACCAAGTTTTTTGTTCATTCTATAACGACCAACTTCACCCAGATTATAACGTTGATCAGAGAAAAACAATTTATCAATTATCCCACGGGCTGTTTCTTCATCTGGTGGTTCAGCATTTCGCAGCTGACGATAAATATGTTCAACGGCTTCCTTTTCGGAATTAGTAGGATCTTTTTGCAAAGTATTATGAATAATTGCATAATCACTTTGGGCATTGTTTTCTTTGTGAAGCAGTATGGTTTTGACATCTGCTTCCATAATTTCATCAATGTGTTCTTTTTCAAGTACAGTATCGCGGTCCAGTACTATTTCATTTCTCTCAATAGAAACAACTTCCCCTGTGTCTTCATCAACAAAATCCTCATGCCAGGTATTAAGAACCCTTGCTGCAAGTTTGCGTCCCAGGTATTTTTTCAACCCGGTTTTTGAAACTTTCACTTCTTCGGAGAGGTCAAAAATCTCCAGAATATCTTTATCCCTTTCAAAACCTATTGCTCTGAATAAGGTTGTAACGGGTAATTTTTTCTTTCTGTCAATGTAGGCATACATGACGCTATTGATATCCGTAGCAAATTCTATCCAGGATCCCTTAAATGGAATTACCCTGGCGGAATACAATTTAGTACCATTAGCATGGAAAGATTGACCAAAGAAAACCCCTGGTGAACGGTGTAATTGTGAAACAACTACACGCTCCGCCCCATTAATAACGAATGTACCACTGGGTGTCATATAAGGAATAGTGCCCAAATAAACATCCTGAACAATAGTTTCAAAATCTTCGTGTTCCGGATCGGTACAATAAAGTTTTAAGCGCGCTTTTAAAGGTACGCTATATGTAAGGCCTCTTTCTATGCACTCCTGGATGGAATACCTGGGTGGGTCTATAAAGTAATCAAGAAACTCGAGTACAAATTGATTTCTTGTGTCAGTTATTGGAAAGTTTTCCATGAAGGTGTTGTACAAACCCTCATTGCCCCTTTCGTCAGATTTTGTTTCAAGTTGAAAAAAATCTTGAAATGATTTAATCTGAATGTCCAAGAAATCCGGATAGTTCGGAATGTTCTTAGCGGATGCGAAGTTTACTCTTTCAGTCTGTTTTGTGAACATCAATGGACAATATTTTGAACGTGAATATCTAAATTGGGTCGTATATTACATCATATACTAAATATTATATAAAAGGGTTTAGGTCTAGCCACCAAACAGGCGGAAAGACCTAAACCAAAACCGTATGGTTGTTGCTATTATTTAAGCTCAACTTCTGCTCCAGCTTCTTCCAATGATTTTTTGATTCCTTCAGCTTCGTCTTTAGACACACCTTCTTTTACTGCTTTCGGTGCACTATCAACGATATCTTTAGCATCTTTTAATCCAAGCCCAGTTAATTCTTTTACCAGTTTAACTACTGCCAGTTTGGAACCTCCAGCTGCTGTTAAAACAACATCAAATTCTGTTTTTTCTTCAGCGGCCTCAGCTTCACCTCCTGCGGCGGCGCCACCTGCAGCAACTGCAACAGCAGCAGCAGCGGGCTCTATGCCATACTCTTCTTTTAATATATCAGCTAACTCATTTACTTCTTTTACAGTCAGGTTAACTAATTGTTCTGCGAAATCTTTTAAATCTGCCATTTTTCTATCGTTTAATAAAATTCTTAAATTATTCTAGTTTTTAGTGCGTATAAATTATTTTTCAGATAATGTTTTAAGGATACCTGCCAGTTTTCCACCTCCGGATTTCAATCCGGAAATAACATTCTTGGCCGGGGATTGTAACAGAGCAATAATATCGCCTATCACTTCCTCCTTTGATTTAATATTAACCAAAGTATCCAAATTCTCATCACCTACATAAATTGCTTCTTCTACAAAAGCGCCTTTTAATAAAGGTTTGTCTGATTTTTTTCTAAAACTTTTAATAAGCTTAGCCGGTCCATTACCAGTTTCTGAAAACATTAAAGAAGTATTCCCCTTTAACGTTTCAGGTAACTCTCCGAATTCTTTTTCAGACGCTTCCATTGCCTTTGCCAGTAAAGTATTCTTTACTACAGACAATTTTATGTTTGCTTTAAAACAAGCTCTTCTTAATGCTGAGGTTGCCAATGCATCCAGTCCGGAAATATCTGCCAAATAAATCGTCGAATTATCAGCTAACTGAGCCGTCAAATCTTCAATAACGATTGCTTTTTCTTCTTTTGTCATGATTTTAAACGTTTACAGTTATACTGCTTTTGGATCTAATTGGAGACTAGGACTCATTGTACTGGACATATATATACTTTTCATATATATACCTTTTGCAGCAGCCGGTTTTAGCTTATTTAAAGTATCCAGCAATTCCTTGGCGTTACCGGCAATTTTATCGGGGGAAAAGGAAGCCTTTCCTATGGCCGCGTGTACTATCCCCGATTTGTCTACTTTAAAATCTATCTTACCTGCCTTCACATCTGATACTGCCTTAGCCACATCCATGGTTACTGTACCTGTTTTTGGATTAGGCATTAATCCTCTGGGACCTAAAACTCGTCCTAAAGGCCCTAATTTACCCATGACACTTGGCATTGTGATGATTACATCCACGTCTGTCCAACCGCCCTTTATTTTATCCAAATACTCATCTAATCCAACAAAATCTGCTCCGGCTTCTTTCGCTTCGGCTTCTTTATCTGGTGTTACCAAAGCAAGGACTTTCACATCTTTACCGGTACCATGAGGCAATGTCACAACACCACGCACCATTTGATTGGCTTTACGCGGGTCTACTCCTAACCTAACTGCGAGATCGATGCTGGCATCAAACTTCGTTTTGGTTATTTCTTTTACAAGCGCAGAAGCTTCTTCAATTGAATAGAGTTTATCTTTCTCTATTTTGGCATAGGCTTCTTTTTGCTTTCTAGTTAATTTTGCCATGTTAAAAATTGCTTTTAAGATTTTTTAAAAAGGTCTTTTCCCTGAAACTTTCAACCCCATAGATCTGGCAGTACCTGCCACCATGGACATTGCGGATTCTACAGTAAAAGCATTAAGGTCAACCATTTTGTCCTCTGCAATACTTTTTACCTGGTCCCAGGAAACATTCCCTGATTTTACTCGGTTAGGTTCGCCAGATCCTTTCTTAATCTTAGCCGCTTCCAAAAGTTGCACTGCCGCCGGTGGTGTTTTAACAACAAAATCAAATGACTTGTCCTTAAATACGGTGATAACAACAGGCAAAATTTTGCCTTGTTTGTCCTGTGTACGAGCATTAAACTGCTTACAGAACTCCATGATGTTAACGCCGGCAGCACCTAAAGCGGGTCCAACCGGTGGCGACGGATTCGCAACACCTCCCCTAACTTGTAGTTTAACTACTTTACTTACTTCTTTTGCCATTGTTTAAAATTAAATTTAAAGCGTGTTATAATTTGGAAGCAACACAACTTTTATATATGTAACAATTTTCTATACTTTTTCTACCTGCATGTAACTTAATTCCAATGGTGTTTTTCTGCCAAAAATTTTCACCATTACCTCCAGTTTTCTCTTTTCTTCATTAATTTTTTCAACCGTGCCATTAAACCCATTGAATGGTCCATCGATTACCTTAACAGTCTCTCCGATAACAAAAGGAATAGCAACACTGTCCGTACTTACAGCCAATTCATCTACTTTCCCTAACATGCGGTTTACTTCAGACTTTCTCAATGGAACAGGATCTCCTCCTTTTGTCTCACCTAAAAAGCCAATTACATTTGTTATGGAACGGATAATATGAATCATTTCTCCACCCAAATTAGCTTTGATCATTATATAACCCGGAAAATAAACCCGCTCTTTGTTAATCTTTTTTCCATTTCTTATCTGAACCACTTTCTCGGTTGGCACCAATACTTCTTCCAGATAATCAGCAAATCCATGGCGTTCCACTTCACTTTCTATATAGCCTTTGATCTTATTCTCCTGACCACTGACTGCTCTTACTACATACCATTTCTTTTCTAATACTTCAGACATAGGTCTCAAACTTAATTTATTAAGGTGTTAAAATAAAATTGGATAAGTTTACTAAATACGGTATCCACACCCCAGGTTGCCAAAGCAAACAATATAGAAAACACCGCCACTATAACCATGAGGTTTGATGATTCTGCCCTCGATGGTAATGTAACATTATGTCTTAATTCTTCTATGGACTCCTTTATATAAGTTATCATACCTCTTATTTTAATCCTTTAAATGCAATTATAAGCTCTATTATTCAGCTATTTAACCAGACCATTACTTAGGGTCCTTATCTCCTCAATCTTAACTCCTTGTCTGCACGGGAGGAGAGGCTCGAACTCCCGACACCTGGTTTTGGAGACCAGTGCTCTACCAACTGAGCTACACCCGTTTATATTTACACTGAAAGGTATCCCGCCAAAACGGGACACCCTTAGTGCAAAAATTATATAGTGATTAATCTAAAATCTTAGTTACCTGACCAGCACCTACAGTTCTACCTCCTTCTCGGATAGCAAATCGTAGTCCTTCGCTTAGAGCGATAGGCTGGATAAGGTCTACAGTAATAGTTAAGTTATCACCAGGCATTACCATTTCAACACCACTTGGAAGGCTTATTGTTCCTGTAACATCCGTTGTTCTTACATAGAATTGTGGACGATAGTTATTGTGAAATGGAGTGTGACGACCACCTTCTTCTTTTTTAAGGATATAAACCTCAGCCTCGAACTTAGCGTGCGGCTTAACAGAACCTGGCTTACAAATAACCATACCTCTGCTAATTTGAGATTTCTCAATACCCCTTAATAAAATACCAACGTTATCACCTGCTTCTCCTCTGTCCAAAATTTTACGGAACATCTCCACCCCGGTAATAGTAGAGGTTAATTTTTCAGCACCCATACCAATGATTTCAACAGGGTCTCCTGTATTGGCTATTCCCGTTTCTATACGTCCTGTTGCAACAGTACCACGACCTGTAATAGTAAATACGTCTTCAACTGGCATTAAGAAATCTTTATCAACATCTCTCTTTGGCAATTCAATCCATTCATCAACAGCAGTCATTAATTCCATAACTGTATCTACCCACTTTTGCTCACCATTTAAGGCACCTAAAGCTGAACCTGAGATAACAGGACCATTGTCACCATCGTACTCATAGAAAGACAGAAGCTCTCTCACTTCCATTTCAACAAGTTCCAATAGCTCATCATCATCAACCATGTCTACTTTGTTCAGGAAAACTACGATTCTGGGAATCCCTACCTGACGCCCCAATAAGATATGCTCTCTGGTTTGAGGCATTGGACCATCTGTAGCTGCAACCACCAAAATTGCTCCGTCCATTTGCGCTGCACCTGTTACCATGTTCTTAACATAATCCGCGTGACCAGGACAATCAACGTGAGCGTAGTGACGATTCGCCGTTGAGTATTCAACGTGAGAAGTATTAATTGTAATACCTCGTTCCTTTTCTTCCGGAGCGTTATCGATTGAATCGAAACTTCTCATTTCGGATAATCCTGCGTTTGCCAAAACAGATGTAATAGCAGCAGTTAATGTAGTTTTACCGTGATCAACGTGTCCAATAGTACCAATATTTAAGTGCGGTTTGGAACGATCAAAAGTTTCCTTTGCCATTTTGAATGAATTTAATCTTAGTTTATATTAGTGTATAATAATTAATGCCTAACTTATTTTGAGCCAACGACGGGAATTGAACCCGTGACCTCTTCCTTACCAAGGAAACGCTCTACCCCTGAGCTACGTCGGCTTTTGGGTTTTCAGGTTTTGTATTTTGACTATAAGGTTAAAATTAACCCCGATCATAATAGCAAACGTTAACTCAATTTCTTTGAGCGGGAGACCGGGTTCGAACCGGCGACATTCAGCTTGGAAGGCTGACGCTCTACCAACTGAGCTACTCCCGCAATTATAATTTTCAAAATTTCAAGAATCCCGCTAAAATATTTTAGCTCAAAACTGTAATTATTTCC
>Ga0209536_100003581_pt1 | contig 24863 bp, 24 predicted proteins | sample DeeMarSeWOR28_12_FD_187461 | JGI IMG/M metagenome (GOLD analysis project Ga0209536, IMG submission 187461) | Marine sediment microbial communities from White Oak River estuary, North Carolina - WOR-2-8_12 (SPAdes) (version 2) | ecosystem: Environmental > Aquatic > Marine > Intertidal zone >...
CCGTTCCGGGCAACCAAGATCCTTTCCCGCGGTACCCCTCTCCGCTCATATGACTTGGCACCGGCTTCGGTCGTCACCACCATAGCCACTCTCCGCGCTGGCTTTCTAAATAGTCGAATCCAAAAGGGAAGAAGCGGGTGCTTGTGAACCTTAGCGTAGTTGTGAGATTCGAAAACGGATATTCGCCTATAAAGTGCAGCTGCACACGCCAGTTCAATGTGTCTGGAATAGAACAGTGAGGTGCCTTTAAGTACCCCATAAGTTGCCGCAAGAACGGCAAACCCGGGAGGTCGTAAGACTGAATACATGGATGGCCACAAAAGATAGGTGGTTCGAAAATTCTTCGGCACCCCGTAGAACTCCCAAAGATCCTTCTTACTTCCAGCGATCTCGGCGTCATTGTCCAGACTTGGAGGTAGGATAAGTTCGAGATCCATTCCATTGCTGGTGAACTGACCGCAGGTCTTCACCACGCCAACGCCATTGGCCTTCCTTGAAGGGATTGCACGATTCAACGACATGTAGGCCATCTTCAGGTTCATCTCTCGCTCCGCCTACTTTTACAATCCTGAAAATTGAAATCTTGTTGGACTATGTCCCGCAAAGCTGCGTCCATCAAGAGTTCGAGGCCCATGGGGCACCTGATGCCTCAATGGAGAGCTGTTTTAATATCGCTACTCGAGACAGCCCGGGGAGGCAGGCTCCAGGGAAGTCTACGGTTTCGGGCTCTCTTAATGAAAACAAGGGGTATCGCCTTGACCATTTTCAGAACCACCTTTTCGGACCAGTGTAATGCTTCCTTATAGACATGTAGCGCTCTTAGCGGGCTGCCGTTCTCGAGATGGCGTTGAGCCAGTCCGGCAAGGGCAATGGCAAACGCCCGCCGCCAAAGCTTAGAGTGGTGGTATTCTTCCATCCGCTCGTTCCAAATACTCTTGAACACCATGGTATTTTCTTCCACGCGTTTCCACCCACCCGATTGACACTTCGTGTCCTCGTACCTACGCGAATACGCCAAGACCCTGGGAACATAACAAAAATTATCTGATTCTGGCTCCAGCCAGGCACGGAGAAAGTATTCAAAATCCAAGCTGTAGAAGAGCGCTTCGTTTAGTGCCCCCAACCGGGAAAAAAGGGTCTTGGTAATGAACACGGCCGGTTGGGGCATCCGCTTGCCAAGAAACATCGTTCTCAGAGAATAATGATCCATACACTTCTTTTTATAGGGCTGCAGAAAAATGTCAGTAGAAAGGGCATCCCCGTACACCATGCCAGGCCCTCGGTGACTCTCGCACCACGCCCTGGCAACAGCGGAGAACGCACCGGGGGCGTACACATCGTCGGAATTAAGCCATGCCAGTATTAGCCCACGACTCCTGGCCCAGCCTTTGTTGACCGCATCAGCTTGGCCTTTATCCCTCTCGCTAACCCAGTCACTAAGGCAATGTTCATACTTCTTGATGACTTCCACCGTGTTGTCAGTGCTGCCGCCGTCAATGACAAAGAACTCCACGTTTGGATACCCTTGGAGTAATACAGATCGTATGGCCGCCTCGATAAACCTTCCCTGGTTAAATGACGGCGTAACAACACTAATCGTCGGCCAAGGTTGCCCATTGGGGGTGGTCGCGGAAAGCTGAGGGCTTTCCTCGGTCCATGGCCAGCCAGCTTTGCTGTGCGGAGGAGATGGGAGGTCAGTCAGGGATGAGCAACGCATTAGAATGCCTGTGTAATACAGTTCAACAGTCAATACGTTCCCGTATTGCCACGTTCAAACGGAAACTTGGCGATGAAGCAAGCCAATTTTGAAGTTTACAAATTTTTCAACCCCCAAGGACAAGTAGACTCTATCAAGGCAAATAGGCGCCAAAGAGCTTACCCTTTCCCGCCTATACACCGCGTCCTGATTCGGATAAGTCGGTCATACCAACTTTTGCCAATGGCCGAGAAAACCAACCCCTCATAATAGGCACGTCTCGCGGGATGATGCCAAATGGCCAATAAGAAATATTTTGCACCTTGCCTTCTGTTTCCTTCATACAAACATGCCCTGCCTAACATTCCCATTGTGAGACCTCTAAAATGTGACAAGTACTTTTTTGCTTCTCCCGGACCAAACCAACTTGTGAGGTAAGGTTGCCACTTGTGGCAGAATGCCCGAGTGGCTCGGACTCTAGATGCGGCATCTGCGGTCATCTTGTAACCGCGGTGCTTATAAACCTTCACCAAGCATTCATCCACATATTCGGCAGCGTATCCTCCGCGAGCCAATTGTAGCCACATATCGAAATCCACATGGGATACCAGGTTCTCGTCGTATCCACCAACCTGCTCCAGCACTTGTCTTCTGAATAAGCCACTTGAAGGAATAGTGGACAAACCCTTCTCACGAATAGCTGTGCGGATGTCACCTCTGAGCTGTGGCCGCTTTTCTCCCACCGCTTTTCTCTCAGGCAAAACCCGGAAAGCTCCGCAATAGACCACCCCGAGCACTTCCCCTTTGGATTCAAACAGTTCAACCTGTTTCGCAAGTTTTTCCGGCAACCATTCATCATCATCATCGAGATACGCTACGTACTTTCCACGCGCATGGCACAGCCCCGTATTCCTTGCAGCAGCTAGCCCCCTATTCTGTCTGTGTCGCACATAACGCACAGACGTGAACCCCTGGGCCTCCAGCCATTCCTGAATCCCGCTGCTCGATCCGTCTTCCACCACCAGGACTTCGACATGTTCATAAGTTTGCCTCACTGCACTCCAAGTCGCCCGCTTGGCCATCTCTGGACGATCACACGTAGTAATTACGCATGAAACAACTCGATCTTTCTCCAGGCTCACTTCTTACTGCACCTCACCGCAACTCTCCGACATTTCCCTTCGTCTCGTGCAAAAAGGTATCTCTTTACGTAAAGCCGAAAGAAGAAGGACATGACAGCAGTATTTGTTACGACAAAGTGGTTACCTAGTCCCCCAACAAGCTTCTGAAGTTGGCGCAGAATGCTAACTTCAGGGTCGAAAGGAATTACCCCAATCATGTCAAAGCGATCACCAAGAATATCTCTTATCTGTGAAACCGTAAAATGCTGGTAGTGTTTGGGATTCATTGGTTTGTTTTTGTGGGGAACTGTGAGAATCAAGGTTCCATCATCATGAAGAAGATCCCATATGGCTTTTGTGAGATCTTGCACGCGATCCGGGTGGATATGCTCGAGGACCTCAATGGCAGTGGCTACATCGAACTGTCTGGGGAGATTCTTTTCGATTACATCCTGGCACAGGTACGTTATGTTCGGATTCATCGCTCTGGCCATCTGAATGCAGCGTCTTGAGTAGTCAACTCCAACAATGTCGGCAGATGGATAATTCGCCCGCACGTCCCTCAAGAATCTTCCATCGCCACAGCCCACGTCAATAAGACTCGAAAATGGGACCTTCTGGAGCTCTTCAAAGACGACCTGAAGTCCTCCGAGGTATCGATACCCCCAAGACCAATGAACCGTTTGAGAAAACCGGTTCTTTTCAAATACTGGCACGTAGTGGTACGGGAATTCGTACTCTTCTTCTTGGATCAGTTGTGCTTTATCCATAGTCGCGTCTCAGTTTGGCGACAAGGAGGTGTCTTATGGATCTTATAAAATCCAAATAAACCGTTGACGAAACAGGATAGGTCCGAAGAGCCCTCAAAAAAGAGAGGAGCCCTCTGCAAGTCTCACCAATTTCAAGCTGCAAGCGTCCAATAGTAGAAAATATATGTGCAAATTCCTTCGGGTATAGATTAATTTCACCGCCAAATTTGTGGACTTTGGTCAGATGACCTCTGATAGCATTCCTGAGTCCCTGTTCATCATCATCCGATATCTGCCTTCGTCCCTGGTCTGCATACACTCGCACTAGCACCTCTGGGACATAGTCCACGTGGTATTCGTGACAAACTCGACGAATAAAATCACCGTCATTGCCACGCAGCAGGGACTCGTCAAATCCACCCACAACCTCAACGACCTCTCGCCGCACAAGCAGGGTGGGACATCCACCGAGGCGCTGCCTATCAAGAACCTTATCGAACACATATCCTCGTAGGGTCGGATGATGTTGATGAATCAGCGTCCCATCCCTGTAATAGTCCATCCAACAGTACACAAGTCCGACGTCTCCTGGTGCCTGAAGTAATAACGGCACCTGTTTCTCCAGCTTGTTAGACAACCATTCATCATCATCATCAAGAAAGGCGATGAAGTTACCCGCGGCGTGAGCAATGCCCGTATTGCGAGCAGCCGACGCATGGCGATTTATTTTGTGACATATATAAATCAGACGGTCGTCCGCAAACTGGTGAACAACACTCTTTGTGTCATCATATGAGGCATCATCCACCACGATACACTGAACATGCCTATATGTTTGACCTAAGACACTCTGAATCGCTCGCCTCAGCACAGTAGAGCGGTTGTATGTCGGAATGATAACAGATACCAGCGGCATCTCTGTGCGCATTTTATAACCGTCTTAAGACATTTAAGTATTTGACAACGTTGACCATAAACACAACGACCAATCGCTGCTTAGCATTTAAGAACACGCCTTCCATTTCTGGGCACCGTCGGACCAGCCTTAGACTTTGTCTTGAGAGGGTGCCATGTTTCAGAAGCCCCATATCTGCCAGTTGTTTCTGTCCCTTTGCAACTCGCCTTGACTTATTCAAAATAGCTTTGAAGTTGTCGCGCGCAGGATGGCGAACGATGACCCTGTCGGCATAAACCAGTTTCTCGCCCCCGATGGTCAGGCGTCGGCCAAACTCGTAGTCGCCGCCAGATTGCAGATCGCTTCGAAAAAGACCATACTTATCAAATAACCCGCGCCGAACAAACAGGTTGGCTGTTGCCCCGAACCCTGCCTTCTCCACGTAGGCTCGTTGATTCAGTTTTCGTGCTGCATCCAAGTACTCCCAAATATTCGGTCGTTGCTCCTTGAAGATCATATCAATCCGACCGGCTGCAAAGGAAACCCTGGAATCTTGTAATGACTGACACCCCTTTTCGATCCAATCTCGACACGGGAGACAATCTGAATCTGTAAATGCCAATATCTCCCCTTCGGCAATCCGAATTCCAGTGTTTCTAGCCGCATAAGCACCTTGGATTTCTCTCTCGTATACCAGTCTGATAAGATGTGGATATTGCACCGCATACCTTCCCACAAGGTCTGGGGTCTCGTCTGTGGAGTTGTTGTCCACGATAATAATTTCATACAGTTCCCTGGGATACGTCTGACAAAGAAGAGTGTCCAACGTCGCCTGGACGCTTCGCTCGCCGTCGAAAACAGGTATCACCACTGAAACAAGATGGCGATGGATCAATTTATTTCCAAAGCCTCACTTTTTCCATGACTAACAGCCTACCAATCTCGAGTTGACTCGTACCCAAATGTAAGTAGATGTGAGTTTATAATTGGCTTCATAGTTCGCTTTGATTTATAATCACCAAAGTGATTTAGCCAATCGCCGCGAATTCCCTTTCTTGCAAAAGCAGACCGTAACTCGATGCCAGGTTTTCGCTTCGTAATATTCTCAAAATCAAATTTTTGAATAGTCTCCTGCAACTTGCCATCATCTGCATCATCTATGAATCCCCTCATGGTCATGAAGGTATCCGAAAGCAGGTCCTCGAACCTAACAATCTCATCTGAATATTCAATATATTTATCTACGTGATCCACCCATCCTAACAAGAACTTCTCCATAAATCGCTTTTTTGACCTGTTTACTCTTATGAGTTTTAAATATCTCTTAATCCTGTTCCTTATTGGATATATTCGATAGAAATAGTACGACGTTAAACAATCTCTTGGATCCCGAACTAGGTATATGCACTTCTTTTCATACGTCTTCTTTATTACCTTCAATTTCTCAACATCGATATCATGGAACCCAGACACCCAGTTCCGTGGCTTCAGGGTAGCATTTTTGAGAAGTCTCTTTCCTCTTTCAGTGAAATCCTTGTTCGCAAAGAAATAACCATAGTAATCGGCTAACATGTGCAACAGCCAAGTCCGTCCGCTCTTGGGATATGAAATAACTATCATTGCTCTACTCTTCATTAATTTTTCTGTTGGATACTAACACCGCTACAAAGCCGCCTTTCCTTCTCTTAATAGCTGATCTACATTTAGGGCATTCTAAAATCATATGCCCCTTATTTCGCCAAGCAGAGAATCATTCAATCGAACGATCTCGTAAATCCTAGCCGTATGGGTAAGCGGATCTTTCGTATTCCTATCCATGAGTTGGGTCTGTGAATTAAAACACCGCCGCAGCTGTTCACCAACCCACCATGAACAGGTTTTCATTATATTTTCGGGAGGCATTCTCTTGAGAACACTCAACGCATAGGGAACTTCGAATCCAGGGGGATTGTACGGGAAACCGAACGGGTTGCTTTGAATTCCTTCTAGATATTCTTTGGTCAGAACATAATCGACCATATTTTCAACGATATTGGAATTCCAAAATGGATGGTTTAGCAAACCTTCTTTCAACATGGCCAAGGCATACAAATTGAAACAATGATATCCGATAGATTTGACCAGGAACTTTTTCTCAGTCTGTTCTCGGACTTGTTTCTCACATTCCTCCCTTTCAGATCTTTGGTGAGCCTTCATACCAACGAGGAGAAGCCGGACCTGCTCCTTCATCCAGGTTGAGAAAGTAGATTTCGATTCAACATCGGATTTCAACAGATTTTCAATAGGATGATATATGAGCCCCCCCTCTAACATCGTGAGGTTATCTTCCAAACAGTCCAAAAATCTTGTGATCCTATTGACTATTTCGCCCCTCCTTTTGGATTGGATTGACAAGCCACATGCTGCGAACCAAAGTTGGTGATTAAAAGTCACGTCAAAGTGCAAAATGCGCCCGTCAATGTCCAGACATTTCCAGAGACCGAGTTTATGGTCAAACGGGTGCTGTAGAAAAACTTCCTCGGCCAGTTCTGCGTATCGTTCGTCTGTCAAAAGGGCAGAGGCTTCTGCCAAGGCCTCAAAGGTCCACGCCTGTCCAATCAGCCCATTGCATCTATCTTTTTTTGGGTTGTTACGGTGATGGAATGAATACCCGTAAGGCCTCACCTCCTCCGAACAAAGGTACGAGGCCAGTTCTGCCACTCTGTTCTTAAAGCGTTTTTCGCCAGTCCACTCGTAGCACTTGGCGAAGGTGATCAACCAATGACCAAAAACGCGTGCGGGAGTCTCCGGATCGTTGTACGGACCGTTGTGACCAGCCCGGAGATATTTCTCCGGCCGTAGGTTAGCCTTTCTAGCAAGATCAATGATGAAATGACGTAGCTTCAATACTTTTTGGTTCACGCCCCCCGCTTGCGAACTCAAAGAAATCTTCACTCGCTGATGCCAAACACCACAGCCTAATAAGACCTGACAAATCTGAGAAGCTGGGAAGAAGTCATGAGTCTCAACCACTTTTCTCTATTTCGGGCAAACGCTTCGTAACCCACGCCGAAGGGATCTTCCTTTAGCATGAGTGGATCCGTATTCCTCCGCATTAAAACAAGGCCACAACCGTGATCAAAGTCGCCAACAGCGACATCGAGATCATTACGGGTTCTCAGTGCAAGCGCGGTTCGCCAGACGTTTCCGTTCCATGTACCGCCCTGGTTCATTCTTGGCACACGCTGGGCCTCTTCCGATAAAGGATTACAATCGTGTAACACAATAGCACCCCTTTTTTTCAGAACTCTCAAGCTATTAGTGACATCCCTCAAGACCTGCTGGGCATAATGCAATCCGTCTATGAAAATAAGGTCAAATCTCGCCTGGTTCATGGAAAAAAACTCGTCGGAGGTTCCCCTGAACGTACCTCCCTGTCTAGGATCCACACCGACTTTGCAGCAAACATCGATCCTGCTGAAATTCTTTTCTGATGAACACCCTATTTCTAGATAGGACTCGTACTTGAACCTCTTTGCTAAATAGTTAAGTAGTTCAGTCCGATTGCGTAATTGTGACTTCCAAAATCTTCTTTTCATTGATCGCGGCACTACCACATCAGCCCGTAGAGCCCACTGGTAAGTTCTCGCACAACCAATTGTAACTCTTTAGAGATGTCATCTTCCAGATTTGACCACGCGACACGCTGTTTTGAGTGTGTCACATATCATTTTCCCGAGGGGATTATTCGTCCCTTTTGTCCCTTCATGTTTTTCCAAATACTGTCTCAGGACCACTTGCGGATTTGATTCTCCGTTTGGAGGTGGGACAGAAGGATCCCAGTCAATCCCATATTCATCCAATATGCCATCCCGCTCGCATTTGGCAACTTCCTCATCACCATCCACAATGCCAGCTCTGACATTCGTATGATGTATCACTTGTATGAATGGGACATTGGTTAGGCTGATATGATTGTAGTGCCTTCGTATGGTCTTATGCCCTCCTGGACCGATTAACCCTTTCTTGTCAGCGCATAGTAAACCGAAGAACGCACTGTCATTGTAATGGTGAATAAACATATCGCCACTCATCCAGTCGAATTTGTATCCCTTATCAATTCCAACCAGGGGAACGTCAGGAGAAATATGTGCGCGGTAGCTCTCCAGCGTTTTGGGATGTAATACGTCATCACTATCCAATCGAGTAACGATGTAGTAATACGAATCAGGAATAACCCCCATTGCCTCTTCGCTCAATTCGCAAAATCCTTCTCCTCTCGCACCTTCCGATGCAACGATGTGGCCATTTACACGGCCACAATCCCCCAATTTTTCCTTGACATAATTGCTTGTCTCTAGACTCGTCTCAATAAGCCAGACGTAGTCCTTGTAGCTCTGCTTGCGCATTGCTCGCATGGCACACTTCCTGAACAGATCAATCCGAAAGTCTAACCATGACTTGTCTGGGACGAAGCCCGGCCATTTGCCCGATGTCACCGAGAAGCGAGTTCTGACGATGATTAACGTGCTATCATCCACCATTTAAGCCTCTTAGTTCAGGGGTGGTTTGACTCTCAAGGAACAATGCCACTTCAGACTCTATTCCCTAATTAGATTTACCAGTCTATTAGTTGCCCGAGCGTCTATATTCCTGAGATGATACTCTAGAAAAACCTTTCTACGGTACTCCCATCTCTCCATGTCAAAATCTCTTGAAACCAAAAGCATGAGCGCCCTTACCATGTCCTCAAGTGTTTCTGCAGACTCCCCTACTTGTGCCTCAGTGAATACTGTATTGTCGTTCGGGAGATCTTCCTGTTGAATCAATATCACGGGAGTCCTTAGCAGAATCGCATCAAGAACGGCTGTAGATGAGTGGGTGACCACGACGTCGGAACAAAAAGCCAGTTTGTGCAAGTCGCAGGTCATAACTCTGAAACTTGAAAAGTCCAGTTCCTCGGCCTTTTCTTTAATCAGTGCGGCAGTCTCAGGATATTGAGGATGAGGTTTGACAACAAAAATACACTCAATTCCTAATTGCCGAATTGCACAAACGACCATCTCGAACCAGTCACCCGCCTGCTCCTGCCACTGCGTGCAGAGGAGTAAGACAAAGTCTTCCTCGCCCATTGCTAAATACCTCCGATGCTTTTGCCACAGATCTAGATTCTTTCCATTCCCCTTGTTGATCAAGTAATGATTGACGACTGCGTCATGGCGCAGGCTGCCAATGGGACGAATCTTATGTTTCCAGAAGCCTGCGCTTGACATGTAATCAACCATTCTTTTTCCAAACACCGTAACGTAGTCAGGAACAGGGCAATGGTAGACGTGATCGGCAACGGCGGCACCCCTTTCGTCAATCTCATTAGAGCGATACAAATAACCGATTTGTCTCTTATTGACTATCCCATGCTGAACAGAGATCATTTTGCAACCCCAAATAGCAGCACTTGAAATAATTCGCCCAATGGCGTTAAACTCTTTTCTGTACAACACAGCTCTGGGGCGAAGTCTTTTAAAGGCGGTTTGAAAGGTGCGTCTGTAGTATAAGAGGGAGGCGGCATGCCCAAAACAAAGATTCTTATAATCGCTATACAGCAGAAATCCCATATTCACACCGCGGTACTTGCAACGATTTTGAATCTTCTTTACCAAAAACAGTTTTGTAAACAGAAAAATCCAATTCAGATTCCGTACTAATAGGTCAAACACTACGCCCCAGCCCGAAAACAATGAACCGTAATCGTTTTCTATATATTTACAGCTCGCTGCATATGTCTGTCTGTCCATGAGACGGTTATTTGAAAGGCAGATCCATATGGGATCCAATCCAGCCTCCTCAAGTTTGTGCTCTAAGTCGCCAAAATATATATTGCGCCATGAAAAACGCTTGTCATTCTTCTTGACCATTTCAAAATCCATCACATTCGTGCCCAGTAACACGATCGGATTGGGTTGCCTTTCTAATGATTCAAGACTATTACGGTGCAATTTTTGCAGGAACACGTTTGTCAAAACCATGCTCTTGAAGGCTCTTCGAAGCTGCAATATACATGGTAAGATGGCTGCTTTGGCCTTTTGAAAAGATCCTTCTGTGACTCCAACCATACCTTTTGCTTTATCGTAGCACCCATAACGAGATTTGGATAAAAAATAGATATTAGAACTACTACCAACAGGAGCAGGGGCAGTCAGGATGGATTCAGCAATTAATTGCTCGAGCATCTGATCTCTTGCCGCGATTAAAAACGAATATCTTCTAGCCTCGAAATCTTCAGGGTTCGCCACGGTCTTTCTTATTCTTTCAACAAATTCCGTAACTCTGTAAATAATACGGGCATATTGATAAACTGGAGTTTTATTGGGCTTTTTTTGCGATAGTTTTGTTATCCACCATAACGAGAACTCTTTCTTATACGTGAACAGTTCTTTCAAGTTCCGGCCCTTCCATTGCAGGCCTTCCGGCATGGTTGCCAACCAATCAATTAGTTCGTCTCGCAGCATGCTTTCGTCGCGGTTGTCAAAATAATTATCAAGCCACTGGATGATCTCAACCCCCCCTCGTTGCAGACATGCATTGACCTTATTTCGCTCCCTTTCCGAAAAATAACCTGTCACATCAAAAGCGAGAACCTTTGAAATGGCCTCTGGAAAACAGACACTATTTGATTCCAGACTATCAATGGACTGGATTAACAGAAAATCCATAGAAAGCCTTAAGTTATTCTTTCAAATATTTTAGGAGGAGCGTTTCATGCCGGGCCAGTGCGTGTATCAAAGTCTTGCCCAAGACCTGGTTTGCTCTCGTTGGCTGCAGTCCCATTTTTGGCGTTCGCATGAAGGCGATGTCCTCACGCTTTATGATTTCACCGGGTTTCATGCTCCGGATCGCAACAATGCTCTTTTTCTGAAACTCCCGGTATTCTCTCTCATCCTCACTCAGGGGCAATATCCTGTTCGGCCCCATGGCACACTCGGCCGTTCGGATCGTTCGAACGAATTCTTCGAACTCTCTGGGTTCAAGCGCAGCTTGGTAGTCGATCCCTCGTTCAGATCTGTCGAGAGTAAGGTGTTTTTCAATAACGCAGGCCCCGGCACCCACAGCGAGAAGATCCACCACTCTGCTGAAGGGGTCTGAGGCATCGGTGTGATCCTGATAACCGACTGGGAACGGGAAAAGGGAGCCCAACATGCCTATTTTTTTTATATGGGCGTTTTTCAATCTAGTAGGAAAATTCTGCATGCCATGCATTATGACAATCTTGTCCCCACTGTGTTGCAGTGAGGTATTCACTGCCCCAGCAATTTCTTCAACAGTCGAGGCCCCGGTTCCTAAAGTGAAAGGAATTCCCGACCGCGCCAAAATTTTCAATAGGTCAGGATTCGAAAGGTCAGAAGAGTTGACCTTGATTCCGTCTACACCAAGCTCGATGGCCAGCTTGGCGCTAGGCATGTCATACGTGCATGCAAAAACATGAATTGGCGACTTTCGGGCGTGTTCATAGATCTCACCCCACTGTTCAGGCGAAAATTCGAGTTTACACAGTAGCTTATACACCTCGTGGTCTGGAGTCATCAGGTCTTTCCCAGAAAAAAACTGAAGTTGGACCGCGTCCGCCTTGGCATTGACAGCAGCGTCAACTAGTCGTTTAGCCTTTTCCATATCCCCACCATGGGCACAGGCCATTTCAGCAATGACATAGATGGGGCCATCTCTACTAATCGTTTTTTCCTTTATTCTGATCGTTACGGACATTCTTTCAACAACCTTCAAATACGAGAAGCCAAATCGGCTATGAACTTTCGATCCTCTTGGTTCAGCCTGTTCATGGGCTTCCTTTCCCAAGCTTTCATCAGTCCTCTGGCCTCCAAGCCCGCCTTTAGGGCAGGATGCCATCCAACCTTGACTGCTGCCTCAAAAAAAGGCTCTTCCTTTTCAAAAACAATGCGCCGCGCGGTTTCGTAATCGCCTTTTTCCAGGGCAGCATAGAACGCCAATTCAATCTCTGGCACACAACTCCCGATCCCTACCAGGTAGGCCCGCTGTCCCCACTGATAAGCAGAGAGATAGGCCCGCATTCCACCAGCCCCGCCGATGACGGCGATCTGATCGACAAACAATCGGCTATATTTGTAGGCAAGCCCTCCGTCGTGGCTTTCTTCTTTGATGCCCACTACATTTCCGATTGCAGCAATGCGCTCGACGAGATCTGGGGCATAATGCACTTGCACTCCAGCCCTAGAATGTCCAGCCCGGATAGGCATGAGGTGAATCAAAACCCCTATGGAACACGCACTGGCAATGTCCTCAAAAAAATGGAAAACGTCATCATCAGAATAATACCGCTCTGGGTAGACAGCCAAGATGGCGTCAGCTCCAGTGTCTTGAGCATGTCTGGCAAAATCAATCGTTTGAAGTGTAGGGCCATTTGTTGGGGTGGTCACAATTGTCACTGCCTTGCCTTGGACCGCCTGGACAACCCTCTCGTTGACTTTCTTCATCTCGTCGACTGTCAAAACGTCGAAGCGACTGGTCCCCACCGTGACCATCAGTGTCCGGGCTCCTTGTCTTAGCAAAAAGCCCACGTACGTATCAATAGCCTTGTAGTCGACGTCACCGTCTTCGGTAAAAGGTGTGGGAATAGGAAATACCGGGCCCCGTACGTCTAAAAGGAATCTCCTTTTCAAATCTGAAGCCATACAGACATTACTCTATTCATCTCGCTCCGTTGCACCCATCATGCACTCGGCAATGCGAAACTGGTATGGATAGTCGATGTCGAGGGAGCGACTGGAAGGCATCACATAACCTATCATGGGATTGGCAAAAAACGTCTTCTCGCGAAGAAAGCCTTTCACCGTAGCCAGGTAAATAGCCCCGTTGGGATGATACACCTTGCCCAGAGACTGACTGCGCGTCGTGCGACCGTAAGCATCCGGCTCTCTCATGGAAAGCGTCATCTCATCCTCAGCCAGATCCAAGGCAAGTTGTGGTGGAAAATCGTACTCCGTCACCGCAACGAGAAACACCTCGTCAGCCTGCTCCATAAATAGGCGATAGGACTCTCTTATGTCATCTACAGTCCGAAAAGGACAGGTAGGCAACATGCAGGCAATGTTTGCGCATTTGCTTTTCGTACCTGGCCGTTGCAAATACTCTTCGATGACCTCCACGAAACGAATGTTATCGCCGCTCAATCTTTCCGGGCGACAATCTATTGTCACCCCAAAGGAATCAGCCAGGTCGAGGATTTCCTTATCATCAGAGGAAACGACTATATCCTCAAATACACCTGCCTGTCTGGCCACTTCAATCGAATAGGTCAGAAGGGGTTTTCCGGCAAGGGGAAGGAGATTCTTGCGCGGAATGCGCTTAGAACCACTTCTCGCAGGTATGAAACAAATCGTTTTGCTAACCAATTCGAACTTCCAGGTCCTCGGCTAGGGCCCCGTCATATGCAGCTTTATAAGCCTCGCATCGCTGACAATGCCTCTGATTGCTCTGCAGACTCGGTCTATCTCATCAAGCCGGATGTCATTGGCCGTTGGCAGGCAAAGCCCACGAGGTGCCAGCCACTCTGTGACTGGATATTCGTCCCATTCATCAGACGAGTATGGGGGCTGCAGATGCAACGGATAGAAGAAAGGACGTGTTTCAATACCCCTGTCTGCCAACCCTGCAGCCAGACTGTCGCGGTCCACCCCGCTTTCCTGCTCGTCTACAACGACGGAATAGAGCCAGTTGACATTCTTGGCCCACTTGGCGGCAGGCGGCAGGGTGATCCCCTCTACGCCGGCTAGACGTTCACTATATCGTTTCACAACGTTCACTCGGTATGTCAGAAAGTCCTCAATACGCTCCATCTGGGCGAGTCCAATGGCAGCTTGAAGATTCGTCAATCGATAATTGAAACCTGGGTAAACATGCCAATAGCGTTTGTTCTTCGACATACCATGATCACGCAAACAGACCATTCTCTCGTACAACACCTCATCGTCCGTTGTGATCATGCCTCCCTCACCCGTTGTAATCACTTTGTTGGCAAAAAAGCTAAAACACCCTGCAGTGCCCAAACTGCCCACCTTGCTACCTTCATATTCCGCACCCAGTGCCTCAGCACAGTCCTCCACAATGAAAAGGCCGTTTTGGGTGGCGATTTCCTGGATGGGCCCCATGTCGCAAGGGTGTCCATAGAGATGAACCGGCATGATAGCCTTGGTGCGTTTTGTGATCTTGTCCTGAATGCTGGCGGGTTGCATCGTCCATGTGTCTCGGTCTACGTCAACAAAGACAGGCTTGGCCCCGCAGTGAATGACTGCATTGGCTGATGCGCCAAAAGTCAAATCTGGAATGATAACTTCATCACCAGACCCAACTCCCAGTCCTGCTAACGCGAGATGTAATGCAGCCGTTCCATTGGTCGTGCTGATGGCAAAGTCAACAGATATATAGGCCTTAAACACCTGTTCAAAGCGGCTTACATATTCACCCTGAGAGGAAATCCATTTGGAAGCAATACAATCAGTCACATATTTTAGCTCATTTCCACCCAGCGAGGGTTCCATGACCGGGAGGCGCCAAATCTCGGCCCAGGAGATCATGTCCACCGGTCGACCATCCCCATCAAGAATCGGCAGGTGTCGTACATGTTCGGTCAGCAGCTGGATATTCTTCTGCCGGCTGAACGCATCACTTCCGGCTACAAAATCACAGTTCATGAAACGCTGAGCAGCATCGGAAAGCGATGCCTCCTGCAACAATGCTCTTCTGATATCTCCGTCTGTGAATAAGCCCCTCATGACGCCACCGTCATCCACAAGAAACACCACTCCAAACACGCCTCTGTTGAGGACGGTGAGAACCTCTCTCAGGGTCGCTGACACAGGGAGTACATTAGCGCTGACATCTCTAGGCATGGCTAACCGTAATAAGTGCTGGCTACAACCGAGTTTTAGCTCATCAAGACATCCAAGATCCGCAACTGGTGATCCATCTGTTCCCAAGTCAGATCATATGCTTCAATCACAACTGAAACGTCCGGAAAATCCCTCAGCAGTGGACAAAACCAGGCGTTTTTGTCAAATGGCAGATTCTGATCAAATCGTCCGTTATTATCACTCAGATGAAATGCACCAATATGTGGCGCCAAGATCTCGATAAATCTCTCACGGCAAAACTCGAGAGCAGTAGCAGTCACGTTGACATGCCCTACATCGACCAACACCCCAAGGGCTGGATCGTCAACGTCAGTCACAAGCCGGAGAATCTCGTCAGCAGAAGCCATGAGCAACGCATCTCGATTGCCTTCTGTTAGATAACTTGGAGAGACCACGTTATTTTCGACCAACAATCGTACACCGTTCGACTTGGCCAACTCTGTTAGGTGGACGATGTTTTCTACGAAGGTGTCATACGCTTTCTCGTAAGGAAAATGGGCATTCAATGGAATCCCCTTTTGAGATTCAGGCTTTCCAAGAAAGTTAGCCTCCATGTCAAAGGTAAACCCACTATGTACACTGTAAAACGGGGCTTCCAGTTCAGCCGTCAATGAAATGGCTCTTTCGCACAGATCGATACTGCGTTTTCGTGTATCCCCGTTAAGGGATGCCAGATTCAGCACAAAGGGATCCTCGGCAGGCGGAAAGTAATTGTGAATCAAGTAGGTTATCTGCTTCTGATTGGTTTCACGCACGGGGTCAAGCAGGTTCCACTGATAGGTGATTCCGGAGCTCAATTCAATGTGATCTATGCCGCGGTCGACGCTGAAAGCGATGATTTCACGTAGCTTACTGAAACGAAAAGCGCCTGTCGAAATATACGCTTCCACAACCTAATCCAATCGCTTCTCAAGAATCCGGTGCCCAGTATCGGGACACATCCTATGGAACTCGAATCCTTCCCGTTCATAGATCCGTCGGGCGTGGGAATTGTCGGAATGAACTTTGAGCATGACCACCGACACGCCATTCAGCCGGCACCAACTCAAAGCATACTGCAAAGCCAGCTGGGACAGACCTTGATGCCCGAAAGCTTCAGCAATGTAGACGCCGAATGTAGGGCGGTCAAATCCTTCATCCCACCCTCGCAGCATGAAAAAACCGGCCATATTCTCTCCACACCTGATTCCCCAATAACGGTCTTGCTGAGTTGCTTGCAAGCGGTTTTTCAGAGCATCAGGTGCAAGAGAAAACGGATGGAAGTATTGTCGATACACTGCCCTATCCGAAGAGAGCATTTGAGAAAGCTCTTCGCTATGATGGACAGCCAGTTCAAAGATTCTAATCTCCTTGTTTGGCACCAACCATCTCCCAAGATAACATCTGATCCGGTTCGATGTCACATGTCGCAACCCGGCCCACGAGTTCAGGCAGTAAATCCGGCTTCAAACCCGTAGCGGGACGCTTAAACGTAACTATCGCCTCCGATATGACTTGTCCATATGGAATTCTCTCTTTTGCAACAATGCTACGTCGCATGCCAACAGCGTTCTTTTGCTCGATATCAGAAGGGTATTTCACGCTTGAGCCCAGAGCCAGCTCAACTTCACGGATTTGTCTCACCAGTGCGGCAAACTCGTCAGGATCTGACGAACTCGAGTGATCCGGGCCAGGTAAACTCTTGTCAAGAGTAAAGTGCTTTTCGACAACACATGCACCCAAGGCAACAGAGGCAATGGCGGCAGTCAAGCCTTCGGTGTGGTCAGAGTACCCCACGAGAACATCGAAAGCATCACGCATGGTAACCATCGCACGGAGGTTGCAATCTTGCATTGCAGAGGGGTAATTCGTTGTACACTGAAGAATGATGATTCTATGGTTTCCTGTTCCCCGAATTGTTCGAACAGCTCGATCCACCTCTGCGAGCGTACACATCCCGGTGGACAGCAGAATCGGTTTCCCTTTTTGAGCCACGTATTCAAGAAAATATGGCTCCACTGCCTGGCCCGAAGCAATTTTGAAGGCCTGCACACCGAGGCTGTCCAAGAAGTCTACGTCTTCAATGTTATATGGCGTTGACAGAAAAAGAATGTCTTCCCTTTTACATATAGCCATGAGATCTTGATAGACAGATTCATCGAGCTCTAGCCTGCGAAGCATTTCTATTTGTGATTCTTTAGAGTTCGTAGCCTTCAGTTGGTATTCGGCTTTTGGGGCGTATCGAGTAACTACCCTGACGGCCTTAAATGTCTGAAACTTCACGCAATCAGCACCACATCTTTTGGCTGCTTGTACGAGTTCTTTAGCCAGCCTTGCATCGCCGTTGTGATTCACACCTGCTTCGGCAATGACAAAGGCTGGATAGCTTGGTCCAACACTCATGTCGCCAATTTTTAGTTTTTTTCCACCGTTGTTTTTCAATTGGACGACCTCAACCCATCATTCGATATCCCCAAGCGCCAGCATGGGAAAGGGGCAAACAGCAGTTCAGTGGCCGAGAAGGGGAAATCATGTCAAGCTCCATGGGATTTCGGGAGCCACCACAGCTGCCTTACGAAAGCCCTTCTTGATTCCTCGTCTTGTATTAAGGTCCGTTATCTCAATGGCCGGCAATGAATCCCTTCGGTCGAGAGGAGGACCCACTCTCCCCTTTTTGTTCAGAGTGATTGTGAAATAGTACCGCCCAGGCTTCAACAAGTAGCTGGGGAGTTTCACTTGATAAGAGTACTGACCAGGCGCCAAACCTCCTATGGCAGGCTCATGGAGATCATCGTCCGAGGAAAAAAAGACAACGTTGCCCATGACATCTCTCAGCAATAAGGCGGCGAGATAGCCCCTGTTCGGAACTCTCAAGTCAAACGTGATATTGACAACTACATTTTCCTGATAATCGAAACAGCTCTTTTTCTGCCCTTGCGCATTGGTCAGAGAAACTTTTCGCACCTGTAAGGGCTTTGCAGGATCTTCAGGAAAAGCGACAGAGCTTGCTTTCGTATGATCAGGGTTTCGGTTTCCTCCATGCACGTTCTCAAGATAGCATGTTATGGTGTCAGCTACGTTTCCGTGATAGGCAATTTGACCACTCTGCAACATAATGGCACTTTGGCATAGGGTGTTCACTGCGGACATATTATGTGATACAAACAAAACGGTCCGCCCCTCTTTTGCCACATCGCCCATCTTGCCCAAGCACTTCTGCTGAAAGGCCGCATCTCCCACTGCCAATACCTCATCCACAAGAAGAATCTCCGGTTCCAAGTGCGCTGCAACGGCAAAGGCAAGGCGGACATACATGCCACTTGAGTAGCGCTTCACCGGTGTGTCTACGAATCTATCGATCTCGGCGAAATCCACGATTTCACAGAACCTCCGATCTATCTCTGTTTTTCGCATCCCCAAGATAGCGCCGTTCAGGTAGATGTTTTCCCTTCCGGTAAGTTCGGGGTTGAAACCGGTGCCCACCTCAAGAAGACTAGAAACTCTACCATAAATCTTGGCTTCCCCTTTGGTGGGCTCCGTAATGCGGCTGAGAATTTTAAGAAGCGTGCTCTTGCCGGCACCGTTATGTCCGATAATGCCTAATACCTCACCTTGTTGCACTTCGAAGGAGACATCCTTCAGGGCCCAGATGGTATCTTCAGACTCATCATCGTTCTCGCCAAAGGTGGAAAGCTTGCGCAGGCGCTGCAAATTCATTAATGGACGCTTCATTAGGCTTACAACAGCACTTACCAGACTCTCATGTATCTCTTCTCTAAGGCCAATGCGGTAAAGTTTAGATAGATTTTCTACTTGAATGATAGGGTCAAACACGTTTTCTTTTCCTAGACAACATCAGCAAAGATGCGTTCTGTTCGTCGAAAATAGAGTGCACCACTAACAGCGATGACAAAAGCCGTAATAGTCCCAACCGCTATTAGATCCCAGGGCATGGGTCTGGTACCCAACAGAGCGGCGCGGAATCCCTCGATGACACCTACCATGGGGTTGACACCGTATAGCAGTCTATACTGTTCCGGAATTAGACTGGCAGGATAAACAACTGGAGATGCGAACATCAAAAGCTGTAAGACAAAGCCCATACCGTATTTAACGTCGCGGTACTGAATCGCTAAAGGAGTAAGCCACATTCCGAGTCCAGCCGCAGTGAGAATCATCAGGAGAATGAAAAAAGGCAGTGCCAGAGCCCAAATTGTTGGCTCAATCCGGAACCACACCATCAGACCGAAAAGGATGAGGAGAGCAATAGCGAAATCAACTAACTTATCTAATACCGGGGTTATGGGGACAATAAGCCGAGGGAAATAAACCTTGCTTATCATACCCGAGGCGCCGATGAGGCTGGCACTAGCCTGCGTGAGAGCAGTGGAAAAATAGGTCCATGGCACCAAAGCAGCATAGCTGAAGATGGCGTAAGGTACGCCATCTGAGCTAATTTTGGCTAATTTGCCGAAAACGACGGTAAAGACGACCATGGTAAAGACTGGCTGGACAACCGCCCAACCGATTCCAAGGATCGACTGAGCATAGCGCACTTTAATGTTGCGCCAGATAAGCAGATAGAAGAGATCACGATATTCCCAGAGTTCACGAAAATCGATCAACTGCCAGCCAGTTCTTGGCCTAATATGGACAAAAGGTCGGACTGGACCAGACTTTGTGTTATCTGTCTTTGTCATGGCTCCTTATTTTATTTTGGAAAAAGCTTCGCCAATCACGCTTTAAGCCACTGCACCTGCTTCTCTCAAAGTGTTTATGAAACGCGTGTCCCATTCAAAGGCATAGAAGGCGCGGCGCTCCTCACATAATTTTCGCCACAGGATCAATGTCTTCTGATCTCTGCAAGACGAGAGCTTCTGGGTGAGCTCCTCTTCATTGGCGGGATCAAACAATAGCTCCTCATAACGGAGGACTTCCTTGACCTCCGGTATTCTACACCCGAGACAAGGCACCCCAAGTCCCAATGCTTCTAAGAGTGACAGCGGACAGCCTTCGCTACGGGAAGGGAGGACAAAAAGATCTGCTGATTTTACAATGGCGCACGTATCCATCCTCCAACCCGTAAAGATAACCCTGTCAGAAAGTTCTAGGCTCTCGACTAGTCTTTCCAATTTTTTCTTTTCGTGAAGATCCCGCGTGGAGACATCCCCGATAATGATCAACAAGGCGTTGTCGAGCTGGGCACGGAAAAAGGCTTTAATCAGGAGGTCAATATTCTTGCCCTTGGTAAATACACCAGATGTTGCGATGAGAAATGTGCCGGCCTCGGCGCGGATTTCCTTTCTGAAATCCGATCCCGACATCTCAGGCAGTTCTATGTTGTTTGGCAGAATCTCAATTCTTGAGCGAGGATATATGCGCTGCAAATCTTTCTTCATGGTGCTGTTGATCGTCAGAATAATGTCAGAAATCGAAAAAGAAATATACTCGTACCATGCCTGCAATCTGATCAGGAGAGACGGCCTCTCAATGAGGCGGGAATAGTCTGTGTCTCGGGCATGGAGGTAAGTGACCAATATTGCCTTATTAAGCATCTTATTCAAGCCATTCACAAAGGCATAGTAGGACCCCATGACGAACACGGTGGCAATGTTCAGTTTCCTGGTCAAGTAACACATGTAAAACATGGCATATAAAGTAAAGGCAAACCAGAACAGGAAACTGTTTGCATCTTTAAAGGGAAGCTTCATCACGTGGGGCACAATGCTATTCTGACGAACCGGCAAGACCTCTGTGGAGATATAATGGACCTCGTGCCCGGCCTGTGCGAAAGCTTCATAGGATCGGTACAGGCGCTTACAAAACCCGCCTGGTTTATGTTTGTAGTAGATACCCAGAACGTTCATGGTTCTTCCATAAGGTGTACATCAACAGCACCCAGAGCCTGTGAGAATGATCGGCCTTTCCCATGCAATGCTCCGTCATCAGCTGTTTTGGTATGGCCTGATCCACCGGGGCATTACCTGCCAGCAGACAGTCGGCAATCAAAGGCTTGAGTTCTTTCTTGAACCATCGTGCCAAGGGGACCATGAATCCATGTTTCTTCCTGTAAATGATGGCACGGGGTAGCTTCTTCTTCATGGCCTGCTTCAGGAGATATTTTGTCGTAAGGCCCCTCAGTTTCTGTTCTATGGGCAAGGCTGCCACAAATTCCACCAATTTGTGGTCCATGAAAGGGGACCTCACTTCTAGAGCGTGAGCCATGCTCATGCGATCCACTTTCACCAAGATGTCATCAGGGAGATACGTGTGAAGATCGGTCCACATCATTTGAGAAATCGAATCGACAAGATCTCTCGAACTTGCGTACTGCAAGACTAAATCAATGGATCCTTCGTAGCCTCGCGTGTCTTCATCCCAGCCCAAAAGCGCCCTGCGCTGGGAGGAGTCAAACACCTGAGGCAAAACAGCGAGGTGACTCTTCTCCAACCTCTTGGCCTGTGCAATCAGAAGCTTCATTTGCTTTATGAAGTTTCTCCCATAATATTCGTCTCCCTCCCTCAGTCGTGATGCAATCTTCTCGAAAACTGCATTTCTAATCTTCTGGGGAAACCGGAAGTAGTACTCTAGAAGCTTTCTACCAACGTATCTATTATATCCACAAAGAAGTTCATCACCTCCATCTCCGGAAAGAGCAACGGTCACATGTTGGCGAGTGACCCTGGCTAGATGGTAGGTCGGAAAGGCTGATGAATCTGCAAAAGGCTCCCCGAAATGCCGGACCATCTTGGGCAATAAGTCGTGGATGTCATAATCGACGGCTTGGTCTCGATGCTCCGTTCCCAGCAGGGAGGCCACCTCTCTTGCATGGGTACGTTCGTCAAATGAGCTTTCCGAAAAACCAATGGCAAAGGTCTTAACCCTTTGCCCCGACTCATCTATCATCTTTGACACGATAGCCGAGGAATCGATCCCTCCACTTAAGAAGGCGCCCAGAGGGACATCGCTCTCCAGGCGGAGGCGAACCGCTTCAGAAAAAATTCTGTCAAACGCTTCGACCAAATCACGAGGCTTGGTATAGGCAGGTGTGGCTGAGGGCAAGGGGATATCCCAATAACGCTCTTTGACCTTCCAACCTTTTCCAACGGACATTAGGAACGCGGGGGGCAGTTTCCAAATTTTTTCGTAGGGCGTTCTCTCTCCCACGATGTATCCGTATTTAAAATAGCAGTCTATGGCATCCTTGTCCGCTGTGAGATTTAGGCCTGGCAGCTGCAGGATGGCATTGATCTCTGAGGCACAGACGAACAAATCCTCATCTGAATAGTAATAAAGAGGCTTTTGTCCCAATCGATCCCTGGCCAGAAACATTCTCCCCTGCCGACTGTCCCATATGACAAAGGCAAACATGCCCCGCAGATGATCAACGCACCTGGGCCCCATTTCCTCGTAAAGATGAAGCACGACCTCGGTGTCAGATTGGGATCGGAAACAGTGGCCCCTGGTGATCAAGGACTGGCGAAGAGCCTTATGGTTATAAATCTCCCCATTGCACACCACCCAGAGAGAACCATCTTCATTTTCCATTGGCTGACGAGCCGCCGGGGACAAATCAATGATGCTGAGGCGTTGATGGCCCAATCCCACAGAGACTGGAGTCGATGTTTTTGGGCCGTGGTGTTTCCCGATGTGGAGGCCATGGTCGTCTGGCCCACGATGTCGCAGCGCCAAACACATTCGGGCGATATCTTCTGGCCTTACCTTCTGCCCATCAAGTCTTAGGATGCCAACAAAGCCGCACATTTTTGGATTGTGATGCCTTCCGTTCTTCCCCTACCACAACCATCACCCAGCTCCGCCCCTTCAGCAACATGACGCTAGCCTGCCTAACCTATTGAATACACGACATTTCATTGTCACTCCGAGCTGCCGGTCTCAACTCGAAGCTATGTTATGAAAAAAGAGGAACGCCGGTCTTGCTAATCATCCAAAACTGAAAAGATGTCCCGATCACGTAGCCTATCCCTCCTGGGCCTCCCACACCAGGAGCCGGGGACGTTTATTCAGATCCGGAAGGAGCTCTTTGTACTCCTCACGGCTCAGCACTAGGGAACGGATCTTCCGTTTGATGTATCGTTCCGTTTTTTTACTCAGGTCGCTGAGATGATACCGATCAATATCTCCCACCAAGAGCAGATCTATGATGCCTGTGTCCTTCCCTTCAGCATAATCATCGATCAAATACGCCCGCTCCAGGTCACCTAGCCGGTTAACAATACCGTCAATGACCTGATCCATGCCCATGACCTTGCTGACCATAGATTTGAGCTCAGGGAACAGCGGATGGTCTTCATTTGCCATGTAGAAGACCTGACGTCCGTTTTTTTCGGATTTCAAGAGGTTAGTAAGGGTAAGTTGGTTGAGCTCCTCGCGAACCGAGTTGGTGGAGACGCCGAATTCCTTGGCAAGCTCCCTGAGATACGATCGTGTCTTCGGGTTGAAGAAAAGGCGGATAAGGAGCTTGATACGAGTCTTTGAGGATATAAGCCCTGCGAACAGACTATCCAATTTGAACTCCTTTTCGAGTAACTTTGTTACTCATAACATAACAAGAAAATCTGGTCAAGCATCTTTTGGTGATTGTGCGAGAAACATGCCAACTATGCAATTTCTCACAAAATGGAAACCTAGACTGGAAGATCGCTCATTGCGTATCCTGAACTTTTCTGAAGGCCAGACCATGGTGGTGTGTGTAGGATGCGGCTTTCATACGAGGATCCCTGTGGGGTTAAGTGAAACGGCGAAGGGGATACCGTCAAATGTGTGAATGGCGTTCCCCACACTGTGCATGCCACGAGCTTAGACACGCTCTGCAAACCTGCCCCCGCGAGGGACAAAATAGATGAACACGCCGTTCTTCACGAGTTGGTAGTTCCGCTTCAGCACTTCCAAAACACGCCTTGCCGGTGCCTCGGGAATGGTGTCTTTGAAGGGTGTGATGACGCCAATTGGATTTTCTGGATTATATAACATGATTACCGAAAAATACCTATTTCGAATTGCCTGCAACAATGGAGTTATGTCCAACAGGCCTTCGTTCCACAAGAGCCAGTAGTTGAAAGTGTCGCTCACATATGCCCGAGATTGGAGATTATACGTAGCTGTAGGGGTGTTCAAATTGAGAAAACGGTCATCGGGAGGTTGCAGTTGCTCTATCTCCTCGGAGGCCAACTCGTAAACACTTTCCACGATGGCAGTGATCTTTGGATCTGTATACGAATAGAGCCTGGAGGAAGTCTTGGTTACCTCCGTCGTTGCACATACAAACACAATTCCTACAGCAAGAACGGTTGAAAGGCGCTTGCCGAAATCAGGACACCACTCTCGCACGAAGAATACATGCCAGAAAAGGCAGGCTAGAATGAATTCAAGGAAGTAGTTAGTGTCTGCGCCCTTCTTTGGAATAGTCATCATCAGAACGACAAACGTTGTCATCAGGTATAAAGCGTAAGGAGACTGCGAAAAGGCTGCCGATCTGGC
>Ga0209536_100003582_pt1 | contig 24862 bp, 20 predicted proteins | sample DeeMarSeWOR28_12_FD_187461 | JGI IMG/M metagenome (GOLD analysis project Ga0209536, IMG submission 187461) | Marine sediment microbial communities from White Oak River estuary, North Carolina - WOR-2-8_12 (SPAdes) (version 2) | ecosystem: Environmental > Aquatic > Marine > Intertidal zone >...
AGTGCGCATGTCCGGAACTACACGCAAAAAATAAAGATGCTGATCATAAAAAAAGCCAACCACAGACCTGGTTGGCTTTTTTGAAACTACTTCTTTATTATATTTATTATCAGGCTTTTTTAGAGTCGTTGAATGCGCCAATCATTGCCAGTGCAAACAGGCCAACGAATAAAATAATATGCAGGTTTTCCATCGCTCCCCTCCAAGTTGTTGTAAGTTGTCAGTCTAGTGAGTTGTTGTTAAGTGGCTGAGACTAACGGACAATTTTGTCGAGGTCAAATTTCTATAAAAACCATATAGTTAGTAAGTTAATAGTTTAGCGTTTTCCTCGGTTTTTCGGTGTTAGACACAATCCAGGTGTATAGGTCTAGGCCAGATCGGGGTGTTCACTTAGAATACCTGGATCAATTCTAATTATTATTGCGCTACTGTTAAGGAACCAAACCGTCATGATGAGCTTACTTCTCGGCGTAGCAATGCAAGTCGCCGTGACTTTACCAAATGGATTTGAGGGTATCACCTGGGGTATGGGTATTGAAGAACTGACCAGCCAATACGAAGTACACAAGGCAGAGCCCGGCAGTGCTTACACCTATGCTGACCACATGGAAATTGATCCCGATGTTTATGTTCGGCGTACCGAAGACAATCGAAAAATAGAATATTATTTTTTTAATGGCCGCTTATACAAGATCTACATTGTTTACGATCAGGAAAAATCCAGCGAAGCCTTTTACAAGCAACTGATCGAAAAGGCGCGTAAAGAATATGGTCCTGCGCAATCCCACTACCAGGAAAACATTTTTGGCATTCTCGTCTTGCATGTGAAGTGGGATGATGGCTCGTCGACGATGGATTTACGTTCCGGTGCCGGTTATGTCTACGAAGTGTTGATCGACAAGGATGCGGAGCGCGAGAAAGGTAATCAGATCAGACAAAAACGCGCGCTGGAAGAATCGATCTAAGGCGGTTTCATTATGCAATGTAGACCCGGCTGTGGCGCCTGTTGTATCGCACCATCCATTAGCTCGTCAATACCCGGTATGCCTAATGGTAAACCGGCGGGTGTGCGTTGCATTCACCTGGATGAGCGTCATTACTGTGCTATATTTCATAGTCCTGATCGACCTGCTGTGTGTGCCCGCTTTCAGGCCAGTGCTGATGCTTGTGGAGAAAGTTTTATTGATGCGATGCAGCGGTTGCAAATGTTGGAAAGCTTGACAGGTAGTGGATGAGAACAATGCCAATTCATCAGGCTAGTCACTGAAAGCATGTTGGCTCGATGTTATAACGGTCACAGTTTATGGATCTAAACAAAAAACGGGGACTCATGAAGTCCCCGTTTCTTTTATGTAACTACTGTTGTATGCAATACAGGAAACGAATTATTGCATGATCTCTTTGAGCTTTTGTTTGTCAGATGAACTTGGCTTGTGATTAATATTGTGCACGATTTCAGCTAACACGCGCGTGGGACCCGGAACGGCGTCGTCACCCATGACTTTGCTGAGTTTTTGCTTGTCTTCGGCGGTGGCGGAATGTTCCAGGTTGATCATAGCAGTGGCGATGGTTTTTTCCGCGTCGGTAGTGGCGCCATCGCTGAGCAATTTTTTCAGGGTACCTTTTTCCGCATCGGAAGGATAATGGTTCAGATCCATCATAATGCCTGCCATGGTTTTCGTGGCATCACTTGCGGCCAGAACGAATTGTGTAGCAAATAAGGACAGGCAGAAAATAATCCCGGTAATAAAATATTTTACTTTCATTAGAACCTCCCAGGTGAATACATGACTGACTTGTTGGTGACAGTTTAGACATCAGTAAATGTAGATGTGGATGATTGTCAGGTCAAATGAAAATAGTACGTTAATGCTAAACCTGATCACAATCTACTCATAATCAGGGGTGGCAACTAGTCAGTATCCAGCATAACACAGGGTTTAATTCTCCGTACGTTGTTGGCTGAAGATGATATTGCGTTGCTTGAGATAAGTCATAATAAATTCGTAACATCGCCAGTTGCCTCCAATAATTTCCGGCGGACTGACGCCCGCTGCGGAGAATTTGTTTTCCAGTATCAAATTAGCAGCCGCAGTACAGGCATAACCGGTGGTGCGCGCCATGGAAGTTGTCTGGGTAACAGGGTCGTACTCGTCATACAGGTCGTATTGATAGCTCACCGGTTTGTCCTGTTCGGTTCCTGATATATCAATACGCATTACGGTAAATTCAACTTCATTTTTTTCCAGCAACCAGTGTTTCTTTAACAGCTGGGCGGTAATATCCAGTGGCCGAATATGCTGGCCGATTTCCGTTATAGGGTTGGTGCTGAAGAAGCCGATACTTTGCAGGGTCTGAATTAGTGCGGCATGACCGGGGTAGCGGAGGGTTTTCTCCACCATCGTGGGGATAGTGGGCATGCTGGTTAGCAAGGTGCGTAAACCATCAGTATTAAATGCCTCCAGTTTTCCTGCGCGGGGTAGCTCGACCGTTTCAATATCAGATAGTGCGGGGCGGGTTAGTTGTTTGCCATTAATCACGATACGCGCCGGCCGGGTATATTCTTCTATCACGTCGACTGGTGAAAACGGTGCTTTGTAGTTAAACGGTGGTTGGGGATTTTTAGGCAGTCCGCCAACCATGCATTTAAATTCATTTACCTGCATGTGCTGGTTATGAAAGCCCAGGATCAGGTTGCTCATACCCGGAGCAATCCCCATATCCACGACAGCAGTTACTTGCTGTTGTTTCGCCAGTTGGTCCAGTGCGAGTGAATCTTCCGGAAAAAAGGAGATGTCAACTACGTTTTTTTTCGAGTTGATGACCTGTTTCAGAATGTCGAAGCCCATAAATCCGGGAACTGCGCTGATAACCAGGTCCATGGGCTTAATCGTCGCGGCAAGTTGCTGGCTATCAAGCAAATCAAACTGCACGGGCTGGATAGCAGGATTATTTTGCAGTAGTTCTTCCAGGGCTGCGTGGTCGTGGTCTACCGATACAACGCTGTGTTGCTGCGCAAGATCAATAGCGATTGCCTTGCCGATGCGACCTGCGCCGAGAATAACGATATTGGCCATAGGTTAGCGTCCAAAATATTTTGATAAGTGGATACCGCAGTATGATGCCAACCCTACAGGCTGGCAAAAACATATTAAAGAATCTGAAACGGCATGTTGATAATATCTTTACGCTACCATAAAAGAGCAACAAATAATTGCAAGCTTTGCCATATTTTCTTGTGGTTATCTGGAGCAGGCAGGAAAATATTGTGTGATGCCGGTATTGCATCACGCAGTTTTTTTACTTTATCTGAGGGGGCGCTGACTGCACCATTGAGGTTGCGTATCATTCAGGGTCGGCATAGCTCCCGTCGCGACAGTAACACGGCGGGGCTATGCCAGGATGAAGTCATTAATCAGGCTAGTGATGTTCTGACTGTCAGGTTTGTGTAGCGTAATGAATCGCTACTTAGCGTCTTGTCAGTCACTGTGGCCTTATGATTGCGTAAATTTCCCACCTATCGGCCCAGTACGTCGTTCCGGGTGCTTTCTGCAATCGCCGCGGCTTCTGCGATTAAATCGTCGGGTACATTAAGTTCTTTCAATGTGGCTGCAAGGTTTTCCATTACCGCATCGAAGTGGCTGTCGTTCAAACCACGGGCAACCAGGTGGGCGTGGCCATCACGCATGTCCTTGCCGGAATAGTTGTTGGGACCCCCAAATGCAACAGTTAGAAATGCCTTTTGTTTCGTTGCCTGTCTTTCCATGTCAACGCCATCGAAGAACTGGTTGATGCGGTCATCCGCCAGAACTTTACGATAGAAAATATCCACAGCGGCGTTAACGGCAGCGTCGCCGCCAATTTTTTCATACAAACTTTGACTCATGATGATTCCCCTCGGAAATTGATAACAAATTATAATAATGAATGCAGCGATCAGATAGTAAGAAGCTGCCTGCAAATGCTTGCGCGAAGTAGTTACACGTTTTGTAAACAGGATGGTAACTGTACTTTCATTGGTTGCCGGGGCATGTTTTTTACCGGTAACATCAATGTTAAGCGAAGGTATAGTAAAAGACTCGAGTTTCGGTGATATTGACATCGGTCAACAAAAATATATCAGGCTCGACCGATTATAAGTAAGGAAACGGTTAACGCATATAGAATGAATTTGATTATTCTGAAGATTTTGTAATCGGTCGCCGGGGATCGGTAATCCACTCACTCCATGAGCCAGGATACAGTTTAGCGCCGCTAATACCTATATAATCCAGCGCCAGCAGGCTATGGCATGCAGTAACGCCGGAACCGCACATGAACACGATGTTATTATCACTACCCGCATCACGCAGTATTTTTGTATAGTGGTCATGCAGCTGGGCTTTGGGTAGATACATGCCGTTATCGTCTATATTCGATTTCCAGGGAACATTCAGCGCGCCGGGCACATGACCAGCAACGTTATCAATTGGTTCTTCTATGCCAAGGTAGCGCCTGGGGTCACGCACGTCGATAAGACAAACGGTGGAGGTGTTAATATGATTTTCCAACTCATTGCTGTTGACCACCATCGTCATATCCGGTTCGCCGGCGAATATGGTTGGCGCTATGTGGGGAATGGCGGATGAAGTAGGCAGGCCTTGCTGTTTCCAGAGGGTGAAACCACCATCCAGTACCGCCACGGCTTCATGTCCGAGCCAGCGTAACATCCACCACAATCTTGCTGCATAACTGCCCGCGGCATCATCATAAACCACTACCTGGGTGTTGCTGTCGATGCCCCACTTACCGAGCGTTTGTTTGAATGTCTCGACATCAGGCAGCGGATGGCGGCCAGAAGTACTTGTTAGTGGCGCAGACAAATCATGATCGAGATGCGCATAGATCGCATTGGGAATATGTTCCATTTGATACAACGACAGACCTTCATTGGGTGCCTTCAGGTTGAAACGGCAATCCACGATACGCCAATCCGGATCGCTCTGGTGTTGTTGCAAAGAATCGGCGGAAATGATGGAACGGTATTTCATAGACGCTTATTAAAGCAAATTTTCACAATGAACTACAGTCGGCGGTGGTGAAAAAAGTCAGTATCAGTGCATGGCAAAACTTGAGCGAAGCGTGCGAAAGTCTATTGCACAACTTCCAGTCGAGGCACTGAAGATACGTAGGGGAGTCTGACCGAGAATACCGATCCCATACCCGGTTCACTGTTCACAATGATTTCGCCGCTCATCATGTGGCACAAGCGCCGACTGATAGACAGGTTCAAGCCGCTATCCTCGTGGTATTTTCTCTTGGGTCGGCTGACATTGGGAACTGCGGTAAATATTTTTTCCATTTCATTCGGCGTAATGCCAACTCCGGTATCAATCACGCTGAATGTTATCCAGCGGATATGCTCGGTGCCGTTGTTGCGCGTGGTGTTAAATTTGACGTTCAGGGTTATAAAGCCAAACTCGGTATATTTGCAGGCATTGGCCAACAGATTAAACAGAATCTGCCGCAGTTTAGTAGGATCCGTTTCCATATAACCAATGTTGGGTGGGCATTGCACGTCGATCTGGTTGCTGTTTTTTGCTGCAATTGGTTTGATTTGATTGGCAACGTCCTGGACAAGGTCATAGATGTCAACTTCCTGCAGGACGATTTCATCTTTACCGGAATCCAGTCTGGCGAAATCCATGATCTCGTCGGTTAAGCCGTTAAGATGTTCGCAGGCATGCTGTATTTTGGTAATGTCTGACAAAAACTTCTTGTCGGGCGCATTTTCATTATTGGCGTTCTTCGCAATGGCGTCGCTATATTGTAAAAGAACATTTAGCGGTGAACGGTACTCGTCAATGACATCCGCCAGCAACTGGCTTTTCTCCGCGCTTTGTCGCTGGATATGATCATAGGCGTTTGATAACGCTTCCTCTCGAGTGGTGGTGCGCCGAATCACGAACGCGGCGATGGCGATTCCCAGTATGCCAACAATGACAGATACGGTTATCAATAACGAACGCATTTCCTTGTATAATTCACTGGTTTCGCGCGTAATTTTTCCCGCTTCGTTTTCCTGGTAATGATAAAAGGTATTTAGCTGGTTGATTACCTGTTCTTTTGACGGGATAACGCTTCTCAGCAATACATCGCGTGCTTGCGTAAACTGTTCCTTTTCGATCAACTCAACGACGCGTTTTTGCGAGTCCAGCGCATTTTTGGTGACCGTGCCCTGGTAGTCGAGCAACTTTTTTTCTTCTTCATTGAGGTTCATCGACAAAATATGGAGACGCGCTCGCGCGAATTCAGCACCGAAACGGTTGAAGCGGATCCATTCTTCGTCGCGAATAAAAGGATCAGGTTGCAACAGCATGCGCTGTAAGGCGAGGGTTCTTTCGTGAGCTGCAGAACGCATCTCTACGACGAGATCTATTTTGGTAAGATGATTTTTCGCAATAAGATCGATCTGGTCCTTGGTAACTTCCAGTTGATGGGATCTGAATATTACCAGGAATGCCATCAGGCCAATGACAGACGCAAACCCAAGAACAAGATTTTTCTTGGTACGATCAACTACCCCCGAAGTGACATTATTATTATGCATAAACATGCAAAACCGACGCCCCGTGCCCCAATTCCCCCAAAAGTCGTGATGACCACTTTTTTATTTATGTGCCACATTGTTGTTACGACTCAGTAAATGCGGCTGCGCCAAAATACTGCTTTGATAGGCGAGAAGTTACAAACATTATAAAGGGTGGTTGAAAATTAGCAACGTGTATTCAGCTGCTATAGTTTTAATTCCCGAGCGAAAGCCGTAAGTGGGCACCTAAGTAAAATAGTGGCCAAGCAATAAACAGTTGATCTGAATGGACTTCTTTGGGAATTTGCGCGCCGGTTGCCGTAGTCATCATAGTCACGGCGTTGCAGGCCGCGGACACTATTTAGCTAATATCGCTATTTTATGTTGAGGTTGCTTTGAAAAATCTCGTATTGGATACCTATAGCAAGTTAGGGCGACCACCTGTAAATGATGTAAACACAAAATGATACGCCATAATTGCTTCACATTAGTGGACTGAACTGTAACGTAAGCATGAGTTATCCATCTAGTAATAATAGTTGTGACTAGTTCGGTTGATCAGGTGGGCGTGAAAAAGCATGTAAATCTTCACACCATCCAGTTTGGCACTATGCGATCGTGTGGTAATAAGCTGCAAGCGAGCACCCTCACATGGTCATGATGGTTCTAGCTGAAAATTATAGCAACGCCTGATAGAACAGCGTCAGAGATCTAAACGAGCTTGATAATCACTGTAGCTCATCCATACTTCAGTTGGCTAAACAGAGTATCTTACACGCGTGTGTTACTAGATTCTTAGTGTGTATTCTTAGCCAGTGCCTTATCGAAGACTAATACAGTTTTTATAAAAATGGAGAAAGCCTGTGTATATGTTGACGGTTGTTGATTATCTCGCGTCTCTGTTCGTGTTTGTAATCGGCCTGGTTTTCCTGGCGCTGGTAGTGCTGTTTGTGATTGATGTCACGCAGACCAAACATGCGATTCGTAAAAACTTCCCTGTGATCGGACGGCTCAGAGGAATATTTGAACATCTTGGTGAATTCTTTCGTCAATACTTCTTTGCCCTGGACCGGGAAGAGTTACCCTTCAATCGTGCGGAACGTAACTGGGTATACCGCGCCGCCAAGTCAGTAGATAATACAGTGGCTTTTGGTTCCACCAGAGACTTGCGTCCGCCAGGCACATTGCTATTTGTTAACACGCCATTTCCAGTGCTTGGTCAGGATGCGACACCGATACATGACGTGACGATTGGTCCCAATTGTGACAATCCTTATGTTGCCCGATCACTGATAAACATTTCAGCCATGAGTTATGGCGCCATATCCAAACCTGCCGTGATTGCTCTGTCGCGTGGCGCCAAACTGGCAAACTGCTGGTTGAATACCGGTGAGGGTGGTTTGTCACCTTGTCATTTGGAAGGAGGCGCCGACCTGGTGTTTCAAATCGGCACGGCCAAGTACGGTGTGCGGGATGAGCATGGTCATATGAGTGATCACAAGTTGCGGGAAATTGCGGCGCATGACCAGGTGAAAATGTTTGAAATAAAGTTAAGCCAGGGAGCCAAGCCGGGTAAAGGAGGTATTCTGCCAGGACAGAAGGTCACGGAAGAAATTGCGCGCATTCGCGGTATACCGGTATATGAGGATAGCATCAGTCCCAATCGTCACCCTGAAATTGAACGAGTGAGTGACATCGTGGACATGGTGCAACACGTGCGCAATGTGACCGGCAAGCCAGTCGGGTTTAAAACGGTCATTGGTTCTTTTGAATGGCTTGAGGAGCTGTGCGTCGCTATCAAACAACGCGGCATTATTCACGGCGCGCCGGATTTTATTTCCATTGACAGTGCGGATGGCGGCACCGGCGCAGCGCCCATGAGTTTGATGGACTATGTTGGATTGCCCATTAGTGAAAGCCTGCCAACGGTTGTTGACCTGTTGGAAAAGCATGGCCTGAAGGAGCGCATTAAGGTGATTGCCTCGGGAAAACTGATTACCCCCGCGGAAGTTGCCTGGGCTTATTGTGCCGGTGCAGACTTTGTCGCCACCGCGCGTGGATTTATGTTTGCGCTGGGATGTATTCAGGCCATGCAATGCAATAAGAACACCTGTCCTACCGGTATTACAACCCATGATCGCCGCCTGCAAAAGGGTTTGAATCCACAGGACAAGGCAGTACGGGTTGCCAACTACGCCAGGAACCTCACCTATGAAGTCTGTGTAATCGCGCATTCCTGTGGCGTACGTGGTCCACGCGAAATGAACCGTTCTCATGTGCGCATGGTAACGGAAGGGGGAAAGTCGGTTCCATTGAGCAGTATATATAGCGCCAGGCCAGCCAGGGTCCAGTTACATCAACAGCCAGTTACTTCAAAGAAAGAATGAATCTTGATGGTGCATGGTCATAGTGAGTTATTTTTGTATAAGTACTAAAGAGCAGATGACTACCAGGGTGGTCGCATTCTATCCCTTACTAATCACTATTCTCGAAATCTCAGAAAGTGTTTAAACATTTCTCCAGATAAATAAAAACTTTTCCAAACAATTTGTTAGCTAAATCGCACGCACTGGTTCACAAAACATATTACTTACGTAAAAAATTCTAGGAACACTTACGAAGTGGTGGTATAGTGATCCGGTGCCTGAAAATTAATACGTGATCAAGGGCACTGGGAGTTTCAACAACCGGGACATTCTGTCCCGACATCTACATATCATTCATGACGAGGGGGCGGATCATGAATACCATTCCCGTGAAAGTCGCTGACACAATGCAATCTCCACAGGTGTTTGCGCACAACCAGAAAAAGTATGGCTACACAGTACTGATTATTCAGTCATCCAAAAAGACTGACTGGAATAATCCCACTACCATGAAAGACCTTTACGATAAGGGCTTTTACCAGTGACAGAAAATCTTGGTGACAGTTAAACAAGAGTAACAGCATCAAAAAATATCAGTCTTGATTGATAGGGGTGTTGGCGTGCTGACATCATAATTAACCGGCGAACCCTGTTTTTATATGACGCAGTTCATGTAGCGCAGTTCATGTAGCGCAGTTCATGTGACGGAGTTCACAACGGCCAGCATGGGTTTGCTGGACAATAAATGGATTTTCGCGTGGTCGTCGCTTAACTATGGCGGACACAAGTTTTATGAATGTCATGCGAGGGTAGTATTGAACTATGACATATGGATTGACACCTGCGAGAGAAAAATTAAAGCGCTGCTTGTTCGTGATAATGATCAGCATGATTCTCGCAGCCTGCGATGTTAGCAGAGAAGACAATATGTTACCCACAACCGATATCGGTGGTGACAACACTGGCGGCAATACCGGTGGTAACAACAACGCAGTAACCCTCAGCGGAAGTATCACTATTGCAACTGGGTCCGGAATCGATAGCGATGTTAATGATCCTAATGCACCTTATCAAAGCAATGATAGCCTTTCTGAGGCACAGACTCTTGGTAATCCCACTACACTTGGTGGTTATGTTAATCAACCGGGTTTTGGTAGAGCCGGGCGCTCGTTTACCACGGGTGATACTGATGACTATTTTGTTGTTCAGTTGTTTGCCAACCAGTCGATTACCATCAGCGCGGCGGATTTCGATGCCGCAAGCAATCGCGTTGCCCTGTTTCTTCTTAATGATAACGGCGATGTAGTATCGCACACCACCGGTGATCGCCAGACCGATGTCATTAATGTAAATGCTGATGGTATTTATCACTTAAGAGTCATGGCATTGGCTGGAGCATCCAGCTATGTGCTAACCCTGGGGTTATCCGGGCAACAACAATCTGTTACTGGCACACTAATAAATGTTGACCAGGATTTCGTGCCGGGCGAGGTGATTGTTGAATACAAGCAGAGTAACCGCAATTTGCTGCTGCCCAATGCGGCCAGCATTAACGCCGTAACGATTGCTGAGTCGATGGGGCTGGAATTCAAATCCGGCCACGTGTCCAGAAACCTGTTGTTTAAACTTAAATCCGGTAATAACCTGAACCAGTCATTCTCAGCATTGGGGATTCAACGCAAGATACAAACCAGCGACAGCAAGGAACAGTTAAAGCTGGATACCATTGAAATAGTCAAAGCCCTGCGCGCGCGTCCCGATGTGGTTTCCGCCAGGCTGAATTATATTCGCAAGCCGTTTCGGGTACCCAACGACGAGTACTACAGCTATCAGTGGCACTACCCGCAAATCGATTTACCTCAAGCCTGGGATGTGACAACGGGCAACAGTGACGTCATCGTTGCCGTCATTGATACCGGTGTGCTAAGCAATCATCCTGACTTGCAGGGGCAACTGGTTCCTGGTTATGACTTTATTGAAGACCCTGATAACGCCGCTGACGGCGACGGTATTGATGATGATCCTTTTGACGTAGGGGATGATGCCAACGGTAATAGCAGTTTTCACGGTACGCACGTAAGCGGCACGATCGCTGCGGCGTCCAACAACTCTAATGGTGTCGCAGGAGTGGCCTGGGGAGTAAGGGTAATGCCTTTGCGCGCCCTGGGCCGCTTCGGCGGTACCGACTATGACATCGAGCAGGCCGTGCGTTTCGCAGCACAGTTACCCAATGATTCCGGGACGATCCCGGCGCAAAAGGCCGCAGTGATTAACCTTAGCCTGGGTGGCCCCACCAATTCCACTGTGCCACCGGAAGCGTTCCGTCTGGCGCGCGAGGCCGGTGTAATTGTTGTCGCCGCTTCGGGTAACGAGGCATCCAGTGGCTTGAATTATCCTGCGTCACTGGATGGTGTGGTGTCGGTGAGCGCAATCACCATTCGCAATGCCCTGGCGCCGTATTCAAACTTCGGTAACACTATTGATATAGCGGCACCGGGTGGCAATCTTTCCGACGTGAACGGTGATGGTTTTGCCGATGGTGTGTTAAGTACTGTGGGCAGCGACGCCAATGGTCCGATACAATTGGGCTACGCGTTTTATCAAGGCACCTCCATGGCATCGCCACATATCGCCGGCGTTGTAGCACTGATGAAATCGGTCAACAGTAACCTCACGCCCGATGAATTTGATCAATTGCTGGAAAGCGGTGAACTCACTGATGATTTAGGAGCCCTCGGCCGCGACAACCAGTTTGGTTACGGCCTGGTGGATGCCTATAAAGCGGTGACGGCGGCGCGTAGTCTGCTGGATGTACCTACAGAAGCGAGACCACCACTTGCCGAAGCCCAGCCCAGCGCATTGAATTTTGGTGCCCTTGCCGTATCCATGGAATTAAATATTTCCAACGCCGGTGATGGTGAACTGGATGTGCTGCAAATCGATAATGACTCCAACGGGTGGCTAAGCGTCACTGAAGTATCAGTGGATGCCAATGGCATTGGTCGCTACCTGGTGCAGGCGAACCGACAAAGCCTGCCAGTAGAAACCCAGTCTTATTCCGCCACGATTACTATTACCACATCTGCCAATGTGCTGAGTATACCGGTATTGATGCAGGTGTTTGTAGAGAACGTCGCAGACAATGCCGGGTTTCACTACGCGATCCTTAGCGACAGCGAGAGCCAGATTGCTATCCAGAAAGTGCCTGCCCAGCTGGTTGATGGTCAATACCACTTCAGTTTTAGTAATGTAGGGCCGGGCAGTTACACCATTCGTGCCGGTACCGATTCAGATAATGATGGCAGGATTTGTGAAGTGGCAGAGGCGTGCGGTACCTATTTAATACCGGACTATATCATACCCATCTTAGTGGACAACGAATCGGGAAATCGCGCTGGAATAAACTTTGAAACCAGCTTTGATAATGTGTTGAATATAGGTGCCACGCAGTCACCTATGATTAAACTTAATCAAGGCTTGTATTGATTTTCTTACGGCCCGTTATTTTGGAGTTTATAGCTTATATTGTTCGGGCAATTTAGTTCTTGGCATTGATTAATGCTTTAATAAAGTTCAGGTATTGGGGCTTGTCCCACTCTCGTCCACCCAGTGCAATATATTCCAGTTTGCCTTCGGGATTGACGAAAAAGCTGGCCGGCAGGCCGCGTGGTTGCCAGCGTTCGGTAACCAGCCCGTCACGATCCATCAGTGTGGATAATTCCGGCGCCACAACACCGAGAAAATTAAATACCTCATCATCGGTCTCTGCGGTATTTACCAATACAATATCAATCGGACTATCGGCAAGCTGTTCCGTCATGCGTTGCACGGTAGGCATTTCCCGTCGGCAAGGACCGCACCAGGCTGCCCAGAAATGCACGAATACCCATTTGCCGCGTGATTGACTGATGTTGTAAGTGTTGCCATCAACATCGTCCAGCTGTAACACGGGAGCGTTGCTACCGTCCAGTTTTATGATGCCGTCCGGCATCTTAACTTCCGCAAGCACCAGACCAGCGGGGGATGACAAAATTAAAAATACTAAAGAATGTAACAGTCGTTTCATGGGGCAGTATCACCATTTTTTAAACAGCGGATATTGTCTATTTTAATGACCAGTGGTTTGCCTTTTTGGTCTTCACCGGTCGCAAATACGGCTTCAATGGTAAATGGGTGATCCGTGGGTTGCAGGGTAATGTTACCACCCACCGGTTCATCAGGATGCAGGTCGCGCGTCTCCGGTAACAACGTCCAGTTGAAAGTCGCCTGGCTGGCTAACGACACATTCCGCTGTTGCCATTTCTGTTTCCATTGATCGCGGCTGGTGCGTGCAATATCACCTTGTTTGTCGTAAATGCGCCAGCGTGACAGATCCAGCCAGATCTTGGTTTTGCTGATATTGCGCATACCCACAGTGATGAAGCAATGTTGCTTAGTGGCTTCAATGGCCTGCCTTGGAAACCCACGTCCTTCGTAAAACGCGGCCATTTGCTCCGGTGTACGGGGATAAAGTCCGAATTTAACGAATTGGTTTTCAATTTTATAGCGATTTTCGTCTTTCGCTGCGTAAACGATAGACGAATGCAAATACACACTGACAATGCATGCAATTAAGACGATGAGATAGTGTTGCAATGTAAATATTTTACCCATAGTGGCTGGTGATTGTTGTCGGTCAGGTGAATAACAATAACGACTGACAGTATGTAAGTCACTCTATATAGTAGTTAGTCGTTATTTCTTTTGCCATGTTGCGAAACTGTGCTGCAATAGTCTTGTCTTAATCTGGTAATATCTGTAAGGTTAAATAACGAATATATCGACAGAATTTCATTAACTAATTGAATATCAAGATATTACCAGGCCGTGTTATACTTCAATAGCCTGCCATTGTTACTCAATTTTAAGTCTTAGGGGACCGATACTTCTTCAAGACCCAGATAAAACTTCACCGTAACTATCCCAAAAGATTTCTCTTTTTAATATGGTTGTCGTGAATTTCTTATAAACCTGATCAAGGATTTTTCATGTTAGATGGATTATTAAATTTTATATCAGCTGGACTACTCAATTTTACATGGTTCGAAACCATTATTGCATTGCTGGTCATGACTCACATTACCATTGCCGGTGTCACCATTTTTTTACATCGTCACCAGGCGCATCGATCCGTGGATTTGCATCCCGTGGTCAGTCATTTTTTTCGTTTCTGGTTGTGGGCGAGCACCGGCATGGTTACCAAGGAATGGGTGGCAATTCATCGTAAACACCATGCGAAATGTGAAACACCGGAAGATCCGCATAGCCCGCAAACCAGAGGGCTGAAAACGGTAATGTGGAAAGGGGCAGAGTTATATCGTGCGGAAGCTGATAACGAAGAAACTCTGAACAACTATGGTCATGGTACTCCCAATGACTGGCTGGAACGCAATGTCTATAGTCGGTTTCCTTATCTGGGAATTTCTCTCATGGCCGTCGTGGATGTAATGCTGTTCGGTGCGTTGGGTATTACCGTGTTCGCGGTACAAATGTTGTGGATTCCTTTTTGGGCTGCCGGCGTTATCAACGGCATCGGACACTACTGGGGTTACCGCACTTTTGAAACCAAAGATGCCGCCCGCAATATTATGCCAATTGGAATTTTGATTGGCGGTGAAGAGTTTCATAACAACCACCATGCGTACGCCGCATCCGCGCGTTTGTCGAATAAATGGTGGGAATTTGATATTGGCTGGTTTTACATTCAGCTGATGCAATTGTTCAGATTGGCCAAGGTACGCACGGTAGCGCCCAAAGCCAGGTTTGATACCAGCAAAGTGATGGTTGACCTTGATACTGTGAAAGCGGTGGTGCGTAACCGGGTGGATGTCATGGGGCTTTACGGGCGTAAGGTTATTATTCCGGTGATTCAACAGGAGCGCCAGCAGGCCAGTGACTACGTCAGTTCAATTTACAAAAAGGCAAAACGTTTAATGGTGCGCGAAGATATCAAGCTGGATGTGCGTGCCAAGGCCATTTTGCAGGAAGCATTAACACAGAGCGATACTCTGGAAACGGTTTATCAGTTTAAGCAGAAGCTGAAAGAAATCTGGGCCCGCTCCAGTGAAAACCAGACTAAACGGGTTGCGAAACTTCAGGAATGGTGTGCGCAGGCCGAGCAAACCGGTATTAAGGTACTGGAAGACTTTGCGCAATCACTGCGGGGCTATTCTTTACAGACGGCCTGAGTTACGAAATAGATTGCGCTACACGCAAAACCCGCCGGGAGAGCACAACATTATCCTGGCGGGTTTTTTATTGGCAGCAATTATTGGGTGTAAAAAGTTATTCTGGACTTTACAATAAATAGAAAAACCATTGCGCATAATAAATGGTTTCCGAACTTCCCACTTCCGGTTCCACTTGCTTAACTTCAAAGCGCAACGCATGGCTTTCCTCCAGCAGGTAGTTGATACCTGCTAGCCACTGCGTTTGTGGTACGATGCCTTGCGAAAGGTACAAGGTCGCGTTGTCATCATAGTCCAGTGACTCATAACGGGTAACCAGTGTTAAGTCATCGATAAGCTCATAGCCTAATTGCACATAATAAGCGCTCGAGTTGTAAGTGTCGGGATTTGCCGTTAATCCACCGCCGGATAACTCCGCGTTATCCTCTCCCTGCATGTAATAGAATTCACCAAACGTGTAGAAGGCATTGCCAAAGTAACTGAAATCGAGCGACACGAAATTTTGCTGGAACAGCGTCTCTCCCTCAGGAACCAGGCCCGCACTGCTGGTTTCGGAATAACTGTGGGCGCTAGCCATAAAACCCAGCTCGATAGCGTTGGTAACGCGATAGGTGGTGCGTAAGAACAACGTGACATCATCCGCATCCGATGCGCTGTTGACTGGCGCAACCCGGGCAGGTCCGGAGCCCGCCACGGCATATGAAGAATCAATGCCATCACTGTTTGCCAGCGCAAACTGGTAACTCCAGTTGGTCGTTTCGCCACCCATTAACAATCCAATCAGATGTGATGGCAGGAAACCCTTGTCTGTTTCTTCAATACTGATCAGAAACGGCCGGGTGACAGTATGTTGTGCCAGGGAACCATGCGCAAAATTATGGTTCCATAATCCCAGCGGTTTCATGTAACGGCCGGCGCCTATTTCAAAAGCTTCGGAAAAAATGTGATTGATCGACAGGCGCTTAATAGCTGTGTCCGCTTCGTTCTGGTCAACCTCCAGCAATATATCGACAATCGCATATGTCTGTTCACTCAAGTTAGGCTGGGTGACAAGATCGACTTTCCCCAGCGCAAAACCCTGCTCGTTCTCTTTACCGGTAACAAACCGGATATCACTGAAAATACTGAATTCTGCCGCTCTGACACTGTGGCCGAGGAGCGAAAGAACCATAACCATGCCCGACAGGATTAGTTTCACTATTTTTACACCTTGATTATTATTAGTTGCTACTGTTGTTTAACAGATGCGGCAGCCACCGAGGCGTTTTCTGGCTTCCCGGTGACCCTGGTTAGCCGCCCTGCGGTACCACATAACGGCGACGCTCTTATCCCTGGCGACGCCCCAGCCCTTTTGAAATAGCCTGCCCAGCAGGTATTGTGCATCCGGATCGCCGCTACTGGCAGCAAATTCCAGCCAATATGCCGCTTGTTCATAATCACGTTCGACTTCGGTGCCATTAAAATACAGGTTACCCAACTCGATTTGTGCCTCTGTGACTTGATTGTCAGCCGCTTTCGTCAACCATTGCAAAGCTAGCTGTGTATTCTGAGTAAAATAGTTTCGGCCATATAGATAGTTCAACCCTAATGTATATTGCGCTGTTGAGTCACCGCTGCTGGCCTGTTTTTCCAGGCTGGATAGTTGTGGCTGTTGAGGCTTGGATTCTTGATGGGTGCGCGTTGGCTGTGTGGTATTTTGTTTTAATAGTTCTTGCTGACTGGTCAGCGTCACGTTAGCATCTGTTTCTGAGACAGTATCGAGAGTAACGGCAATGGTTGTGGTGTCCTTTTTCGTTGCTTGTTTGGGGGTCAGGTTATTAAGTACATCACGCGCATCGACGATACCGGCGCTTGCGGCTTTACTTAACCATTGTCTCGCCTCATCAGTATCGCGCTGCAAGCCGATACCATCGATATACATTAAACCCAGTTGATATTGCGAGCGTGGATGATCCAGTTTTGCAGCCTGCATAAAAAATTCCGATGCCTTAATCGGATCCTTTGCAACCTCGTTGCCGGTAAGATAATTCAAACCGAGAACATAGAGATCATTCGGCGTGGTAGGCTTTTGATCTTTCAGGGTGAGCGTGCGTGAAGATTTTTGCTGAGAAGATGCCGGCGTAGCTGTTGTGTCGTTTAAAATACGCAGATCACGTTGTGCGCTGAGCACGCCGGCGTGAGCCGCTTTTTCCAGCCACTGGCGATGTAGTTCTTGATTTTGTTCTACGCCAATGCCTTGTTGGTAAAGTTTGGCCAGTTGATATTGTGCTTTTCCATGGTTTTCTTTCGCCGCTTTTTGAAAATACTCTGCAGCTTTGTCCACTTGCCGCTTGCTGCCATCTGCGGTAAGTGCCGAAAGTCCCATTCGATAATATTCACTGGCGCTGGGCTGCGTTTTAGTCTGTTGCAAAGTTGTCTTCGACATTGTTGTTTCAGTGCGTGGTGGGGCGTCGCCGCTACTAACAGAGGAAGAGGGGGTCGTGACAGGCTTATCATTGTTGAGTACGTTCGCGATATCAGGATTATTTTCATTTATCTGATTTAGGTATCGACTGGCGTCCAGCAAACCATTGTCCGCGGCCACCGACAACAGTTCGATGGCTTCACGCGGATTAGCCTGGATGCCCTTGCCTTCATAGACCAGCTTGCCTAACCCGTAGTGGGCACGCACATGATCCCTTGTCACGGCGCGGCGTAGCCATTTCACGGCTTGCTTATATTCTTTGTCGCCAGGATTTCCCTGTAAGTAATAGTTGGCGAGTTCATATTGTGCATCTAGTTCGTTATTTTCCGCGGCCCGGCTCAAGTAAATGAATGCCTGCTGGCGATCCTGTTTTACCTGTTCACCATGCAAGTACATTTTTCCCAACTGATATTGTGCCCTGGCATGGTTTTGTTTCGCCGCCCGTTCAAACCATTTGAGAGCCTTGTTGATATCCTGCTTGACTGATTTGCCTTTCAGATAATTACGGCCAACCAGGTATTGTGCAGAAGCATCATTGTGATCCGAAGCAAGGCGAAATATGGTGTAATCAATGGAGGTTTCATTACTTTGGTAACTGCTGGCTATGATCGGAGACGCATAAGCAGTGATGCTGAGTATCAGAATAGATTCGGCTGCTATCCAGTTAGCGTTAACAGCGCGCGTTATGACACTCTTAAACTGCGCCAGGCCTGAAATCCATTTAAACAAACGTATCCCCCTTGTGTCCGTTGCTTGGCAAGGTCAAACCAGGGGGCGATGAGAAATAACGGAATCATCCTGATGATCAGCGCTGATTCCTGTGAAGCATAAATCGATGTGGCTAATGAGTTTCTTAATTCTTTCACTGCTTACAAAATTCGCTTCTCATAAGAGTGATATTTGGTTTCTTTTTCGTATCAAACGACAACCCCGACCCTGCTCTGCAACTTAGTATTATGCTAAAAAAATGATTTGGCAAGACCTGAATAAAAAATTCACAGACAGAGGGAGTGGTAATAATGCCGATTGCTGACAAAGTGAGTAATACATAGGAAAAAGCTCACAGATGACAGGACGATCTGGCTGTGTTTTGTGCTGCAAATAATAATTAACGCGAAGAATTCAGGGATAAAACTGTTTTCAACCGATGTTCAAAAGTGATTATGATTGACCAATAACGAAGCGTATGCATACAGAAAAAGCTTACAAAGGAAGCCGGTGGTATGAAGGGTAGCCTACAGGTGCAAAACCAAAATAGTTAGTTATCTTGTGATTGACTTTTACGTTTCAGGGATTGTATGTGTGAACTCGCCCAATGCCCACTGGTGACCAATGAACTGCCGGGTTCGGGGTGTATATTGCGTGTGAAAACGGCCTGTTGAGGGTTTGCCGGTTTCGCTATCTTGAATTCACGATGACTGACAATCTCAGCTTCTGGCTGGTGCCTTGGCAATTTCAAATAAGCGGCAAACGACAATAAAAAAATACCGCACAGTTCCAATAGTAAAGAACGTGAAACCAGAAAGTAGAATTCCATCTGCAGGGCAGGATAATTGACTATCTCCTCAAGTTGCTGGAAAAAATCGCTGGATGTTTGCTTGCGCGCACTGCTCAGTGTGAACAGCTTTTCAGACAACGTCAGTTTCTTTTCCTCAAGTTCCGTGGCGCGATTCAGCGAATCCTGGCCCAGTTCGCGACTATTGGCATAAATAGATTTACTTTGCTTTTCTGCGTTTAACCGGTAAGCCGCAATCATTTCATCAAGGCTTTCGATTTGCGATTTAGTTGCAGCAATTTGTTCATTCAACGCTGAGGTTTCCACCTCGCCGCTATGCAGGGTGGCCTTTTGCGCCAGGGTCATCACAGTAATACTGAAGAAAAATAGAATACAACCCAGCAGCAATAGCAGCACACGCCAGTAAAAATGTTTGTTGCTCAGCGCAGCGGCAGAAATAAAGCATATGGATTCGGTTATTTGAAAAATAATGCCTGCGGCAATAAATACCCGTTTTGAGGTGTCATCACCAGCGAAGTGGAGCATGCCCTCAATGAGATACCAACCCGAGACAATCATCGCCGCCAGGCCAACCAGAAAAATTGCCATTTGCATTGTGCGAAAATGCGCATGCTGGAATAAAGAAGGCTGTCTGGATGCGGCATTGGAATTCATGGACGTTACCTGGTAATGGCAAAACTATGCGATTGGAAAAGTATTATGTATTTACCCTAACTGTACAATCACTTTAATTTTGAACTATTTCGAATGATTGCGCTTTAACTTTGCAACTGATTGAGGCAGGAGCCTCAAAACTACCCGCGGGTGTCATATATGTTTCAAAAAACAATATGATACCCGTTTTGAACGGATTGGCAATGTCTACATAAGGATAGCCTAATGGCAATTGTGTTACCGGCGGCATCATTATTATTAAAAAATAATAAAACCGCTATGGAATAATAGCTGTACAGACCGTCATGCAGAAGCGCTCGGACTGACGTTAAGTGAAAGCGTACGCTTGGTCACCCATTTAATCTTGTGGGGCATGTAACACTAAAGATCGCGGTACGCAGCCCCGCTCCTACATACAGGGGTGGCGAACTAGATATGTTTTGTAGGAGCGGAGCTGGGGGCCGCGAATAATGTGTTGATCTATGTGACTGTTAGTGTCGCTTTCTCACCGGGGATACTTCTACATTTACGGGAATCCGCTTTCCCGGATGACGCTTCATACGCGTGGTATACAAATCACCTTTATAGCGGTAAGTGACGCGGTAGCCTTTTAATTGTTGTTCGGTGCGAACTCTGTTTTCAACACGGCAATGTTGCCGATGCTGGATACGGTATTCGCCGGTTTGGTAATACTGCGCATTGGCTTGGCTCGCGATTGCGGTACCAATCAGTGCACCGGCGACGGTGTTGAATTCCTGGTTGTGCTTCCGGCCCAGTTCATGGCCAATTACACCACCAATAATTCCACCCACTATCATGGCTTCCGGAGAAACATTGTTGACCCGGCGTTTAATGGGCTTTGAGATTTCTTCATGCCAGCATACCTGCTCCGGATAGTTAACGTGAACCGTCCTGTAAATGGGTTCTACCTGTACTACCTTTGCGTAATGAATGTCGCTGTTATCATGATGTGATTTTCTCTTGTGTTCAGCAGCCACGTTTGCGGAAAACGCCATGGCAAATGCAGTCACCATCGCAAGAGTTGTTTTAGTTAGATTGTTCATAACGCCTCCTCACGGATTTGATCAACGTTGACAGAATGTGATCTCTGTAACTACTAACGTTGATGGCATTAGTATCCGTCGCATTTTATGCTGGAAAAAGGCGATTTTTTTTAGAAAAACGTGAAACTGAATTCAAGCTGAATTTCAGGCGCGTTACCTGAAATGAAGCTGAAAATTCAAGTGAGCGCGATCAGCGCTATAGCAAAAGCGTTCTCACCATTTTCATTATAGATTCGTTACTTCTCTGCCAACGACAGGACAAAATCAACCAGCTTTTCGATGTTCTCCTTGCTGACGCGAGGATAGTAGGGCGGCATAGCCGCGGTGCCCACGATATCTGTCCAGTTGCCCTTGCCACCTTTGGACACTTTTTCAATTAACTGCGCACGGGCATCGGCGTTGTTAGCATAGCGCGTGGCAACATCCTGCCATGCAGGACCGACCACTTTTTTGTCGATGGCATGACAGGCAAGGCAACCGCTTTTCCGAGCTAACGTCATCGACTCCGCATTAGGAGCCGTGACGTCAGCAACACTTGCTGAACTTGCGCTGGGTGCTGTCTCAGTAGATTCAGCGGCTGCCGGTGCGGTATCCTCTGTGGGTACTGTTTTTGTCGCCGCTGGTGGCGATGCGGTTGCCTGTTTCTGGGGCATGCTTTCGGGCGCTGCCGCCGGTTGCGCGGTGTCTGCCGGAGCCTGTTGCGGTTCTACTGCTGGAGTTTCTAGTGCAGACGGCGGCGCGGATGTTGACTGCTCACGCTCACACGCGCTCAGCATACTAATGGAAAGAATAAGCAGTAGCAGGATATCTGGACTGGGCAAGAACTTTAGCATGTGGTTTCCTTATTGTTTGATTGACGGTGCAGTAGGTGCAAAGCGCAGGCCGGCTGCTTTTGCAGACGCTAAGACAAGGATAGACGCTTCTATCAAAAATAGACAATGTTCGCAGTGTGAGATTCTAACTTTTCAAGTATTGTCCCTAAGAATCCACACGTTCAATAGTGTCGATGCTGTGACCTGCGTCACAATCAGGAATTCTATTTTTTGTGTTTACAGAAGTCAGCTATGAGCGATAGCTTACCGTTGCATGGTGAGTGCTTCTGTGGGCAATTAAAATGTACGATTGCGCTAGCAGAACCGGTAGTTGGGGAAAAAATGCAAACTGATCACAAGGATGGTGTGTTAACGATTACGGTACAAAAAAATAGACTTCCCTGTCCGAGAGTAAGCGCTAACAAAATTTATTGATAAGCCTTGGACGAAAATTGCGTTGCTACGCCGGATTGTTGCGCGGCTATCAGCGAGTGGGTCGCTGACACAGGATGGCCTGGTATCCGACTATGGCGTTGCTTCCAGAGCTGGTTGACGCTATCGACAATCTTCAGATAATCATGCTCGAGGTAGGCCTGTGCTGCAGTTTGCTGAAGTCTTTCCGGAATGCGGATGCGGGCGCGTCCAATGTTATGCATGCGGGCACGCAGGCTGGGAATTGCCTTCAGCCGATGTGACTCGCTTTCGAAAACCGAATCAAGCCAACGCTTGGTGTTTTTCGTGGTCAATCCCTGTTTCAGCATTTCCTCCAGCTTGGAGTAGGGCTGGATATCAATGTCCTGGTTTTCCTTAAGCGACTTCCGAATCTTAGGCCAGTACTGCTGATCGAGATAGATTTTTGCCACAATCACCGCCTCGATCGTTTGCAGCAGGTCTTCATCGTTAACAAACTGCAATGTATCCAGGTCAGCGTCCAGTTCGTTGCGATGCGCAATCGGAGTAGTCAGATCGCGATACAGTGGAGCATAAAGTTTGAAAAAAATCGCCAGTGGCAGAGTGCCGAGTGTGATGTTTTTGGATAATACGTTCATATACAGCAACCAGACGTTGCGCAATTGATGCAGCCATTTGATGAGGCAGTTTCGACGCTTTGTGTACTGCAATAATTTGCGTATCACCGCGCACTCAAAATATTCTGGCGTCAGGCATTGCATTAAGGGCAAACCGATAACCAGGGTGTTGCTGGACCAGAAGGGAATGGCCATGGTGGGGGTCTTGACGAGATCAATGGACAGCTGCTCAGTTACTACGATGCGATCAATTCGCGGAATAGTGGTCTCGTCAGCGAACTTGTCCAGCAACAGGTGTAACTTGTTTGCCATGGGGGCATCCAGTGTGATACCCGGAGTGGAGAAGAATTTAATTTTCGTCAGCTGTATTGTCACCATCGCTGATATACCAGTAATTAGTGTCCACCCAATAAAGTGCATGGCATTTCCGCTTGCTTGTTCCAGAACGACGTAGGAGCCCAGCGTCCAGATACCCGCCAGTAACAACACGGGAAACAATAGCAGGTAGACATAACCCACGAGAGCTGCCAATACCTGAAGTGCGGCGTAGGTGTTGGGATATTGTTGTGCGAAGCCGTAGATCTGATGCCAGATATGGTCACTACGCAGCGACCGAAGTTTTTCAAGTATCATCACCGATGTCCCTTTGCTCGTGGAGGATAGTAAGTATTGTTGTATATCGGTAATTAAAAGAATAAATGAGCCCGGGTGCTGTGAATGCAATCACAGAATGTTTCGGGGCAGAGACTGAATCGCGAAAACAGTGAACTAGGTTTTGTATTGCCGGCCGGATCGGAAATAGCGCGTATCATCATAGTACGCTTCCTGTTCATTATCTGGATCCCAGCCAGGCATACCGAGCAGCGGAAACGGAGAAAAATCAGCCGGTGCTGTAATGGCGTTGGCAATAAACAGTTCTGACAGGAGATCATCAACCGCAGCCAGCAGTGTCGCTGTTGATTGGGCCAACAGGTGCGCCGGTACCGGCAATAACACGCTATGCGTCGTCATACCGACATAAGGGTTCAAAGCTTTCTCATACACCGCATGGCCAAACACAATACATTTAAGATGCTGCTGAAGTGAATCCCGACGTTGCCAAAACAGGGTTTTCCATTGAAAGTGTTTTATAAGATCCAGAAGCTCCGGATCTGATGAGACAATTACCGCACCGCATTCATCGAACTGGGTGAGGGCGTTTTCCAGAGGGCTGCGTTGATGGTTGTGTGGTTCGTTTTCCAGGCGCTGCTTGATGGCGTGATAATGCTGTTCGTTGATGACCGTTTTGGTTTTCGGGAACAGGCGCCATACCATGACCTGAAAAAAGTCATGCCAGTTGCGCAGGCGGGTCTGGATTTCACCCTGCAGGAAAATGCGCGGTTCGTAACCTTCTTCGACGCATTGAGGTTTACCACCCTGCGGCACAAAACGCAGTGGTTTTTTGTTTCCCGAGACGATTTCACCAACCCCCGCTTCCAGATACCGCTGGTAGTCGTGCAACCCTGGCCACTGCGCATGCGACTGCACAAAGGATTGCGCCAAGGGCCGTAACGGCCAGAACAACGGGTGGGTTATCAGGAACTCTGGGTTCCATTTGTCATCGGCAGAAACAGTCATGAATGAACTTCAATAAAGCGCTATAACTATATGATTAATATAAATATAAAATATATGTGTATTATACGGTCAATATTTGCGAATTGTGCTAACTATAGAGGATTGTTAGTAAAATGTGATGGGCTCGGTGCATTATTTTTCGCCCTGACCGTAAGTTACCACAGGTTGGATGGTTTGATGGTAGCCAGCGAATTACCCAGTGGAATCGTTAATATTTATGCCGGGTATCGCTATATAACAGGGCCGTGATTTATTGATTTGATATATTAGAATTCACAATGTGTAATGGAATTCGTGGTAGCCACATCGTACAGTTTGTTTTACTCTATACGTACGTACTTCAATCGACCAATCACTGCCTGGCTAGCAACAATCCCCCGTTACTAACCAGAAATACCACAAACAGGAACTCAACAAGGAAAGTGATTCATACCTCCAGATCCAGGTAGATTCATATTACTGACTATAAATACAGGTTTCATTCAGGAAATTCTTCAGCATGTTGTTTAACTCTTCGCGTCGTCTCCCAGCAATCGTTATCTTTCT
>Ga0209536_100003583_pt1 | contig 24862 bp, 14 predicted proteins | sample DeeMarSeWOR28_12_FD_187461 | JGI IMG/M metagenome (GOLD analysis project Ga0209536, IMG submission 187461) | Marine sediment microbial communities from White Oak River estuary, North Carolina - WOR-2-8_12 (SPAdes) (version 2) | ecosystem: Environmental > Aquatic > Marine > Intertidal zone >...
CAGAAGGAACGGGTAAGGTGCCTCCTGCACTATCGGTGCCTTCTATATAAACATAGGTTCCAAGCGGCGTGGTCTGGTCGACACCTGTAAACGTCATAACACCAGCGACCGCTCCGAAGTCAAGTGGACCGTTCATAAAATTTATGACAACATTGTGAGTCCCCGGGTCAGGATTAACCAGCTTCCAGATCTCATGCCTGGCATCATCCCCACCATTATAAGACCTGGCCCCCACAAGCTGCAGGGGGGTACCATTGTATGTGATATTAAGGACTTCCTCATAGTCGGTATTATTGAAGGAAACACCCACAAGCATCAAGCGATTCGATCCTGAACCAGTTGTGTGCGCTACCGTCATACTGCTGTCCGTGGGAGCAGCGGTTGTACCACTAGATACAGCGTCAACACTTATACCTGATCCGCCCTCGCCCCCCACTGAAAAGCTGGTTACATCGGAGGCCAGCACTGCCTCATACGGGCCGCCCTCATTAAGGTTTGGGTCGCCCACTCGTTTCAGATCGGTCCCGACAAGCTCAAATTTGACCTCTTCAATGTTGTCGGCGGCTTGAGCTGGATGGGCCTTTTTGAAGGTGATGCTGTTGGACGAACAGTCAGTGATCTCCTTGCCGTCACGAAGCTCTCGAACCATGCGCTCCAGGGCCAGCCTACCCTGGTCGAGGAGATCTTTGCGAGCACTGGACTTCTTAAAAGCTTGCACCCCGGCAGCTACCATCTGGAAAGTGAAGGCACCAATAATACCCAGAATCACGATCACCATGACGATTTCGATTAAAGTGTAACCATGGTTATTCAAGTATTTCGAACTTCGGTTCATTTCTAAACCCATCGTCGTGTCATGCACGGCTCAAGTAGTCAGTAGCCAGTTTTCAATTTCGAATCTCGAATTTCGAATTTTCGACTTCTGTCGTCTGTCCTCCGTCTTCTGTCTTCTGTCTTTTCACCCTATGCTCTATGCCCTGTGCTCTATGCTCGCTTTTACTGCACCTCCTCCACCCATTCCTGCGTCACCTCGTTGGTCTGCTCGAAGCATGATCCCACGGTGTAGAAATTCCCGGGATCGCTCTGGTTACGGTATTCGGTAGTAATCCAGCCGGCCGAACGAGGTTGAGATATGATCCTCACCTCATCCACTATGCCATCCCAGGTATAGCTAGAATTGCTGCTATTATAAGGGCTGGCGCCTATCCACACCGGCCAGGAGTTTTGCCGGAGCCAACCATCCTGCCATACGGTGGCATCTCCAGTGGAATCGCGCCACAGTTTCATCTGATCACTGGAATCGATATAGCTTGCCGTGAGAAAATACCATTCCTGCGCACTGGGTAAATAACCAGTAGGACTGTTTCCAAAGAGCTCCACCGTGCCCGCAGCGTTATCCGTGCCGGTCTTTACCCTGAATCTCATCCGGTTCTCACCATTATCCCCATTGTAGAGGCTGAGCATAAACACGTGCTGTTGAGCACTTGACCCCCAATCAGCGCATTTTGATACTATGCGGGGGTCGTTCTGGTTGAAATCATTTGGCCACACCCACGCCTGGATCACCAGATCATTGTCACTAACGCTCCAGCTTCCCAAATCTATATGATCCCACCCGTTAGAGGGGGTGAACAAGGCCCCTCTGCCTATCTGGCTGGCGGTAAAGGTGGTGCCGTTGTTGGTGCCATCGCGATCATTGGAGGTGGAATCTTTATAGTCATCGCTCAGATGGTACACGGCCTCGTAAATACTGGGATCCCAGAGTCCATCTGGATTTTCCGGAGAGCAGATGACATTGCTGTCCCCGTAGTACATGTAAACCTCGTAATCTTCGGTGTTGGTCAGATCCGGAATCCTTACCCACGCCACCAGTGTCCCCGTTGTGCCATCGTAGTAATCAATCTCGTGGTCCAGTGTTAGGCAATTTTTATCTTTGAAGACGATGTCCCAACCGTTGTCGTTACCCACGCGACCGCCGTTTTCCACTGTTTTGAGGTCATCATAGTTCTGGAGGTTTATAAGCAGGGGAAAATTGGGGTTCGATGCCTGGATTACCTGGGTACGATCTACGGTTATCTTCTTGCAGTACTGGTAGTTGAACCCGTAGGATCCACCGCAGGTGTCCTGGCTCATACTGTAGAACGAGGAAGGGTCATTCTGGTTGTTGTATTCAGTCATGATCCAGCCGGCTGAGCGGGCAACACTGGAGACGCGCACTTCCTCGAAGCGGGCATACGGATACCCCCAAGTACTTTTGCCAATCGTTAGAGAATCGCCGACATCTAGGTTGCCAATAGTATCCAGGTAGGTATAATCTACTTCATTACCATCCTTATACAGACGAATTCGATTACTACTTCGGTCAACTACACCAACAAGGTACATCCAGGTGTTCAATGAAAAGGATGATAAAACGGCACTCCTGCCCCACTCAGAATAGCTGCCGTCATTGATGGCAAAGTAAAGGTTATTAGCAGTATCATCAAGCTCCATCTCGTAGCCAGCCTGATTACTATTCTTTCCTTTATTAATAATTTTCTCCCACATTCCAGATCCTCTATTGCTAGCTATGTTTGTCCAGAGGCTCACTGTCCAACTTCCCGTACCAGCATCAAGATGTCCATCACCTGGGTCTCCCCAATTTACTTCACCTTGATTACCAACATCGAATGCATTGTCTATCTCACCGTTCGCTTCCCGTGTTACTGTTCCGGACAAAGTACCGTCTGTGTTGTATGAGGTTGAATCCTGGGTGGCGCCGCTGGTATCGTTTAAATGCCAGACGCCTCTGTAGCTGTTGCTCCATACCCCAGTTGGATTAGACGGGTCGCAAGCCAGACCGCTCTTACCGTAATACATGTATATATCTTTGTCGCTATTGTAAGGGAGGGTCGGGATCTTGACCCAGGCGGTAAGGTCCCCTGAGTCGCCGTCATACTCCTCAATCTCGTGGGCGAGCTGGGTCAAACCATCTGAGTCTGTAAAGACAATGTCCCAGCCGCTGCTGTCTTGCACGCTGCCACCGTTGGCGGCAGTTTTAATGTTACAGTCGTTATCAATCTTTATGAGAACCGGAAAGTTTATAAGGTCAGAAGTGCTATCTACCTGGCTAGAATCTATGGTTATCTTCCTGTTGCAGGAAAAACCACTCAAAAGGAAGCAACTGCTAGCCCCCACGCTATAGAAACTGGAGGGGTCACTCTGGTTGTTGTACTCGGTTTTCATCCAGTCTGTTGAACGGGCAACGTCCGAGATGTGAACCTCGTCAATAACTCCGGTAAAATATCGAGCATCATCAAGGGCGCGACGCCCAATAAGCACGGGCTCGGTGGTTGACAGGATATTTCCTGTCCTATTGGCAGTACCAACTTCACTACCGTCCAAGTACAACTTGGCGGTAGAGCCGTTGTAAATGCCGTAAAGAAAGTACCATTGGCCGACGTTCAGGGTGGGGCCTGCAGTCAGGTAAGTTTCACCCGTCGGTGTGGTAACCCTGAAATTACCCTGATCCGAAGTCTGGACATTCAGGTTGTAATTGTAGACACCGCCTAGATTATTTTTGATTACAATTCCGGCGTCATCATCCTGGTTTGCCGTGGATTTCACCCAGGCACTGAGAGTGATTTGATCGCCGGTAATGTCGAGACTGCTGCTGTTTGGAACCTGTATAGAGTCATTCCCATCGAAATCTTGCCCGGTACCTATTTTGCCGGTGGCATCATCAACGTTAGTGGAAGTCCCGTCATTGTTGTGAGAGGTGCTATCTGCAATATTGTTCATATCAGCCAGATGCCAGACACCCTTGTAGTTGGAGTCCCAAACACCGCTTGGATTCTCAGTATCTCCGCAGGCACCGCCACCAACACTATAACCAAAATGAAGATATATAGTCGTGTCGGCAGTTGCCGAAAGGGTGGGCACTCTCACCCAGGCGATGAGCTCTCCGGAGCTACCATCGTATTTTTCTATCTCGTGATCCAGTATGGTAGTCTGGGTCGCGTCTGAAAAGATAATGTCGTAACCATCGCTGTCCTCTACGTAGCCACAATTTGCTGTAGTCTTCAAACCACTGTCTGTCAGACTGATGAGAACTGGAAAGTCTATAAGGTCAGATGTGCCGCTTACTTTGGAACTGTCTATGGTGATAGGGAGAGAGCAGGTAAACTCAGCTATAGGCGGAGCATCACCCGGGCAGTCTTTCTCCACGCTGTAGAAGGATGAAGGGGAATTCTGGTTGTTGTAGCTGGTCTGAATCCAAGCATCCGAACGGATACTATCGGATAACCGCACTTCATCAAGATTACCATCGAGCTCAAAGGATGTATGATAATAACTTCTCGATCTCCCTAGATAAATAGTAAGAAAGTCTGCTATGGATCCTGATGTTCCGGTGTTCTGGTCTACAAGATTCCCGTCACGATATAATCGTATGACAGGAGATGAACCGAACCTCCAGGCAAATGTTAGGTAATACCACTGGTTTGGTGACAAGGAAGAAACGTCCTCTGAGGTATTGAAGTCGGCGTCAGCACTGTCTTCCAGATTAGCCCTTAAGAGCGATGAGCCGTTAATGTCAATGTAGAAATACTTGCTCCCCGAGGAGGCATCAAAAATGGTATGACTCAACATTGAGGAAGGCTTGACCCAAAGTGAAATGGTGCCAGTATCGGAAGTAATAAGGTCCGGCAGTTCCACGTAATCATTAATCCCGTCAAAATCCTGGGCCCCATCAATCTTTCCTGATGCAGTGTAGGTGTTTCCATTTGGGATACCATCGTTATCGTTCGAGGTGGAGTCCAGATGAACGCTGGCCGGTGTCGTATACTCCACATGGAGCAACGGAGCGGTCCCGCTGTACGAGTCAGCCACTCGCTTGCCCGTGCCCGTTACGATGATGACCATTGCATTGCCACTGGCCCAGAGGGGTTGGTCAACAATCTCCTGAATGATGCTTTTAATGTCTGGTGACTGCTTTTTAGCGCCAACTGGGGTCCACTGTTCGGTGATGTTCCAGGCAACTGAGGCCGAGGTCTTATCTCTATTGCTAATATCACCGGCAGTGGATGTAAATGTTCCAGGATTATCATCGAGTTCTCCCCATAAGGTCAGATTGGTTGTTACGGTCGGGGCTTCCTCGTCCACTGTGAATTCAACGTAGGCGTCTGTAATCGTTGCTCCGGGGGGGATTGTCATGTTGGTGAAGCGCATGCCGACCTGCTGCACACTGGATTCCTCGACAAGCTCGAGATCCGAGCTGCTCAGGTCCATCCCGCCGCCAGCCGCTTCCTCCGCGTCATCATCTTGCGTACCCACACTGACTTCTAAGGTGGTCGGCGACGCCGTTATCGCATCCTCCTTGAGGTGCCAAACACCTTTGTAGTTTGAGTCCCAAACCCCGGTTGGATTATTCTGGGGACTGGTCACATTGCTGTTGCCAAAATACATGTAGATATCTGTATTTGAGGATCCGGAAAGAAAGGGAACTTCCACCCAGGCGACAAGCTCCCCTGTGGTTTCATCATACTTTTCAATCTCGTGGTCCAGCTCAATGGTCTTGGAGGAGTCTGTAAAAACTATGTCGTCACCATCGGGATCGGTCATGAAACCGCAGCCCGATGTCTTCAAGGACTCGTCCGTCAGACTGATGAGAACCGGGAAGTTATCGAGGTCGCCAGCCACCTGCGCACTATTGATGGTGATCTTCATGTTGCAGGAATAATCGCCAAGCTGCGGCGGTCCCCCCACAGGGTTTACTGTGATCGTAACTTCATCGTAGGCAGTGTCCGCACCGTCATCTGCCGTCAATCGCAAAACGTATACCCCGTTCGTAGAGAAGCTGGCCGTGGTATCCTGGGCGTACTCATCCCCGAAAGTCACCGTACCTGGACCGCTCGTCTTGGTCCATTCGACATTTGGTGGGTCGGTGGGACCGTCTCCGCCATCAGTTGCTTCCCCATCGAGATTTGCCGAGGCAGGAAGTGTGATGTTCTGGTTCGAACCCGCATCCACCGTCGGGGGATTGTTTCCTCCTCCTCCACCACTCGTCTCAATATCAAAACTGACAAAATTAGCGGGGTCATTCTGGTTGGAATAACTGGTTGCGATCCAGCCGGGTGAACGGGCTACACTGGAGATGCGGACCTCATCCATCTTCCCATGCCAGACCTCGTTGGTCCACCCCTCGTTGAACCCTATATAAAGGGGCTGGGTGTTAGAGCCAAGGGTAAGAGTCCCTGAATTAGTCGAAGACGTAACTTGCATGTCGTCTCTATACACCCGGATAATTGTGCCATCGTAGGTGAAAGCAACATAGTGCCAGCCACCAGTTGCAACATTCCGCCCTGTATCCCAATCGTTCCGAACGCCATTCAAACCCAGATATATGGATGTAGTGCTGTCGTCCAAAACAAAGTAGAGGTGCTCAGTCTGGTTAAGCATTTTCGAAACAATAGTCTGCCAGACATAGTCTGCATTGGGATAGATCCATGCCTCTACTGTCAGATAATTAGATATGTGAAGGCTCGCATCGTCTTCCACTCGAATGTAGTCGTTAGATCCATCGAACAACTGGGCATTGCCTATCTTCCCTCCCGTGTCTTGACTGGGTGTATAGCTAGAGTTTCCGCCGCCACCTCGGCCGTGATTCGGCCCACTGCTATCAAGGAATTCGTCTACCGTTCCGTTGCCGCTCTCTTTGAGATGCCACACGCCCCGGTAGCTGGAGTCCCAAACATTCGCTGCGTCTTGCTGATCCGTCGCTGAGGCATAGCCGTAGTACATGTAGATATCCGTGTTGCTGGCAGAAGACACACTGCCGACCTTGACCCAGGCTAGCAGCTCGCCAGTCCCGCCGTTGAATTTCTCTATTTCGTGGGGAATTTTGCTCACTTCATCTGACGAAGTAAAAAGAATGTCATAGCCGTCATCTCTCGCATCATCTCTCAGATCAATATCGGTGCGACTGATCAATACGGGAAAATTAGAATGAGGTCCTCCTGAAACTTGCGAGCTTTGGATGGTTATCTTCTTGCGGTACTGCCAGTTGGTATTGTACCAAGCAGCATCGACTGTCTCAGCGACGAGGAAAATTCCAAAGGTAATGAGGCTCAGCACAAGCAAGTATCGCAAGTATTTGCTATGTCTATCCAAAAAGTTCTTATAGTCATTCATGGGGAACACCTTACTTAAGTAGCCAGTAGCCAGTCTTCAATTTCGAAATTCGAATTTCGAAATTCGAAATTTTTACCTCTGACCTCTGACTTCTGACCTCTGATTTCTCACTCCTTAGTGCATAGTGCCTAGTTTCCAATGGCTCTTCTTTTCCCGTCTCGCTCGTCTCGCTCGTCTCGCCCGTCTCGCTCTAATACGCTGTCCTCAAACCCACCACGCTAATCCCATTGGGCAGCTTAGGAATGTGCCTGACAGTCACCGTTATCTTGCGGCAGCCTGAGCCCGCTTTAGGGGTGGATAGATCGTCGCAATTCACGTCTTCAACAGCCACCTTTCGATCTAAAGTGACCTCACCCACTGTCACGGTAGTCCAATCCTCAGGACTGATAGAGCCGGTTGTCACAGGAGTTAGTTCCTCCAGTTTTTCCAAAGCTAGAAAGTAGGCGATACTGGCAACCTCCGGCAGATCACTCTCTCGCAAACTACTTATAAAAGGCAGCATAATTGCAGCCGCAAAAATTGACACCATGACGATGATCAGGACGACTTCAATTAAAGTAAATCCGTCACTCTTGAGTGCCAGCCTGGTCACCCTATCGATTCCCTCTTTCTTCATTCGGGTCTGTCCGTTGTTCAAGTCGTTCTATCGTTCGCTTCCAGCGAACTCGTTCAAATCGCAAAAGCCCAAGTAGCCAGTAGTCAGTAGTGAAAAAATCTAATTCATTTTCTTATCTCCTGAATTCTGAATTCTGACTCCTGACTCCTTACTCTATGCCCCATGCCCTATGCCCTATGCCTCTCCAAATTCGAAATTCGAAATTTCATGAACTCGACACCCTCCCCGTGTAACTCTCCACAGTAATTGTTTTCTGGTTCCCCCCTGCTTCAATGGTTATCGAGCCTCCCCCACCAACAGGTTCCCCTAAAGAATTGAAGGTAAAAGTCGCCCCAGATCCGTTTGGAATTTTTACCCTGGAGGGGAGATTAACAGTTCTTGAATCGACCGTATAATAAGTTGCGCCACCATAAACATTAGGAAAGACTATAGTCTTAGCGCTGTGCGTACCCATGGCCAGCTCTTGGGTGTAACGGATATCGGCAGTTGCCATTGCAGCACCACCGGTCAACGAAAAAGCGCTCGTATCAACAAACTTCGGCAGAACACTGACCGCCAGAATGGAGATGAGAACAACCACCATGATAATCTCTACTAGAGTGAAACCTCTGGCATCAGCCACAATTTGGAAATTCTTTTGGGGCAACACCCTCATACCGCCCACCGTTGTCTTTTTTGAATCACCCATAAGCCACAAGGATTACTTGTTATTGACGCTAACTTTCTCTAATGATAGAGTTTCCCGCAACTTACCGCATTTCAAATTGTGCAAGTCATATGCCAAAGATAAAGGATGGTGCGAGAGGGTGAGTTTTGCTCTGGTAGTGGCTGGACTTACCTAAAAAAATCTCCTCCCCCTTGAGGGGTATGGATCAAGATGGGGGGTGCACAAATATAGTTAATTTAGTTAGTTATCATTTGCGCCCTCCCCTTTTTGCCCTCTCGTCACGGGAAGGGAAAGTGGAAAAGAGAGGAATGGGAATTATTTGTCATTGTCAATCCTAGGATCTGGACTCAGATTAATTCAGATGTTGAATTTGGCCATTTGGCCAAACTGTAAGAGACCACACAATCCCGAAACTACCATTCATCTGCCCTGGCACAAAGCTCTCGCGGCCCAGAAGTTGCTAATAGAGACCTCCTACTCACAAATAAGGGAATGAGAACTTCAGAAGAGTTGAATTATGATAGGAACGAGTTCAGCGGAGTGAATACATGCCTAAATTGAAAGCAAGCGTTCTAAAGAGCAAAGAAATGCAAGCTTCTTCGGATTTACCGATCTCTGTCATAATTCCAGTATTCAACGAGGAAGAGAATATAAAACTTCTGCACGAACGCTTGACTGTCGCCCTATCTGAATTGGGACGTGAGTATGAAATCATCTATGTGGACGACGGTAGCACTGACGACAGCTTTGATCTGCTAGAGAAAGCTGCTGAAAATAATGAAAGTGTAACGGTCATCCAGCTCAGCCGTAACTTTGGCCAGACTGCAGCTATTGCGGCCGGAGTAGATCATGCGCAGGGGAAATTGGTTGTTTTGATGGATGCTGACCTCCAGAACGACCCTGCCGATATTTCCACCGTTCTCAACAAACTTGAAGAAGGTTACGATCTGGTCAGTGGCTGGCGTATCAGTCGCAAAGACCCATGGCTGACACGACGATTGCCTTCGCGGATAGCTAATGCTCTGATTTCATGGGTTACTGGTGTGCGCTTGCATGACTATGGTTGCACCCTCAAGGCTTATCGCCAGGAGGTATTTGACGGCTTTCGCCTCTATGGGGAGATGCACCGTTTTCTCCCAGCATACGCTGCTCAGGTGGGGGCTCGAATCGCCGAAGTTCCTGTGAGCCATCACCCTCGACGTTACGGAAAATCCAAATACAACCTCAAGCGCACATTCAAGGTGGTACTGGACCTGCTCACCGTCAAGTTCCTCAGCAGTTACGCCAGCAAACCGATCTATCTGTTCGGCAGTCTCGGACTCCTGTTGATAGGTAGCAGTCTGGCGATTTTGGTTTACTTGGTATTAGACAAAATACTGCGACAGCGCTCACTCATAGAAAGCCCGTTGCTGCTTATGACGGTAATGCTATTCATCTTGGGTTTCCTCTCTGTTTTCATGGGACTTATGACCGAGTTGTTGATACGGACCTACCACGAGTCGCAAAACAAACCTACCTATGTGGTACGCCAGGTTATCCATCGGCGGGAGTAGTGTTAAATGTGTGGAATTTGTGGGATGGTTCGTGCCGAGCCTGCCAGAGCCCTCGAGCCCTCTCTCATTGACGCCATGTGCAGGACCATTGTCCATCGAGGTCCGGACGAGCAAGGCATCTACGTGCAGGGACATGTTGGACTAGGATCCCGCCGGCTCTCCATCATTGATCTGGAAGGGGGAAAACAACCCATCCACAATGAGAACAAGACGATCTGGATCGTCTCTAACGGCGAGATCTACAACTATCAAGCCCTAACCCGCATGCTTGAGCAGAAGGGGCATCGCTTTTACACCCGCAGTGACACCGAGACCATAATCCACGCCTACGAAGAATTTGGTGACGAGTTCTTGCACCATTTGAACGGCATGTTCGGCTTCGCTCTATGGGATGCTCGGCGCCAACGCTTGGTCTTGGCCCGCGACCGCATTGGCATAAAACCTTTGTACTACACATTGCACGATAATACCCTCATCTTCGCCTCCGAACTAAAAGCTATCCTGGCCTACCCCCACATGGAGCGTAATATCGATCTGGTGGCACTCAACGAGTACCTGAGTTACGAGTACGTGCCAGCACCTCGAACCATCTTTCAGGACATTTTCAAGTTACCGCCGGGACATGCACTGAGTTTTTGTGAAGGGGAAAAGGAGATTTGGCAATACTGGGACATCGACCTAGCCCGAAGCGAAACCATCCAGCCAAAGGAGCCAGTTGAGTACGAGTCCGAGGTCTTGGATGTTTTGCGGGAAGTCGTGCGCCAGGAGATGGTCAGTGACGTTCCCATCGGGGTGTTGCTAAGTGGCGGCATAGATTCCAGTGGCGTGGCCGCCTTAATGGTCGAATCCACCAATGATGAAGTCCAAAGCTTCTCCATCGGTTTTGACGACCCATCTTTTGACGAATCGCATCACGCACGTCAGGTAGCCCAGTATCTAGGCACCAAACACCGGGAACTGACTCTGACTCCCGGGGAAATGCTCGATCTCATACCGGCCGTTGCCGAGTTTTTGGACGAGCCATTTGGGGATTCATCCTTCATCCCCACATACTTGCTGGCGAAATTTGCCCGAGAGCATGTGAAGGTTGCCCTGGGCGGGGACGGCGGAGATGAGCTTTTTGCGGGTTATTCCACCCTCCAGGCGCACCGGTTAATGGAATATTACGAAAAGCTCCTGCCAGGTATTATAAAACATCAACTGGTACCCTGGGTGGTGGAGAGGTTGCCCGTCTCATTGGATAACATAAGCTTCGATTTCAAAGCACGACGGTTCATCTCCGGCCGAGACACCCCCACGATCGAACGCCATCATCTTTGGCTAGGATCATTTACACCCGTCCAGAAACTGCAGCTCCTGCAAAATTGGGCACAGCTAAAGGAGAAGGAAACTTATCGGACTGCGGTTGAACACCTGCAGGGTTCTCGAGCCCAAGAGCTGATTAATCAGGTCCTTTACTGTGATATGAAACTCTATCTAGAGGGAGACATTCTTACAAAGGTGGACCGGGCCAGTATGGCTAATTCACTGGAAGTGAGGGTGCCACTGCTAAATAACACGCTTGTCGAATATGTAGCTGCCATACCCCATGAGCTAAAGCTACACCGGATGACCCGAAAGTACATTCTGCGAAAAGCATTGCGGGGCCTGGTGCCAGATAATATTCTGCGGCGGGGCAAAAAAGGGTTTAACATCCCGGTGGCTAAATGGCTTCTCGGCCCATTGCGGCCTCTGGCAGAGGAAATGTTTTCCCAAGAGCGGCTGGAGCGGGAAGGATTTTTTCAGCCGGCTTACGTCCGTGGTCTCTTGGATGACCATTTGGCAGGGCGGCAGGACAATCGTAAGCTTTTGTGGACCTTATTGGTTTTTCAATTGTGGCATGAGCGATGGGGGTAGCGCTACCTCATTTTAGAGAAAATTATCGTCCCATTGATTAATGGAAGGATATGGTGGGATCTCGTTTACTGCTTATCAATTATGAGTATCCCCCCCTGGGCGGCGGTGCTGGCAATGCCACAGCGCATCTGGCTCGAGAGTTTACCCTCCTCGGGGCTGAGGTAATGGTATTGACCTCTGGTTTCCGAGGATTACCCGCCCAGGAGACCTCAGCCGGCTTTAGGGTCAAGCGGATACCTACAATCCGCCGCCGGGTGGATCGCTGCACCCCTGTTGAAATGTTAATCTTCATGATGAGCGCAACTTTGGCTGGTCTACGTTTGACCCGAAGCTGGCGTCCTGATGTCACCATTGCTTTTTTCGGCATCCCCTGTGGGCCGGTTGCGCATGCACTCAAGGCAATCTACGGGGTCCCCTTTATCGTGTCATTGCGCGGTGGGGATGTTCCTGGATTTCAGCCTTACGATCTGGCCCTGTTTCATCGGCTCATGAAGCCCGCTATTCGCTTTCTCTGGCGTAAGGCAGCCTGCGTGGTCGCTAACAGTCAGGGGCTGCACGATTTGGCTCAGAGTACGGAACCAGATCTGACTATTTATGTTGTTCCAAATGGGGTAGATGTACAAAGATTCCGGCCGGACGGTTCGCCAGACAGAAATGGTCCGGTTCGGTTGCTTTACGTTGGAAGGCTTACTTACCAAAAGGGAGTGGATGTTTTTATTCAAGCCTTACATAAACTTGACCCCAAGATCCAGTTTGAAGTGGAACTGGTGGGGGATGGAAATGCGCGCCGCCTACTCGAGAGAATGGTGCAGAAATTTGGCCTGGTGGACCGGCTGCATTTTACTGGCTGGTTGGACCGAACCGAAATACCGCAAAGATATCAGCAAGCAGATATCTTTGTCTTACCCTCGCGGGATGAAGGAATGGCCAACGTCATCTTGGAAGCAATGGCCTCGGGTTTGCCAGTGATTGCCACCAGCCTCGCTGGGAACAAGGAGTTGGTGCGACATGGCGAAAATGGACTGCTAGTAAAGCCCGATGATCCCGAGCAGTTGGCGGACGCCCTGTTAGAGTTGATAAACCAGGTCGAATTGAGGCAACGCATGGGATCTTCAGGCAGAACCTTGGTGGAGAGAGGCTATTCCTGGCGTCAAACAGCAGAGCAATACCTCGAAGTAATCCATTAGGCAGAATTGGAGAATTATAGGTGTGCGGGATTTGCGGTCAGGTAAACATCGATTCAAGCCGTGCCGTGGACCGGGTGGTGCTTGAAGGAATGAATGGCGTTATTCGCCACCGTGGCCCGGACAGCGACGGATACTATGTGAAGGACAACGTTGGACTGGCCGTGCGTCGTCTTGCCGTCATTGACCTGGTTACAGGCGATCAACCGATCTCCAATGAAGATGGCACCATTTGGATCGTCTTCAATGGAGAGATTTACAACTACAAAGAACTTCGTCTAGAACTAAAAAACAAGGGCCATGTCTTCTCCTCAGAAAGTGATACAGAAGTCATTGTCCACCTTTACGAAGACTATGGCCCAGCCTGCATGGAACACCTTCGGGGCATGTTCGCCTTTGCCATCTGGGATGATAACCGCCAGCTATTACTTCTGGCCCGAGATCGCCTGGGGCAGAAGCCGCTCTATTACACAGAGCACGATGGCGTGCTCCTATTCGGTTCTGAGTTAAAGTCCATCTTGCAGTTCCCAGGGCTGCCTAGAGAAGTAGACCATGAAGCCATTCACCACTATTTAACCCTGCAATACGTGCCCGACCCCTGGACAGCATTCAAAAATATCCATAAGTTACCTCCGGCTCACCGCTTGATCTGGCGGAAGGGTCGGTATGAGATCGAACGATACTGGGATCTGGTGTACGAGCCCAAGCATGAAGCACCCTGGCCGGAACTCAAGGAGCAGCTGCGGGAAACAATCGCAGAAGCGGTGCGGTTGAGGTTGATTAGCGATGTGCCACTCGGTGCCCACCTGAGTGGTGGCATTGACTCCAGCATTGTGGTTGGCCTTATGGCCGAGATGATGGACCAGCCCGTAAAGACTTTTTCCATCGGCTTCGAAGAAGATGCTTTCAGCGAATTAGCATACGCCCGCCAGGTGGCACAAAAATTTGGTGCCGACCACCACGAATTCATACTCAAACCGGAGGCCCTGGATGTTCTGCCTAAACTGGTTGAGGCCTTCGACGAGCCTTTCGCCGACCCCGCAGCTATTCCAACCTGGCACCTGTCCCAGGTGACTCGCCAGCATGTTACCGTTGCACTCAACGGTGATGGAGGCGATGAGGCATTCGCTGGATACCAGCGCTACTATGCCGATTCCATAGCGGACGCTTATCGGCTGGTCCCAACTTTTCTGCGCAAGTTCCTTTTTAATCGGATTTTGCATCTCCTGCCGGTCCAAGCGGATAGACCCGTAGAGATCAGTTATTTCTCGGGATTACGACAGCTTACCCTGGCCGCTGATATGCCCCATAGCGCCAGTGTGATACGCTGGGGAACCTACTTCAGCGAGGCCGAGAAGCTGGCCCTTTACAGCGACGATCTACGCCAGGTGATCAATGCTACACCTTCGGCTGAAATCCTGCAGGAGAGTTTCCGCCGGGCCATTGCTGCCAATAGGCTGGACCGCACCCTCTACACCGATGTGCACAATTATCTGCCCGGGGCACTGCTTCCCAAGGTCGATCGCACCACCATGGCCCATTCCCTGGAAGCGCGCTCACCTTTTCTGGACCACAAATTAATGGAACTGGCTGCCCGCTTGCCCCCTAAATGGAAAGTAACAGGGAAACAAACCAAAAAGACACTGCGGCAGTTGTTCGCTGACTTGCTACCAGCGGAGGTGCTGAAGCGCGGGAAAATGGGCTTTAGTTTGCCGCTGAGCCTTTGGTTCCGCGGACCTCTATATCAACCTGCTAGAGACATTCTCCTTGCGGTCGATAGCAGGCTGCGCAGTTTTTTTAAAGCGGATATGGTCGCCAATCTAATTGAGGAGAATAAACGCGGCCAAACAGACAACGGTAAACGCATCTGGGCACTTTTGATGCTCGAGTTGTGGCAGCGAAAATACTTTGGTTGATTGTATTGGGAAATGGGTAACTCTAAAGAAAAACAAATTCTTAATTTTGATTACGATCGAGCCTGGGCCAATAAGTGGGAGGATATGAAGAAATATGGTCCAGTCTCACGCCATATTCGCAGAATCCTAATTGAAATCATAATGTCGCTGGAATTTGATTCAGTTTTGGATGTGGGTTGCGGGCAAGGGTCATTTTTGCAGGAGTTGTTGACCGAGCTCCCAACGATAAGGCCTTATGGAATTGACGTTTCCTCCGAGGCAGTAGAATTGGCAAGGGCAAAAGTACCTAAAGGTCAATTTTGGCTCCTAGATATTGAAAAAGCAGGGTTGGAAGAAAGTTTCGACCTGGTAGTCTGCAGTGAGGTGCTTGAACATATTCCAGACGATGTCTCAGCTTTGAAAAACCTTTACACTATGGCCAAAAAATATCTTTTGGTGACTACCGTACAAGGCCGTATGCGACGTTTTGAAGCAAAGGAGGTAGGTCACGTCCGCAATTACGCAGCAGGAGAACTAGTCCAAAAAACAGAAGAGGCAGGCTTCAAGGTCTCAAGAGTCCTGCAATGGGGTTTCCCCTTTTACTCTCCCCTTTACCGGAACCTTCTCGAACTCACTGGTGCCCGGGGTACGACCGGAGAGTTTGGTGTTGTACGCAGGATGGTATCACTCTTACTTTACAATCTTTTTCGGCTAAATTCTTCAAATCGTGGCGACGAAATCTTTGTACTCGCCCAACCGCTCAAACATGTCTGAGCAATGTAAATACCAATGAATCAGTTCGAAATTGCCTTCTTGTTAATCGCCGAGATTTGTCTGCTGCTCTACCTTCGTCTGCAGTTCAAGTCGTGGCGCACTGCACTTATCCTATCCACCCTAGCCCTAGCCCCTATCTATCTCTCGCTGGAAAGGGCCAGCCAGTTTCTCACCACAGACGGGAGATACATGATCCAAGAAACGCTCAATTTGCGCTCGTCCAACCTACTACAGTGGCTTCAGGGCGGATTTAGGACCACAGACGCCTCCTTGGGTCCCTTAGCTGCTTTACTGCTTAAATCTTTTCCGCAGATCCCAATGGTCCAGGCCAAGATTGTTCTCAAGAACCTTCACTGGTTGTCAGGTTTTGCACTCATCCTCTGGATTCACAGCCTCCTGAACCGCCACTTCATTTCAAGTTCGAATAAAACGCTCTTTTTTGTCATCTTTGCATACACCGCTTTTCTACTTCCCACCAATAATCTGGCTCTAAAAGTCTTCAACTATGATTTGCTCTCCATGTTAATGGGAATCATCGCAATACTTTATATCGTTATTGGCATCAGGCTCAAAGATCGTAAGTCTGCTCTTTTTGCTGTTGTCCTGGCATTTCTGGGCACACATGAAAAACTAATCGTATCTCCCATTCTTCTCTTCTCCATATCTGTGTATGGTTTTCTGAGTTGCGTGACTGATGCAAAAATACGTCAGGAAAAGTTGATAGGGAGCTTATTGCTCGGAGTAGCAACAGCCTTGGCTGCAGGCTTTGTATCAATGGTAATAGTGGCTGGATTTAGAGGTTGGGCTGTTTCGAATTCTTTCTTTTTGAGTATTAGCGACCCCTTCGTTTCATGGACCTGGCCAATTATCAAATTTTTATTCGGTAATCAGAACTTCCACAGTACGGCATATCTGTCTATTCTTATATTAATCACTTTATCAACAATCTATGCGTTATCTCTTGCACTCATACTCATATATGGGTTTATAAACGACCGTCCAGATATTCTGACTAGGTGGAATGGCAAAATATTTAAGGCAAACAACATTCTTGTCATTTACGTTCTCGTACTAGGAGTGGTCAGCACATATCATGTTGATGCCTATTGGGCGCCTCATTTTCCAATAAATCCTGAACATTACCAACCACTTGGTGAACTCAACAGAAATATCTTGCACTTTGGTGCTCCGTCATTTTTACGACATATGATCTCTTCTTTAGGATATTCTTACGCAGTATTTGTCAATGCAGTACCTTCTGCATACTGGCTTTGCTTTATCGCCCTATTGTTCATAAGGCGATATCGTCGTGGAGAGATCAATATAGATCTGGGTGTTGAGATACTTCTGACAACTACATTGCTCCTGCCCTTGGTCTTTGCTCTCTGTCAAATTCAAGTGGCAAACAGGTATCTGAACCTTGCTTTGTTTCTGCTGGCCCTGATCATATCTGTCAAGACAACGGAGTCTCTGGCAGCTAATTCATTGAAAAAGGGGACCGTATTCCTTGCTTTCTTTGCAATAATACTGGCATTGGAAGTACTACCCTTTCGCCCTGTTTACGCCGCCTTTAGACCTATCTGGTCCCACTACCCGGACAGCGTCACCCCTGTAGTGGGGAAGATAAACCCTTCCTGGATCGGCTGGGGTGAAGAACTTATGCTTGCCGGCCAAATACTCGAAAAGCATCACGATTTAGCGAGTAATAGCCAAAACAGTGGCGTACCACCGAGAGCTCTCAACCTATACACAGTCTATCCAGGTGAATGGCTAACCACGAACAAGAAGATCAAAACATCATTGCTACCACTACCTTTGGGAATAGAAAAAATCCCGAAAACTATGCAAATGAACGATTCTTTATCAACCGATGGTTCTCTCTACACAGAATCAGATTTCTACGTCATTAACCGATCCAGCATCGTACAAAGATATTGTGACTTCCCCACTGAGGTAAAACCCTCATTTGTAATAAGCTTTCGAGGTTTTATTCAAGCCTGGGTATTCAGGGGAAACCAAATAAAAGAGGCGGGATATAGACTGAAATTTCTGGGCAGATGATCGACCTTGGGTGTAGAGTTCAAATTCATGGAGACAGCGGTCTAGAAAGTCAGAGAGATGATGAGAAGCTTCAGGAAGTGGCTGACAGGCAAATTTTTAATTTTTCGAACTGAATTATCAGATACCTTCAACATTCGATCATTCCCTACCAACTATTATGGCCATGATCGGCAGATATCAATGAGATAGTGACTTTTTATCGCTAAGTATCCTTTCGCCTGAAAATTTGAAAAGGCACGAGTTGTTTCAATCTGTCAAGATCTGGATCTGTCTCTGGGGTATAGTTTTCCCGGATATACTCTTGAAGTGCTGGAAATCCTGACGTCCCTTGCATCTCAACGATGTATTTGGGAGAAGCTCGATGCAATGACTGCATAATCTCCTCATAAGCATCCCATGGAAGCTTATCCAGAGATACATGCATCAAATAAGGGCTTGGGGTCTTTCTCAGGGCATAGAAGTTGATTTCCGGATTAACCGCCCAAACGTAGATAAAATCATCTGGTTCAGTACGCTCACAGAGGTGCTTGCCAATAGAACGGGTTACGGAAAAAAGCGGTGTTTCATATTGCTTGAGAGAGATTTGAATCCCATTGTAGGTGAGATAATAAGGGGCATCTGTGCGAATAAAAAGCAATAAGGCGACGGCTATTAGAAATCCTTCCGGCCGCCGAAAATATCCCATGCGTCGAGCACGAAGCTCGTCGATTATCTTTGCCAGGCCCACCCCGCCCAGTATTGCGAGTGATGGAATGATCTGGATAAAATAGTGGGCGAAAAAGCGTCCCCCTACTGCAACTCCAAGGAACGAAAAAAGCGGCCATGTGGCCATTAGGACCCAGGCAGTTTGTTGCCAAGACCATTCCTTGATCTCAGAGTCTTTGGCCTCTGGTTTAAGATAGTGTTTCCAGGCCCAGACGATTCCGACTATGGCCGTGAGCCAGAGGAGCCCATTCTCGCTCAGCACTATCTTCATTTGTCTCCAGAAGATAGTAAAATTGGACATGCCCCTGTGACCTTCGACAATATATCTGAAGCTAGCGGTCGTTTGCCAAAAGTAAAAGTCCCTTAAGGCGCCACTTAATAGAAAATAGAAGAAAAAAGGGAGCCAGGAAATCAACATACCAGCCACAACCCAGAGTCCATTTTTAAATGAGTGAGCAATTGTGCTCCAGTCTCGTGCCCGCCACATTTGCAGAAGCACATAGCCGCCGAACCAGAAGACATTGACCCCGGCTACTTGTTTGAAACTGCAGGCTAAACCGGTCCAGAGACCAAAAAATAGATAGCTCTTTCTACTGCCAGTTTTCACCGCCTTCAACAAGGAATAGGTGGCAAGGGTGTAGGGCAGGAGCATGAAAACTTCAGAGTTGACACCACCCCCCTGGATGTTAGGACCAGTGGAAAAAATCCCAAAAAGTAAAGCAGCCAAAAGCCCTGCCCTCTTATCGGCCAGTTCTTTTGTAACCAGAAAAACAGCCACTAAAGTTCCCAGCGTGTAAATGGTGGCGAAGATCTTGATGTTCAGTGCGGTTGGCTCAACAACTAGAAATAACAGACTATGGATTAAGAAAATGCCCGGAGGTTTGCCATTGTACATTTCTTTGTAAGGCACGAGCCCCTGGAGTATCCCCCAGCCCATGTACGCGTGTGCTCCCTCATCCATCTCAAAGGGCTGGCCCCAGAACTTCATCCGCAGAATAAATGTGAGTCCAATTGCGGCGGCAAGCAGCGTCGTCGTGGAAGGGATCCACCATCTGTGATCAGGAAGGCTATCTGCGGTTGGTTTCATCTACCTCAGTTTCTTCTTTCTAGTCGATAACACCCCGGCAGTTATTAGTGAAAAGATGGTCACCAGGGTCACCGCCAACCCGACCTGGAAACTCGAGGGCTTTAAAACCATCTCCACTCGATGGGAGCCGGGTCCTATCGGCACGGCACGGAACAGGTAGTTCGCCTGGAGTATCTCTTCCTGCCTGTCATCCATATAGGCTTTCCAACCCGGATAAAAGCTTTCGCTCATAAAGAGCAGTCCGGCCTCAGGTGTTTTCACTTCCAGAACGATACGGTTGTTCTCATAAGAAAGCACCCTGACTTCCTCTTTGAGATCCGGTATGGATGGTTCTTTCCGCAACGCTAGTAAACGAGCTGGCACTGATTCCAACAGAACAGTTTGCCTCGGATCGAAACTTGGATCATGGAAAGCGACTCCAAACTCTTTCTCATGGTGAAGGACCCTAAATTGTTTGACCAGAAAAGCTCTCGGCAAGCTATTACGGTTCTCGTAGAGTTTGGTTGACATCAAGCCATCCCGGAGCCACACGTATCCGGGCAAATCAATTGAACTTGCCGACAGGACGTATTTAACATTGAGAAGATCGAGCAACTTAGGAACAGGTGGCTCCAAAGGTTCATTGCGAATGAGGTTTATAAACCTTTCGTACCTCCGATGAAGTGGCACATTGTAACCGTCGATGTCAAATAGATGGTGCTCCATCACAAGATCCTGCTCAAGAAACTCCTTGCGTACGTGATAAAGCTCTTCCCGAGATCGAACGGTCACCTTAATGTCTCTCACTTCTGGCAGTACGTGGAAGCGAAAATTACTTTTATCAGCTTTCATGGTAGTGATGATTTCAGTTTCGGCATGGAAATTCGTTGCATTGATTCTTCGGGCATAACCCCGGTTTCCCAGGAAAAGTTCAAGGACCAGTAGCGTGAGTAGCAATGGGGCCCCAAAGCGGCCCAGCCTGCGGCGCAATCCAAAAAAGATACATATCAACCCCAGGGTGGCCACGAGCAACAGCCGGTTGATGTTGTGCGTGACTGTGGGTAAAAAATCGGAATCAACAAAACTTCCCCACCATTGTTCAGCCAAACGCAATACTTGCTCTGGGTAAGCTTGGTTAAACACCAGCAGTGCTGCCATACTCAAAACCGCTGCCACCAGCAACCCCTGTAGCCAGAAAGGAGGCTGTTTGCGCTCGGAAAAACGCTTGGCCATAAAGTCCATACCCAGTCCAGCGGTTAAGCATAGACAAAAGACGAAGAGAAAGATGAACTTAACTGGATAGCGCAAGGTGGCAAAGAGCGGGAAATAACTGTAGAAAAAGGGATAGACCGGAGTATACTTGCCGAGGGCAAAGACCAAAATTAGCGCCATGGCTGCAAGCAGTACGAGCCCACGCCGCCCCATACGAAAAAAATAATATCCCGCCAGGAAAAATGTGACAGGTCCCACATAGATTGACTTCAGATAGTTCTGGAATTTCCAGTAGCGATCCGCGCTGATCCGCGGGCCATAGAGGTCGGGGAGCAAGAAATAGAACAGATCCTGGGGGGCAAGAGACCAACGGGTCGCCTCCTCCAGAGGCACACCGCCATAGCGGTGACTGTAACGATAGAGCTCCAAGAACGGCAGGAGCTGAACCATGGAAAGACCCAAGAAGATGACGACTGAGAGCCCGAACAAACCAAGACGGCGTCGCGGGCGCGGTAAGTGGTCTGGATTTCTGAGTGGCAGCACATTTGGATGGAGGCAGAGGACGAGCAAGCTAGCCAAGGCAAAGATTACGGTTTCCATTCCCCCGCCAAGAAACATGCAACAGAGGCTTATGCCGCAGCCTACGGCCCATCGTATCATCCCATTTTGGACCATTCGCCAGCCGCACAAAATAACCGGGGGGTACCAGGCCACGGAGATGAGCGTGTTCAGGACATTGTGCACTGAGATTAGATAGCCACCCAACAGGAAAGCCAAGCTCGCACAAAGCGCACCTTGGATACTGGCACCGAGCTCGCGCATAAGTGCATAGGTAAATGCAGCTGCAAGAAAGAAGTGAAGAATGATGGTCCAGTTAAAAGCCAAATCCAGAGGGAGGAAAAAATAAAGAAGGCTCAGTGGGTAAAGCACCCCTGGTTGGATGGCGGCAAACAAGGGAACACCACATTTGATGAAGGGATTCCAGAAAGGAAAACTTCCTTGTTTTACTGTTTCTACCCAAATGAAACGGAATGGATAGAAAAAGGTCGCCAAGTCCCTTTCAATGAGGAGATACTTGCCGGTGAGAACTTCACTGAAATAGAGGCTGGTCAGGGCCATTAGGCCCAAAACCACCAGTAGGCGGTTCATCGCAAGTCTCGTGCGAAGCTTGGGGAGAGCGGGGCTGCTATTTCGTCTTTCCTTTAACCATGCAGCCCACACACAGGTCGCGACCGAAAAAAAAGGGCGGAACGCTAACATCCGCCCTATTTCCCATTAGAATGTCGGCCCTGGAAGGATCCAGAGACAGCCGCGGTTGCCTTAAGTACTTATATAACAGTGCAGTACACTAAACTCCCGAATTACTTACCATAAGTGGCGTTGCCACCGGCACTGTCATAGGTTATATAGTATTTATCACCACCTATCATTACAGTCCATCTAGGATCGTCGTAAGCGTAGTCGACACCCGACAGCCTGAGATACGTTTCTTCCAATTCTCTGGCAGTGGGAAATCTGCTGGCGGTATTCTTTGCCACCATGTCAGCGTAGCCAATTGCGGCCGAAGCGATGACCGAGCCCACTAAACCCTTGGCCGTGGCGTCTTGAGCCTCAGATCTGAGGTCGACGTACTTAGGGATAGCAATGGCGGCAATGATACCCAGCAAGACGATAACCATAATTATCTCGATCAAGGTAAAACCACGCTGGTCGCCAATTCTTGGAGCTATTCTCTGCATCCTTACCTCCCTCTTCGTGAATTACTGAAAACCTCGGCGCAGCAAGTCAACGTCTGATTACCACTATTGGTCCAATCTGTCAACGGTATTTGTCGCCCTAAGCCCCCAAAATTGCTACAACGATATTGCTACAAGAGCTTCAAGGGGATTTCGGTGATCTGGCGAAGCACTCACCGTTGGCCTTGGCATTTTTAAGCAAGAAAAGTGCCAAAAAAAACAAAGATGTCAAAACCATAGCCTCCTACCGTAGCGTACCAATCTTGTGAGCCGCAATAATAACCACTTTATTCTTCAACCGTGAGATTTTGCCATAAGGTCAAAAACAATTTGGCCAAATGATCAATAAGTCAACATCTCTAACGAATCAAGACACCTGCAAGGTTAAACAAGGGCAAGAAAACGGAAAGGGCAAAGAAAAACACAAATGTCGCCAGTATTGCAAGCAATAGTGGCTCTATCATGGTGGAAAACTTCTTTATGGCGAAATCGACGTCCTGATTGTAGTAATCCGAAACCTTGCCGAGAACTTCATCCAACTTTCCCGTGGTCTCACCCACCGTCACCATCTGGTGCAAGAGCGGGGGGAATATCCCGGCCCGGGCTAAAGCATCAGAGAGATTCTCACCTCGTTTCACTTCTTCTGTCACTTTTCTTAAAGAGCGCGCATAGTAGCCGTTTCCTATGGTTTCAGTCGATATTTGAAGTGTTTGCATAATGGGAAGACCACTAGCATTTAGAGAAGCGAATATTCTGCTGAAACGAGAAAGAACAAATTTGGACATAAGCGAACCTAAGACGGGTACGCGCACTTTCATCCAATCAAGCCAGTAGCGGCCCGGCGGCGTGCGTATCCACCAAAAGAAAGAAACCACCAGGAGGGTCAGTCCCACTAGACTGTGCACCCAGTACTTCTGAATGTATTCGTTCATGGCGATCATTACTCGAGTGGGGAGAGGTAGAGCCGCCCCCATTTCACCAAATACCCGAGCAAAGGTAGGAATGACAAAGTAGACCACCACAAAAAATGCAACGATGAGAGCGCCGACTACCAGTTTAGGATAGCGAGTTGCAGCCTTAACCCTTTCCCGTGTTTCTAGCTCATACTCCTGCAGGGCGGCAATTCGGTGGAGGGTGGCTTCAAGCTGACCGGAGGCTTCGCCAGCTCGGATCATGTTCACATAAATAGAAGAAAAAATATTTGGATAGTAGGACATCGCTTCGGAGAGATCAGTACCGCCTTCAATATCATCTGATATGCCCAAAAGAATGTCACGCAAACGCTGATTATCAGTCTGCTTGGCCATGAGCCTCAGGCAGGTCAAGAGGGGAACGCCAGCGCCCAGCACCAGAGCTAGTTGACGGTTAAAGTAGATAAGTTCATTCGAGCTGACCCGCCGCATCCACCGGTCAGCCCAATTAGCCGTCGTCCCTTTTTCTACCTTGACCTCTTTCTTCTTCGGCCGGATGTCGACAGGGATGTAACCAAGTCGAAGGATCTGTTCGGCAACCGCCGACCTGTCTTCGCCATCCAACTCGCCGGTGATGGACTTGCCCTCTTGGTCTCTTGCCCTGTATTGGAAACTTGGCATAGCGTCCTTCGACGCGCATAGCGCAGCCTTCGACCAGACCTGTCGACGAGGAGTTCGACTGAGGCTCACTCGAAGTCCTCAGGTCGAGTCGCTCAGGCCTGGTAGCGCTAAGCGCATAGCGTAAAAGTTCATCCTCTAAAAACTCTGAGCTTGAATCTAGCCCGGATCAAGAAGCAATAATCGTACCTTTTTGAGCAAGGCGCAGAGCGAAAAAGATTGAACAGCCGAGAGAAGGGAGAGCACAAAGGTTATGGCGTGATGGAGTAATGGAGTGTTGGAGTATTGGAGTGATGATGATTTTTGATTGGAGATTCCGGATTTTGAAATGTTTGACCCCTATGCTATGCTTTCCCAAATCCGCAATCCGAAATCCGAAATCCGAAATCTCATTCTCCCAAATACTCTTTAACCTTGGCTAATAGTTTGTCTGCCGAAAAGGGCTTGGTCATATAGAAGTCGGCTCCGGTTTCTTGACCCGTTTGCCTGTCTTTCTCCTGTGCTTCCGCCGTAAGCATGATGATTGGAATATGTTTAAACTTCTCATCGAATTTCAGCAGCCGGCACACCTTGTAGCCATTCATCCCCGGCAGCATAACATCAAGGATGATCAGGTCAGGCTTCTCCTTGCGAGCCCGCTCGAAACCTCGGAATCCGTCGTATGCCACCAAGCACTCATAACCCTCCATTTCCAGGTTTATCTGGACCATTTCAAGTAGATCCGGCTCATCGTCAACT
>Ga0209536_100003584_pt1 | contig 24859 bp, 20 predicted proteins | sample DeeMarSeWOR28_12_FD_187461 | JGI IMG/M metagenome (GOLD analysis project Ga0209536, IMG submission 187461) | Marine sediment microbial communities from White Oak River estuary, North Carolina - WOR-2-8_12 (SPAdes) (version 2) | ecosystem: Environmental > Aquatic > Marine > Intertidal zone >...
TAAGGGCCACGAAAACCCGAGCATGATGGAACTGGTGATGTCGATTAAGGCAGACGTCGAATCGGGGAGTAATCTCGCGGATTCGCTGGCCAAGCACCCCCTCTACTTCGACGATCTCGTCTGCAACCTGGTCGAGGCCGGTGAGGCAGCCGGCGTGCTGGACACGCTGCTGGACAAGATCGCCACCTACAAAGAAAAGACCGAGACGCTCAAGAGCAAGATCAAGAAGGCACTGACCTATCCGGCCGCCGTTGTCGTGGTTGCCGTCGTTGTTACGGCGATCCTGTTGATCTTCGTCGTCCCTCAGTTTGAATCACTGTTTAGCAACTTTGGCGCCGATCTGCCGGCCTTTACACAAATGGTGGTTGGTTTGTCGCGCTTTATGCAGGAGTGGTGGTGGGCCGTGCTCGGTGGTATAGGTGGAGCCATCTATGCCGGCCTGCAAGCAAAGAAACGATCCCGAACGTTCAATCATTTTCTGGACAAGACCTTGCTGAGGATTCCGGTGGTCGGGGTAATCATGCACAAGGCGGCAATTGCCCGTTATGCGCGTACGCTGTCGACCATGTTTGCTGCCGGTGTCCCGCTGGTTGAGGCGCTTGAGTCAGTCGCCGGCGCCACGGGTAACATTGTCTATACGGATGCCGTGTTGCAGATGCGCGATAACGTCGCGACGGGCCAGCAACTGCAGCTTGCCATGGGGCAGACGGGGCTTTTTCCCAACATGGTGGTCCAGATGGTTGCCATCGGGGAAGAATCGGGTGCCCTAGACACCATGCTGTCAAAGGTCGCGGATTTCTTCGAGGCCGAAGTCGACGATGCCGTCGACAACCTGAGCGCCCTGCTCGAGCCGCTCATCATGGCGGTTCTGGGTATACTGGTCGGTGGCCTGGTCGTTGCCATGTACTTGCCAATCTTCAAGATGGGGTCGGCCATCTAGGCCTCGCCCAAGGCCAACCGCCTAACGCACGGACGCGTCGGTCCCCAACGGAGCTGGTTCACCCAATGGCCCTGGTCGATTTACTGCAATCGAACCACGCTTTTCTGGTGGTCGTCACGGTCGCGCTCGGCCTGATGGTCGGCAGCTTTCTCAACGTCGTCATCCACCGTCTGCCGGTCATGATGGAGCGGGAATGGCGGAGCCAGTGCAATGATCTGCTGGAACTTGAGACTTCGTCGGATAACGAAGAGGCCTACAGCCTCATTCGACCGCGCTCACGCTGTCCCGATTGCGGTCACCAGATCAGCGCGCTCGAGAACATACCCGTTTTCAGTTATCTTGCCCTGCGCGGCCGCTGTTCTGAATGTGGCACCCGGATCTCGCCACGTTATCCATTGATCGAAATGCTGACCGCGATACTGTCAGGCATTGTGGCGTGGCACTTTGGCTATGGCTGGCCACTCGCAGCAGCGCTGTTGTTTACCTGGTCGATGATACCGCTGAGCGTGATCGACATTGAACACCAGCTGCTCCCGGATGCCATTACACTGCCGGTCCTCTGGGCCGGCCTTGTGCTGAGCCTGTTCGGTGTCTTCGTGGACAGTGCCACCAGCATCATCGGCGCGGCAGCCGGCTATCTTTCGCTTTGGACTGTTTACCAAGTCTTCCGCTTGCTTACAGGAAAGCAAGGCATGGGTTTTGGTGATTTCAAGCTCCTCGCCCTCTGTGGCGCCTGGATGGGGTGGCAGGCCCTGCCCGCGATCATTGTGCTGTCGTCATTGGTGGGCGCAGTTGTCGGTATCAGTCTGATTCTGGTGCGAGGGCGCGATCGCAATCTCCCCATTCCTTTTGGCCCCTATCTCGCAGCGGCAGGCTGGCTAGCCTTGCTCTGGGGTGACCAGATTACCCAGACCTATCTGCGCTTTGCCGGGTTGTGAGGTCAGCGGACAAGCACTCAGGACGTTGTTGGCGCCGGCGAATCGCGCCTTGACCTAAGCTGCGATCTGCCAAAGAATGCAGGACTCAGTGCTCGGGAATCAGGAATAGTCGATTCCTGAGCACTGGCTCGTGTCTTCCGTACTTAGTATTCTGTCGCCTGCATTCTGGATACCCATGCTCATCATTGGCCTCACAGGCGGTATCGGCAGCGGCAAATCATCCGTCGCGAAACGATTTGCGGCGCTCGATGTCCCCGTTATTGATGCCGACGATATCGCGCATGAGATTGTGGGGGTGGGGCAACCCGCACTGCAGGAGATTGCCGAAACCTTTGGTCAGCAGTTCCTCAACGAGGATGGGACCCTGAATCGGACGCGATTGCGCAGGCATGTGTTCTCTGAACCAAAGGCCCGCGAACAACTCGAATCGATGCTGCATCCTCGTATCCAGACCGTCATGATGCGCCGGGTCAGGGAACTTACTGTACCTTACTGCATCCTTGTTATTCCGCTTCTTATCGAAGCAAAACAGACCGACCTGGTGGACCGGATATTGGTCGTCGACGTGGAGCCGGAAACCCAGCGTAAGCGCATTGCGGCGCGCGACGGCCTGCCGGATGCCGAGATCAACGCAATCCTTGCAGCCCAGAGCGACCGGGAGACCCGCTTGAGCGCCGCTGATGATATCATACGGAACGAGGATGGCTGGGAATGTCTAGATCAACAGGTAACCGCAATGCACAAGCGCTATCTCGCGATTGCAGGTACTCACACAAACTGACCCACGGCCGAAGAACTCGATTTGCCAGCGTCCTGCCACTGGAGGAAAATAGTGGCGTAGTACGACCTCTTCCGACTGACGGATATAGTCATTAGTGCCTGAGAAACTAATTTACGAACAGCCACTTAACGAAAGAATTCGCTCCTTTCTCAGGCTTGAATTCCTGTTTCAGCAAGTGCGGCATCACCTTGAAGGGTCCACCGAATGGGACAGCCGTTCTGCGCTGTCCAGTCTGCTGGAAATCATGGCTATTTTCGGGCGATCTGACCTCAAGAGTGAGGTCATGAAGGAACTCGAACGGCACACGGCGACCCTGGCGCGTCTGGAACAGAACCCGGAGGTGGACAGCACACAGCTGTCCGGCCTGCTCGCTGATCTCGATGTACTCAACGACCAGCTACATGCCATCAGTGGTCCGATTGGCGCCGGGCTCAAAACCCACGAATTCCTGAACACGGTTCAGCAACGCAGTGCCATCCCGGGGGGCACCTGTGATTTTGATGTGCCGGAGTTTCACTTCTGGCTGCAACGATCCGCCGATGAGCGGCTCCGTGATCTCGGGTCCTGGCTCGAAACCTACGATGTCATCGGGCGCGCAATTCATCTCATACTGCGCCTGACACGCGAAAGCACCCTGTTTCGCAGCCAGACCGCAGCGGAAGGATTCTTCCAGAAGGGCCTGGATCCCAACGTTCCCTGCCAACTGGTCAGGGTCGCGTTACCTGCCGACACCAAGTACTTTGCGGAAATCAGCGGCGGACGCCACCGGTTCACGATCCGATTCATGGAGCAACCGTCCGTCAACGAGAGAGCCACCCAGACGCGTGACGATGTCGATTTTGAACTCGCCTGCTGCATCATCTGATGACTGCTGAAAAAGGACTGAAAAATCCGCGCATCACACCTTCTACCGTTCCCTGCCCCGTTTGTGGCAAACCGGCGTCCTGGGCGCCTGAAAACAAATGGCGCCCATTCTGCAGCGAACGTTGCCGCCTTATTGACCTTGGCGAATGGCTGACCGAGAACAAGCGGATACCGGGAGAACCGGATGATTCGCAGGACGGCGAGGATGCGGAGCACGATGAGCCGTGAATCGATATCCAAGGCCCTTGCAGGCTGCTAAGGACTACCGATGGAAAAAGGAAAGCTGGCCTGCCAGTGCTTCTCGTCAGTCCTGACATTTACCGTAGCAGACCAGTCGACACGACCCGATGCACAGATCGGCAGCACGGCGGTACCGGTCCAGTGGCCTTTGTCAGCGGGTTCCAGTCGATAGCGATTGCGGCCCATGTCCATATCTGCCATCGAAAAGCTAATTTCCACACTGGTTGGCCGCGCCGCATCTGCAAGATGTATCGCTGCATCCACGGCAAACGGCTTGAGTGCTTCCACGGGTGGGACCAGCTTCAGGCGCAGGGTGATTGAGGGATCTTCAACCAGGCACGCGCGCCCTGCAACATCGCAATCCGCCATGCCCTGCAATAAAAGTTGCGGCGGGCTCTGTTGCTTTGCACCCCCACCATCCGGGAGCAATAGCCGCTGCCCCCACATCCAGCCTAGCCACCCAATCAGCACCAGAAGCAGTAGCGCAAGGCCTTGCTTGTAGGTTCCCATCAGCGCTTACACGGCATTTTCGACTTACATCAGGCCACGGCGGCCGGCCAGAGGCCACGAATTGCAGCGATACCCTGGGCACCATGCGACCAGGCGCAATCCAGCAGGTCCGGCTGCATTCCACCGAGGGCAAACAGGGGCATCCGCGCGCAGTCAGCCAATGTTCTGAAGCCCATCCAGCCGATCGGTGTAACACCCGGGTGGCTCAGGGTCGGTAGTACGGGGGAGGCCAGGGCAAAATCTACGCCGATCCGATTAGCCTTATCGATCTCTGCCGCAGTGTGGCAGGAGGCGGAAACCAGACAGTCGGGTTCGAGTGGTCGCTGGTCGACTTGCATCAACTGACTGCTCGAGAGATGAATACCGTGCGCACCTGTTCGACGTACGACGCCAGGGTCGGCATTCAACAAAACGCGCGCTCCGTAGCGCTCGGCAAGTTCACACACCTCCGTTGCCAGACCCAGAAGGCGTGTTCGTTCCAGCTGCTTTGCGCGCAACAGGACGAGCCGGATGCCCTGCATGAACGCCAGCTCCAGCAGTCCCGAAAAATCGGAACTGCTACCAGGTTCCGGCGTAATCAAGAGGCGCGAGGGAAGTTGCACGGCAGTGATAATCGGGTAATTGGCCACCGGGAAAGCGCACGCTTTCAGCGCCTCGGCCGCCACCCACTCGATCGCCTGATGTTCCCGACCAACGGGACTGCCCGAATATTCGGTGATGCGCCAGACATCCAGCAGAACCTTCTTGTCCGGATAGTCGTGGTGAATCCTGATCAGCGGCCGGGCCTTCCGGACATCAAGGCCTAGCTCCTCGCGGACCTCCCGGGCAAGCGCCTGCTCGACCGGCTCGCCTGTGTCGACCTTGCCTCCCGGAAATTCCCACAAACCGCCCTGATGGGTATGGTCGGGTCTGCGGCTGATAAGGACGGCACCCGCCTCATTCTGAATAACAGCGACTGCAACGTGAATGCGTGACTGAGCTCCGGTCATTCAATGGCACACCTCACCACTCGCATCGTCAGGTGCGATATTCGGCATTGATACGCACGTAGTCATAAGACAGATCAGTCGTCCACACGGATTCCCTGGCCTTGCCGCGACCCAGCACGACCCGAATCAGAATCTCCTCGCGAGCCATCACGTCCGTGCCGGCCGACTCCCTGTAGTCAGATGCGCGCTCGCCGTCACGCACGATACAAACGTCATGCAGGTAAATCTGCACACGCTGAATATCCAGATCGCCAATGCCGGCCCTGCCAACAGCCGCGAGAATTCGTCCCCAGTTGGGATCGCCGGCGAAAAGTGCGGTCTTTACCAGCGGCGAATGTGCAATCGCGTATGCCACCTGCAGACATTCTGCCTTGTTGCGGCCCGCTTCCACCTGCACAGTCACAAACCGGTTAGCCCCTTCGCCATCGCGAATCACCGCTTGCGCCAATTCGAGACAGACCGCGTTGAGCGCCTGCTGAAAGTCGCCTGAATTGGTGTCATCGATAACGACGCCGGATTGGCGCGTTGCCATCAAGACGCAGGCATCGTTGGTCGAGGTATCACCGTCAACGGTAATACGATTGAAAGAGCCGGCCACAGCTTCACCCAGACACGCCTGCAACGCGGCACTGTCCATCACCGCATCCGTTGCGATAAAGCTCAGCAGCGTCGCCATGTCCGGCCGGATCATACCGGCACCCTTGGCAATGCCGGTAATCGACACCGGCCTGGCATTGATGGTGATTTTCCGCGAACAGCCTTTCGCCACTGTATCTGTCGTCATGATGCCGCGTGCGGCATCCAGCCAGCCGCCCTCGCTCAGACGGTCTACTGCATCCGGAATTGCAGTGACAATTCGGGTGACGGGAAGCGGTTCACCGATAACGCCGGTTGAAAACGGCAGCACCTGTTCCACCGCGCAACCTGTCATGTCGGCGAGGGCCTTGCAGCAAGTGAGCGCATCCTGCACCCCCTGCGCTCCGGTCCCGGCGTTCGCATTACCCGCATTGATCAGCAGGAAACGCGGGCTTGCCGCCGCCAGATGCCGGCGGGCAACGCTAACGGGGGCCGCGCAAAAGGCGTTTTGCGTGAAGACAGCGGCACATGACGCGCCTTGCGCGATCTCGATAACAGTCAGATCGGCGCGATCCGAGTATCTGATCCTGGCACAGGCTGTGCCCAGCCTTATGCCTGGCACGCTACCAAGGTCTGTTGGGGATCTAAGGCCGACCGCCATATCCGATTCCTTCGACGTGAAACGCTTGCCGGTGCGCGTGGATTGTCATACCCGCAATCCATTCAAACCAGAAACGGCAGAATCAGGTCAACCTCCCATGGCACTGCTTGTACTTTTTTCCCGAACCGCACGGACAAGGTTCGTTGCGCCCAACCTTGCGCCCTTCCCGCACAAAAGGGGCCTGCGGCTGGCGGGTTTCAGGCTCGGCCATTCCCGGCTCACCGCCCTGAGCTTCTCCGGCAGCTGCCATGGCATTTGCCTCTGCATGCTGATACTGCACGGGTGCGTGGCTGCGTCGCTGTTCTTCCACAGCCGCGACGTCCGTCTCCGCGCGCACCTGCACCTTGGACACGATACCGACAACCTCCTGTTTGACCCGATCAAGCATGGTTGTGAACATAGCGAACGCCTCACGCTTGTATTCCTGCTTGGGATCACGCTGTGCGTATCCGCGCAGGTGGATACCCTGACGCAGATAGTCCATGGCGGCAAGATGCTCTTTCCAGGCTTGATCGAGGACCTGCAACATGACAGCTTTCTCAAAGTGTCGCAGAACCTCGGGGCTTGCCTGCTTTTCCTTGTCGGCATATGCGGACTCAATCTCTCCAAGAATTTTGTCGCGCAGGGTCTCTTCATGTAAGGAGTGATCCGCCTCCAGCCAAGCGCGGACATCCATCTTCTGGCCAAATTCCTGTTCGATGGCATCTTCAAGGCCAACCAGATCCCACTGCTCGTCCATGCTGCCGGGACGGATATAGGCATCTATAACGCTGTTCACTACATCTTGCCGCATGGCTGCGATGGTATCCGACACATCGTCAGTTGACATGAGTTCGCTGCGCTGCTGATAGACGACCTTGCGCTGATCGTTGGCAACGTCATCGAACTCGAGAAGCTGCTTGCGGATATTGAAGTTGTGCGCCTCAACCTTGCGTTGCGCATTCTCGATCGCCTTTGAGACCCAGGGGTGTTCAATTGCCTCACCCTCCTGCATGCCCAGCTTCTGCATCAGGCCGGAGACACGGTCTGAGGCAAAAATACGCATCAGGTTATCTTCCAGTGACAGGTAAAAACGCGATGAACCAGGATCACCCTGCCGACCGGCGCGTCCGCGCAGCTGGTTGTCAATCCGCCGCGACTCATGCCGCTCGGTTCCGACAATGTGCAGCCCACCTGCCCGCAGTACGTGATCATGGCGTTTCTGCCATTCATCCTTCACGCGCGCCAGCCCAACCTCATCCGGTGAGTCGCCCAGTTTGCGCACATCCGCCTCCAGACTTCCACCCAGCACAATATCGGTGCCGCGGCCGGCCATATTCGTAGCGATCGTCACGACACCCGGTTGACCGGCCTGCTCCACGATATGCGCCTCCCTCTCGTGCTGCTTGGCATTGAGAACCTCGTGTTTGATCTTGGCCTCATTCAGAAGTCCCGACAGGTATTCAGAGGTTTCAATTGAAGCGGTACCCACGAGCACCGGTTGTTCCCTCTGCTGGCAGTCGCGGATATCTTCGAGTATGGCATTGAATTTCTCACGCGCTGTCAGAAACACAAGGTCACCCATGTCGTCACGAATCATCGGTTTGTGCGTCGGAACTACCAGCACTTCGAGCCCATAAATCTGCTGAAACTCATAGGCTTCGGTATCGGCCGTTCCGGTCATGCCGGCAAGCTTGCTGTAGAGGCGGAAATAATTCTGAAAGGTGATTGACGCGAGAGTCTGATTCTCGTTCTGAATGGGCACCCCTTCCTTTGCTTCAACCGCCTGATGCAGGCCCTCGGACCAGCGCCGCCCTGGCATCGTACGGCCCGTGAACTCGTCAACAATCACGATCTCATTGTTTCTTACGATGTAATCGACATCACGCTGAAAGAGCTTGTGCGCGCGCAGCGCCGCATTCAGATGATGCATCAGGGTGAGATTGGCCGCATCATAGAGACTTTCGCCCTCGTGCAACAATCCCGCTTCGCCCAGCAGCTCCTCGACGTGCTGGTGACCATCTTCTGTCAGAAAGATCTGTTTGTTCTTTTCGTCGACACTGAAATCACCTGGCCCGTCCTCCTGTTCCTGTTTAACCAGTTTGGGTATCAGGACATTGATCTTGTTATACAGGTCCGTGTTTTCGTCAGTCGGGCCGGAAATAATCAGCGGCGTGCGTGCCTCATCGATGAGAATGGAGTCGACCTCGTCGACGATGGCAAAATGCAGATCCTTCTGCATCTTGTCTTCGCGACGAAACGCCATGTTATCGCGCAGGTAATCAAAACCGAATTCGTTGTTCGTCCCGTAGGTGATATCCGCCGCATAAGCAGCACGCTTTTCCTCCGGGGACTGCCCGGGTACGACGACACCTGTCGTCATGCCGAGGAACTCATAGAGTTTACCCATCCACCCGGCATCACGGCGGGCCAGATAATCATTGACTGTTACGATGTGCACACCCCGGCCGGTAAGGGCATTCAGATACGCGGCAAGGGTCGCAACCAGCGTCTTGCCCTCACCGGTACGCATTTCGGTGATCTTGCCCTGATGCAGCACCAGTCCGCCGATCAGCTGCACATCGAAATGCCGCATAGCGAGGGTACGCTTGCCTGCCTCACGCACAGTCGCGAACACTTCCGGGATCAGGCTGTCAAGGGTCTCACCGTCCGCGAGGCGCCGCCTGAACTGATCGGTACGCCCTCGCAGTTCTTCATCTGTGAGCCCCGCAACCTCGGGCTCCAGCGCATTGACCTGCGCTATGACCTTCGACATGCGCTTGAGGAGACGTTCGTTGCGACTCCCGAAGACCTTGCTGAGTAGATTGCTAACCATGAGTCCTAAAACCAGAATGTCTGAGTCCCGGCACCTGTTTGCGCGGGTTGGGTACACGAACAGCGGAAAGCGTGCATGATACCCCAAGTGCTGCCTGATTAGCAGGCAGATCAAGGGCAGGCTGGCGGAACGCGTCGAGCCGACGGGGTTGCCGGGTGCTGACCGTCCACCTGTATTTCCCGGCAGCCCTGGGTTGTGGCCGCCCCCGGACGTGTGCCAGCCGTCATCCCCGTGTTCGGCATGTGCAACCACTGACTGACTGTCCGTCCCTGCCCGCGCCCACCCGGTCAAACAAGTCCGCCACGATCCGCCCGCGAGGGGTCTCGCGGCGAGCAACGCTGAGGAATATCGGGTTAACGCTTGGCTTGGAGATAACGTGCCGGGTTCACGAGTTTCCCGTGGTGCTGGACCTCGAAGTGTACGTGCGGCCCAGTGGAACGCCCACTGGAACCCATCTGTGCGATCACCTGGCCCTGCTTGACCGTCTCGCCGACCTTCACGAGATTCACCTGATTGTGCCCATAGCGGGTCACGTAGCCGTTGCCGTGATTGATCTCTATCAGATTGCCATAACCCGAGCGCTCACCCTGCCAGGTTACGACACCGGCAGCGACCGCGACCACATCCGCACCCAGCTTGCCCGCAAAATCAACACCTTCATGCATTGCCTTGCGCCCGGTAAAGGGATCCATGCGCTTTCCAAAGCCCGACGACAACCAGCCTCGCTCGACTGGCCGGCCCGTCGGATAACCCTGTTCGTTCAAGGTCTGATCCAGCAGTAAGGATTCCAGTGCCGCCAGCTGGCGCTCACGGTCCTCGAGCTGTTCGGCAAGCTGGTCCAGCGTCAGCAGGAGGTCCGGCGCGTCCGCCGTCTGCTCACTGGCGAGCTGTCCCGGGCCACCCTGCGCGGGCGGCTGCTCAAAATCGAACTCGCCCTTGTCCAGTTTCGCCATTTTCACCAGCCGCTCACCCAGGGCCTCCATGCGGACCACCTGCGCCTGTAACTGCCCGATACGCAGCGCCAGCGCATCAAGACCCGCCTCCGTCTGCCGCCGGGTCTCTCCGAGCAGGCGGCGCTGATCGCGCAGATCTGAGCGCCAGTCAAACGCCACAGAGCCCGCCTGTTCGGCAGGCCTGTGCCCAAGACGATAGCCCGCATGGATCAACAGCACGCAGGCAGACAACAGGAGCAGAACGATGGGAACAACGACACGCCGCTGGCCGAGATTAACGCTTGCCGGCCGACCATGAAGGCGAGTGAAAAGTATGATATTCATGTGACTTGGCAGTTACTTTATAGGATCCGGTAGTTCGATGACAATCGGGGCCATCGTCGGACCTTGCTCCATGTAACTCAGGGCACGACCGCCGGGATCTGGACCCACATCCGATGCCGGCAGCAAAGGCCTTGATTCACAATCACTTAAGGCAAACAACGTGCCAGCGTCACACTGACCATGTCGACCAGATCACCCATTTCTATAGGGTCTTACCTGCATTCACGGCAGAGTCGCCAACTCACCGGCCTGCTGCAACATGCCGAATGGCTTACCCACTTGACCCGCCAGATCCGCAAGCATTTGCCGCCAGAGCTCGCCAGTCGATGCGAAGTCATTGAATACAATGCCAATTGTATGATTCTCCTCACCGACTCTCCAGTCTGGGCCGCACGCCTCCGATACGCATCTGCGGAGCTGCAGCAGCGTCTGGTCGCCGCAGAAGCCCTCCAAGTCCGCCGCATAAAGGTACGCGTATCGCCGACGGGCAGGTCAGAACCGCCCCTGAAACACCAGGCAGCCCCCCGACTTTCCGCAGAAAACGCCCGTCTACTGAGACAAACGGCACAGGCGGTTGGAGACAGAAAACTGGCGGCGGCCCTGTGTCGGCTGGCAGGGCGTGGCAGACGGGCGTCTAAATAGGCCCAATGTCGCGGGACACTCCGGGATATTCGCTGAAACAGGTTTGTAACTAAACGGTTTGTAACTAAACAGTGACCGGGTGAAGGAAAGCAATCGACGCGGCTTGTGGGTCATCAAAGATCACCTCTTCCCAGGCATCAGTCGTCTCGAGCAGCAAGCGCAGCAACTTGTTGTTCAGCGCATGCCCTGACCGGTAACCGTGGAAGGCACCAATCAAACCTCGCCCCAGAAGGTAGAGGTCGCCGATCGCATCGAGGATCTTGTGTTTGACGAACTCATCCTCGTAACGCAGGCCATCTTCGTTCAGGACCCGGTAATCGTCGACAACCACCGCGTTATCCAGGCTACCGCCCAACGCAAGCTTACGTTCCTGCAACCGTTCAACGTCGCGCATAAAGCCGAACGTCCGCGCACGGCTGACTTCGCGCACGAAGGATGTGGTAGAGAAATCCACCTCGCTTGTCTGGGCCCGTCCATTGAAAATGGGATGGTCGAACTCGATGGTAAACCCGACTTTGAAACCGTCAAAGGGTTCGAAGCACGCCCACTTCCCGTTCTCCTCGATGCGCACCGGCCGCTTTATGCGGAGAAACCGCTTGGGGGCCGCCTGCTCTTGAATTCCCGCCGACTGAATCAGGAACACGAAAGGTCCCGCACTCCCGTCCATAATCGGAACTTCCGGCGCACTGAGATCAACACACGCATTGTCGATACCCAGCCCCGCCAGCGCCGACAACAGGTGCTCCACCGTGCCCACCCGGGCACCGTCTTTAGTCAGGCTGGTCGAAAGCCTCGTTTCCCCGACATTCTGGGGACAGGCCCGGATTGTCACCGGCTCAGGCAGATCGATGCGGCGAAACAGAATCCCGGTGTTTACCGGCGCTGGCCGCAATGTGAGATAGATCTTCTGTCCCGTATGCAATCCGACGCCCGTGGCACGAATCACATTCTTGAGTGTTCGTTGTCTGATCATGCTAAACCAGGTCGGAAAGCGGCCCGCTTGTCATGCTTGTTCTTGGCCCGGCCAGGAAGTCCGCCGGATGGTAGCACAAACGCCTGATCTGGCAAATAATCATGCGGCTCAAGACACCTCCCTGACCGGCTTCTTCGGGGATGCAACTGCGGATGTCCCTCGGCGGAGAGGAGACGAGTGGCCCGCCGAAATACTTGCGCAGAAGCACCCCCGATCAGCACCAGTCAATCAGCCTGGCGACGCAAGAACGCCGGGATATCCAGATAATCCATCTTTTCCTCGTAATGCGCCCCGGCTGCATGGCGATCACCACCGCCTGCAGCCACCCGCCGCATCACGGTCGGACGATCCAGCTGGCCGTAATCCACTTCACCGTTGTTCTTCTTCTTCACCAGTTTGACCGGTGCCTTATCAGGCTCTTCAGATGCCCTGTCACTGCCAAGCCCTGTGGCCACAACTGTCACACGCAATTCATCACCCATTTCCGGATCGATCACCGTACCGACAACCACGGTCGCGTTTTCGGAAGAGAATTCCTTCACCGTATTACCGACCTCTTCGAACTCCCCAATCGAGAGATTCATGCCGGCTGTCACGTTGACCAGTATGCCGCCGGCGCCACTCAGGTTCACATCCTCCAGCAGCGGGCTGGCAATCGCCGCCTCGGCAGCCTCGCGTGCGCGGTCCTCACCTGATGCGCAGCCGGAACCCATCATGGCCATGCCCATTTCCGACATGACGGTGCGTACGTCGGCGAAATCCACGTTGATCAGGCCCGGTCGCGTGATCAGTTCGGCGATACCCTGCACGGCGCCCAACAACACGTCATTCGCGGCCCGGAAAGCGTCCAGGAGCGTGACGTTCTTGCCCAGTACGGTCAACAGTTTGTCGTTGGGGATTGTAATCAGCGAATCCACATACTGCCCGAGTTCCTTGATACCCTTCTGTGCCACCTGCATGCGCTTGGCACCCTCGAAAGGGAAGGGCTTGGTCACAACAGCCACAGTCAGAATGCCCAGTTCGCGGGCTACCTGAGCAACAATCGGCGCCGCCCCCGTTCCTGTACCGCCCCCCATACCCGCCGTGATGAAGAGCATGTCGGAACCCTCAACGACCTCCTGAATCCGTTCCCTGTCTTCCATCGCCGCCTGCCGACCAATATCCGGATTGGCGCCGGCCCCCAGCCCCTTGGTAATGCTCGAACCCAGCTGCAGCGCCGTACGCGCGCTGATGTTCTGCAGTGCCTGCGCATCGGTGTTCGCGCAGATGAAATCAACACCTTCAATATTGGCATCGACCATATGTTGCAGTGCATTGCCGCCGCCCCCGCCGACACCCATCACCTTGATCACTGCGTTCTGGCTGTATGCATCCATTAATTCAAACATGTCATCGTCTCCTCATTGTGTTGCACACTATGTGCGTGAATCATTCCCTACCTGCCAACAACCGTTACTGACATCGCTCAACTACATCTAGAAATTTCCCTGGAACCAGCTCTTCATCCGATCCCAGACACCACGCATCCCGCGCCCCATCGGCGCGTTCAGGGCGCGGTGAGCGCGGTTCTGGTTCCCGAACAGCAAGAGCCCCACACCCGTCGCATAGATTGGATTGCGTACGACATCCACCAGACCGGCAACGTACTGCGGTGTGCCGAGTCGCACCGGCATGTGAAATACCTCTTCGGCCAGATCAATCAGGCCCTCCATCTTGGAGCTGCCACCGGTGAGGACGACGCCTGCCGCAACCAGATCCTCAAATCCGCTGCGCCGCAGCTCGGCCTGGATGAGGCTGATCAACTCTTCATAGCGGGGCTCGACAACCTCGGCGAGCGTATGGCGTGCCAGACGTCGCGCCGGCCGTTCACCGACACTGGGGACCTCGATGGTCTCGTCCGCGCTCGCCAGCTGGGTAAGCGCACAGGCATACTTGATCTTGATTTCCTCGGCATGCTGGGTCGGTGTCCGCAAGGCTACGGCAATATCATTGGTCACCTGATCGCCGGCAATCGGTATGACCGCCGTATGACGAATCGAGCCTTCGGTGAACACGGCAATGTCCGTCGTTCCGCCACCGATATCCACAAGGCAGACGCCGAGCTCTTTCTCATCCTCGGTCAACACGGCATAACTCGACGCCAGCTGCTCAAGGATGATGTCGTCCACCTCAAGACCACAGCGGCGCACACATTTGATGATGTTCTGCGCTGCGCTGACCGCTCCGGTAACCAGATGCACCTTGGCTTCAAGACGAACGCCGGACATGCCAACGGGCTCGCGGATACCCTCCTGGCTGTCGATCACAAACTCCTGAGGAAGAATGTGCAGAATCTTCTGGTCCGCCGGAATCGCCACGGCGCGCGCGGCATCGATCACGCGTTCCACGTCGCCGGGCAGGACCTCCTTGTCCCGAATGGCGACGATCCCATGCGAGTTCAGGCTGCGAATGTGGCTCCCGGCAATGCCCGCATACACGGAATGGATCTGGCAACCGGCCATGAGCTCCGCCTCTTCCACAGCGCGCTGTATCGAATGCACAGTTGATTCAATGTTGACCACCACACCCTTCTTCATCCCGCGTGACGGATGTGACCCGATGCCTATGATCTCGATATTTCCATCCGGCGTGACTTCGCCAACGATCGCCACGACCTTGGAAGTACCTATGTCGAGGCCAACGATCATGTTCTTCTCTACTCTCTTCGCCATACCTGCTCAGCTCTCCTGGCCACTTTCCACAGCGTCACGTGGCTGCCAGCGGACTGAAAATCCGTTGCTGTAGCGAAGATCCACGTACTGCAATTGATCGAGCTTCGGTGCAATCACCCGGGGATAGGACCGCACGAAGCGCTGCAGACGCGCCATGGTCTGCTCACGCCCCAGACGCAGCTCGACGCCGTTGTCGAGCTCCAGTACCCAGGTGCGTCGCTCATTGACACTCAGCCGGGCAACCGCACGACCGACTCGGGCAAGCTCGCTTGCCATACCGACGTACTGCTCCATTACCTGCCGCCGCAAGGACTCGGGACCGCTCAGCAGGGGCAGATGCGCAGGAATGGATTCGGCATGCGGGGAAAACAGCTCGCCCCGGCGATTGAGAAGCGCCTCATCACCCCAGCGCGCCGCGGCCACCTGTTCGATCACCTCGATAATGACTGTGTCCGGCCACACCCGTCGAACCATTGCCTGGTCTACCCACGGCAGGTTTTGCGCTGCTGTACGCACCGCCTCAACATCCGTGGTAAAAAACCCCGCGCTGACAGCCTCAATGACGGCTCGTCGCACGCGTTCGGGCGTGATCTGGTGGAACTCACCCGCAATCTGGACGTTGCGCATGGGCAGATTGCCGGGGTCCAGCAGCCATTGGCCGACAAATCCGCTCGTGACGGAAAGCGCCACGAAAAGCAGTGTCAGCGAAATTGCCCGGCGATGTGATGCCAGCCACCTGCCCGGTTGACGCGGCTGTTTACGCCTTGCCTGCGGGTTCCTCAGCTTACGCGCCATGGTTCACCCTCACGTGCGCCGGATGACCTCTGCGCAGACTCGTCGCCAGAATCCGGATCACGAGTTCCTCGAAACTGATTCCGGCGGCACGTGCTGCCATGGGCACGAGACTGTGATCGGTCATGCCGGGGACCGTGTTAACTTCGATCAGCTGCGGGTTATCCTCCGCGTCGAGAATAAAGTCGACGCGGCCCCAGCCATTTGCGCCGACAGCCTCGAAGGCCGCGCGGGCGAGCTGCTGGAACCGGCGTTCCATATGCGGGTCCAGCCCACAAGGGCAGATGTAGCGGGTATCGCTTGCCTGGTACTTCGCCTCGTAGTCATAGAAGGTGCGCGGTGTTTCCAGTCGAATCAGCGGCAAGGCCTGATCATTGACAATGGCGGCGGTGTACTCCGGCCCACTCACCCACTGCTCGGCGATTACCTCGTCGTCGTAGCGCGATGCCAGCTGCCAGGCCGCAGCAAGCTGACCCGCCTGTTCCACCTTGGTCATGCCAATGCTCGAACCTTCACGCGCCGGTTTGATCATGCAGGGGAATTGCAGCTCCGCCTCGATACCGTCGAGATCCGCCTCCGCGCGCAGCAGCCGGAAGTCCGGCGTCGGCAATCCCTGCCCCATCCAGACCTGTTTGGTGCGCAGTTTGTCCATACCCAGCGCGGAACCGAGCACACCGCTGCCGGTATAAGGGAGCCCGATCGCCTCAAGGGCGCCCTGGATCACGCCATCCTCACCACCCCGACCGTGCAGCATGATGAAGACCCGCTCATAGGCATCGGCGCGCAACACATCCAGCAGTCCCCGGCCGGCAGCGTCGATGCCATGCGCATCGACACACTGCCGCCGCAGTGCGTCCAGCACCGCCCGCCCACTGCGCAGGGAAATCTCCCGCTCCGCAGAGTCGCCGCCCATCAGCACAGCAACCTTGCCGAAATCCGCCGCGAGAGGCAGGTGTGTCATGGCGTGCTCGTTCACCGGCCCTCTCCCCCGGGCCTGCCAACAATGCGGACCTCGGTCTGAAGCGATACGCCGTGGACACGTTCAACCTCGTCACGAACGTGCGTGATCAAGGCTTCCATATCCGCCGCGCGCGCGCCCCCCGTGTTGACGATAAAGTTGGCGTGCTTGTCGGATACACAGGCCGCGCCGATACAGCTGCCTTTCAGGCCGCAGGCCTCGATCAGACGGGCCGCATGATCGCCCGGCGGATTGCGGAAAACCGAGCCGCAGCTCGGCTGCCGGGTCGGTTGTGTCGCACCTCGCTGCGCCAGCAAGGCCCTGATCCGCTCGAGCGCCGCTGCGGTATTGCCGCGTTGGAACTCGAACCGCGCGGCGATAAACCACTCGCCCGCCGGGCCCTTGACCTGCCGGTATCCAACCTCGAATTCGTCTGGATCGCGCACCCGCCGGATACCGGCTCGATCAATCGTTTCCACGGCGCGAATGTAGTCCCAGGTCTCTCCGCCAAAGGCACCGGCATTCATGGCCAGCGCGCCACCCACGCTTCCCGGTATCCCGGCAAGAAACTCGCCGCCGACAAGGCCATGATTCGCGCTGAAGCGCGCGACCTTCGCACAAGCAACACCCGCCTCTGCGCGCAGCACCATCTCGTCAAGCAGGCTCAGCTCACCGAGCACGCCAAAGGTGGCAATCACCGTACCCGGGATGCCGCCGTCCCGGACCAGCAGATTGCTCCCCAGTCCGAGCCACACCACGTCCTCGTCGGCAGGCAGGCCGGAAAGGAACACGGCGAGATCCTCGAGATCGGCCGGACGGTAGTACGTACGTGCCGGACCACCGACGCGCCACGAGGTATGCCGTGACATCGGCTCGTCCCGACACAACTCACCACGCAAACCGCCTGTCTTCGGGGCCACCATCATTTCCGGCTCTTACCTCTGCGATCCGCTGCCGCACAGGTCGCGCTGCGCGTGGACTCCCGCCTGGTGGACATCGCCGTGTCGCCGGCCTTGCCGGCTTTGTGACGCGGCCATGCCAGCTGGCTTTGTAAGGGTTGGCCACAACCCATCAGGTAATGCCTCCCCCTGCACTTCATACATCCCCCCTTGCTTCGAGCATCTCAGGCGCATGCCGGCCAGTGTTCCGCAAGCGCTGCCGCAACGCCGCCAATATCGCCCGCCCCCAGCATCAGCAATACATCATCGTCGTGCAGCACACCGCCCAGCGCGTCCTGCACATCGGTGATTTCTTCCACGAACACCGGATCCACCTGCCCCCGTGCCCGGATCGCCCGGCACAGCGCACGGCCATCCGCTCCGGCAACGGGCGTCTCGCCGGCGGCATACACCTCCGTCAGCAACAGGCAGTCCGGTGTCGCCAGTACCATTGCGAAGTCCTCGAACAGATCGCGTGTCCGTGAATAGCGATGGGGTTGAAAGACCACCACCAGGCGGCGCTTCGACCAGCCCGAGCGAATGGTTTCGAGTGTGGCGCTTATCTCGCGCGGATGATGGCCGTAATCATCGATGAGCAGGACCCGACCCTGTGGCGTTGCCCGCTCACCGTAGACCTGGAAGCGCCGGCCGATGCCGGCAAACCGGACCAGCGCACGTTGAATGACTTCGTCTTCGATACCCAGCTCATCCGCGACCGCGATCGCGGCCAGGGCATTGAGCACGTTGTGGCGACCCGGGAGGTTCAGGGTGACAGGCAGCAGGCTGTCGCGTCCGGCCCGGCGCACATCGAAATGCATGCGCATACCCTCCTGCTGCAAATTGGTATACCGCACGTCGGCATCCCCGGCCTCGCCATAGGTGCGCACCGGCCGGGTCACCTGTGCAAGGATGTCACGAATACCCGGGTCATCGAGGCAAAGCACCGCGAGGCCATAGAACGGGAGGTGGTGCAGAAACTCGACAAAGGTCTGCCGCAAACGCTCAAAATCGCCTTCGTAGGTTGCCAGGTGATCGGCATCGATATTCGTCACCACGGCCAGCATCGGCTGCAGGTAGAGGAAAGACGCATCGCTCTCGTCGGCCTCGGCAACCAGATAGCGCCCCGCCCCCAGGCGTGCATGGCTGGCCGCGCTGTTGAGGCGTCCGCCAATGACGAAGGTTGGATCGAGACCTGCCTCGGCGAGCAGACTGGCGACCAGACTGGTGGTCGTGGTCTTGCCGTGGGTGCCTGCGACCGCGATGCCAAACCGAAAACGCATCAGCTCGGCCAACATCTCGGCGCGGGGAACCACGGGGATACGCTGCTCGTGCGCCGCGCTCAGCTCAGGGTTTTCTCCCCTCACGGCACTCGAGACAACCACCACATCGCTGCCGGCAATCTGTTCTGCGGCGTGGCCACGAAAGATCTTCACACCCAGTTTTTCGAGCCGGCGCGTAACAGCATTTTCTCCGAGATCAGAGCCCTGAACCTCAAAGCCAAGATTGAGCAACACCTCGGCGATTCCGCCCATGCCGGCACCGCCGATACCCACCAGGTGCACTCGCTTCACACGCCCCATGCCCTGCGGCTGCCCGGAGCCGCGATGCAGCTTGTCGATCATACCGGCTGACCTCCCGCCGCAACCGGTATCCCGGCGGCGGCAAGACACAGGCGTGTCACCTGCTGCGCCGCGTTCGGCCGGGCCAGGGCGCGCGCCGCCCTGGCCATCGCCAGCAGGCGGTCGCGTCGGGCGACAAGATCTCTGAGCAGCTCGGCAAGCCGCGTTGCCCGCAGCTCGGTCTGCGGTAAAAGTACCGCGGCATCGGCGTCAGCCAGGTAGTGCGCATTGCCGGTCTGATGGTCGTCCACGGCATGCGGATAGGGAACCAGCACGGAACCGATGCCTGCGGCGGCGAGCTCCGCGACCGTCAGTGCTCCGGCACGGCATACCACCAAGTCGGCCCAGGCGTAGGCGGCGGCCATGTCCTCGATAAAGGGCTCCAGGCGCGCCTCCTGTCCCGCCGCCTGGTAAGCCGCCTGGGTCGCCTCCAGGTTGCGGGTTCCCGTCTGATGCAGTACCTCCGGCCGCGCACTCGCGTCCAGTTCCGCCAGTGCCGCCGGCACCCCGTCGTTCAGTGCCTGGGCACCGAGGCTTCCGCCGAGCACCAGTAAATGCAGGCGGCCGCTGCGCCCGGCGAGCCGTTCCTCTGGCGGTGGCAAGGCTGCAATGTCGGCGCGGACAGGATTTCCCGTATGTATCGCTTTGGGAAGCGCGCCGGGAAAGCCCGCCATCACCTGGGTTGCCAGGCGTGCCAGCCAGCGGTTGGTCAACCCGGCAATCGAATTCTGTTCATGAATCAGCAGAGGTCGCCGTAACAACCATGCCATCAGGCCGCCGGGGCCGGTGACAAATCCACCCATCCCCAGCACGGCACCCGGCCGCACACGCAGCATGACAAACAATGCCTGCCACAGGGCCAGGGCAAGCATGAAGGGTGCCGCCAAACGCCGCGCAATACCCTTGCCCCGCAAGCCGCTGACCCGGATCCACTGAATAGGTATACCCGCTGCGGGAATGACCCTGGCCTCCAGCCCGGACCGCGTACCCAGCCAGATGACCGGCACCTCCGCACGCAAGAGCTCGCGCGCAACCGCGAGCGCAGGGTAGACGTGACCACCCGTGCCGCCGGCCATGATTAACACCGGCTTGTGACCCGTCACGCCATGCCGGCGGTTCATCGGCCCCCTCCCTTGCGAGCCTTGGGACTCGGACCGCGCGTCGGCAAGCGGTTCAGAGAGCCGCGTGTCTCGTAATCAATACGCAACAACATCGCAAAGGCGGTACACATCACCACCAGGCTGCTGCCGCCATAACTGAACAGCGGCAGTGTCAGACCCTTGGTCGGCAGCAGCCCCATGTTGACACCGATATTGATAAAGGCCTGCAGTCCCACCCACATGCCAATGCCGGTGGCGAGGTAGGCAGAGAAATGCTCGCCGGCCTGTTGCGCCACCGAACCGATGGCGAACGCCCGCCATACCACAAATGCATACAGCCCTATGACGACCACGACACCCGCAAGACCGAGTTCCTCGGCGAGCACAGCGAACACGAAATCCGTGTGGGCCTCGGGCAGATAGAAGAGTTTCTGGATACTTGCGCCGAGCCCCGCACCGAAGAATTCCCCGCGCCCGATTGCAATCAGCGATTGCGTCAACTGAAAACCACTGTTGAACGGATCCGCCCAGGGATTGAGGAAGGTCGTCAGACGCTGCATGCGATAGGGTGAAGACACGGCCAGAATACCGAACGTGACAGCCGCCAGCGCAAGCAGGCCCAGGAACTGCCACCAGCGCACGCCAGCGAGAAACATCATGCCGAGCGCGGTTGCCAGCAACACCACAGCGGCCCCGAAATCCGGTTCCAGCAGCAACGCCAGGCTGGCCACGATCAACACCGCCATGGGTTTGAGGAACCCGCTCAGCTGGGTTCGCACTTCTTCACCGTGCCGCACCAGGTAACCGGCGAGATATACCAGCACTAGCAGTTTCGCGGGCTCCGAAACCTGCAGGTTGAAAAGCCCGAGACTGATCCAGCGGGTGGCCCCATTCACCTCCCTGCCGACACCCGGCACCAGTACCAGCACTAGCAGCAGCAGCGCGAGCAACAGGCAGGAAAGCCCCGCCCGCGACCAGAGCGCCATGCGCACGCGGAACACCAGAAACGCAGTGAGCAGACCCAGCGTCAGAAACACCGCTTGTCGAATCGCGTAGTAGAACGGTTGACCCAGCTGGCGATCGGCAATGCTGATCGAGGCCGAACTCACCATGATGAACCCCAGCAACAAGAGGCCGGCAACGGCAGCCAACAGGCCGTAATCGAGACGCGGAACCCGCAGCGTCCCGCTACGCCCCGGGCGCGCCTGGCGCAGTGCAAGGCTAGCCATTGGCAAGACCCCGCACGGCATCCATAAAGACCTGGCCCCTTTGCTCATAGCCACTGAACATGTCGAAACTGGCGCAGGCAGGTGATAACAGGACGGCGTCCCCCGGCTCGGCCGTTCGCGACGCCAGCCTCACCGCCTCCTGCAGGCTTGCTGCGTGGCGCACCGGCACGACCCCCTTGAGCGCTGATTCGATAAGGGGCGCATCACGGCCGAAGAGAATGACCGCGCGCGCCTTTCCAGCCAGGGCATCCCGTAAGGGCGAAAAATCGGCGCCCTTGCCATCACCGCCGGCGAGCAGAACCAGCGGCTGGCGCAGCCCGCTCGCGGCGGCGCAGGTCGCGCCCGGGTTGGTACCCTTGGAATCGTTGTACCAGGTCACCTCATTGAACTCGGCGACCCATTGCATACGATGGGGAAGCCCGTGGAAACTCCGTAGCGCGCGCACCATGGCTGCCTCGGGCAGGCCGGCGGCATCACCAAGGGCCAGTGCTGCCAGCGCATTTGCCACATTGTGGCGTCCCGGAATACGCAAGGCATTCACCGGCAGGACGGGCTGCGCACCCCGCATCAGCCACTCTGAACCCGCGTGTTCGGCAATGCCGTATTCCTCACCGCCAGGCTCGGCGAGCGTAAAGCGCCGCACCGGACGCCCGGCATCGACCAGGGACGAGGCGAGACGATCATCCGCGTTCACGACCTGGACCGCGGCATGTCGGAAGATACGCTGCTTGGCCGCGGCATACTCCGCTACGCTCGCATAGCGATCCAGATGATCCGGACTCAGGTTCAGGACAGCGGCCGCCGCAGGCGCCAGGGACCAGGTTGTTTCGAGTTGAAAACTCGAGAGTTCCAGCACGTAGAGATCGGGTTCCTCATCCTGAAGGATTTCCAGCGCCGGAGTGCCCAGGTTACCCCCGACACGGGTGGTACGCCCCGCCGCCCGCGCCATCTCGCCTACCCAGGTCGTGACCGTGCTCTTGCCGTTGGAACCGGTGACTGCAATGACCGGAGCCAGGGCAGCCCGGGCAAAGAGCTCGACATCACCGATGACCTCCACGCCACGTGTCCCGGCGGCCTCGATCAGGGGATGCTTGCGCGACACGCCGGGACTGACCACGATCTGCTCGGCCCGCGCGAAGGCCGACTCGGAAAACCCGCCGAGAAACAGCGGCATCTCGGGCAGTTCCTGCCGGGCCGTCTCCAGCTCGGGTGGCGCCACACGGGTATCGGTAACGGCGACCTCGGCACCACGACGTGTGAGGTAACGCGCGCACGACAGCCCGGTCTTACCGAGACCGACCACAAGCGTCTTGCAACCCCGGGTTGTTTGCTCGCACATTTCCTCGACAACGACAGCCATTACCGACTACAACGTCAGATCACCAGCCAGACGACTGACATGAGGACCAGGGTCACCCCAACAATCGCCATCTGATTTCCCATATGCATCATAGGTTTCTCACCGAATTTTCAGAGTTGCCAAGCCCACCAGGACCAGTATCACTGTAACGATCCAGAACCGCACAATGACGCGCGGCTCCGGCCAGCCTTTGAGTTCGAAGTGATGATGCAGAGGCGCCATGCGAAAGATCCGCCTCCCGGTCAGCTTGAACGACGCGACCTGGAGGATGACCGACACCGTCTCGATCACGAAAACGCCGGACATGATCAGAAATACCAGTTCCTGCCGCACTAGCACCGCCACCAGGCCGAGCGCCGCGCCGAGCGCCAGCGCGCCGACATCGCCCATGAAGACCTGCGCGGGATAGGCGTTGAACCAGAGAAAGCCCAGTCCCGCACCAACGATGGCACCACAGAACACGATCATTTCGCCGGCATCGCGTATGTAGGGAATACCCAGGTAGTCCGCAAACTTGATATTGCCCGTGGCATAGGCAAACACACCCAGGGCCCCGGCCACCATGACGGTCGGCAAGATCGCCAGCCCGTCGAGACCGTCGGTGAGATTGACCGCATTGCTGGAACCGACCACGACGAAATAGGTGAGCAGGAGATAACCCCAGCCCAGATCAAGCGCGACGCCCTTGAAGAAGGGCACGATGAGTTGCGTCTCTGACGGTGTTTGCGCCGTGTAAAAAAGCAGCGCTGCCGTGGCCAGCGCGATCACCGATTGCCAGAAGTACTTCCAGCGTGCGGCAAGCCCCCTGGCATTGCGCAACACCAGTTTGCGATAGTCATCGATCCAGCCAATCACACCAAAAAGCAGGGTTGTGACCAGCACGATCCAGACATAATGGTTGCTCAGGTCTGCCCACAGGAGAGTGGCCAGTGTGATGGCAACCAGGATCAGGGCCCCGCCCATGGTTGGCGTTCCCGCCTTGGTGAGATGTGTCGAAGGTCCGTCGTCGCGAATCTGCTGACCAATCTGGAAATGACTGAGCCGGCTGATTACGAACGGGCCCACGACAAAGGAGATAAGCAGCGCCGTGAGCACGCCGAGGATCGCACGCAACGTCAGGTACTGGAAGACGTTGAAACCGCCATGGTACTGGCTGAGATAATCCGCGAGCAGGACTAACATGTGCGACAATCCTCGCGCGGTCCCGCGCCGGAGTTGGCGCCATCGACGAGCGCCTGCACCACGTGCTCCATACCCATGCGGCGTGAACCCTTTACCAGCAAAGTCACGCCGGGGCCCGCGGCCTCGGCGAGTGCCGTCTCGAGCTGCTCGCGCGTCGCAAAGGCACTGCCCTGTACCCCGAAAGCGTGTGCGGCTATCGCACCCAGCTCACCCAGGCCGTAGAGGCGAGCGACACCGGCAAGCCGCGCGGCCTGTGCCGCCTCGCGGTGCCAGCTTTCTGCTTCCTCGCCCAGCTCAGCCATGTCACCGAGAACCAGCCAGCATTCCCCTGGCATGGCGGCCACCACATCGAGCGCCGCGTGCAGTGAGGCCGGATTGGCGTTGTAGGTATCGTCGATGACGCGCAGACCGTCGCGCCGTTCCGTCACCTGCAGCCGTCCGCGCACGCCTGCCATGGAGGCCAGTGCCACCGCAACCTCCTCCAGATTTACGCCAAGCGCCACCGCCACTGCCGTTGCCGCCAGCGCATTCATCACATTGTGTTCGCCCAGCAAGGCAAGATGCAGTTTCACTTTGCCTTCGGGCGTAGTGGTATGAATCTGACTCCCGCGATCGCCTGCCTGCCAACGTGCAGAAATATCAGCCGGGTTTTGTAAGCCAAAGCTCAGGACATTTTTACCTTTGGGTGATTTTTGTGCCATATGGTTATTCTCATGCTGGATGCGAACCAGGAGCCGTGTGCCTGTTAAAAGTAGGAACACCAG
>Ga0209536_100003585_pt1 | contig 24855 bp, 15 predicted proteins | sample DeeMarSeWOR28_12_FD_187461 | JGI IMG/M metagenome (GOLD analysis project Ga0209536, IMG submission 187461) | Marine sediment microbial communities from White Oak River estuary, North Carolina - WOR-2-8_12 (SPAdes) (version 2) | ecosystem: Environmental > Aquatic > Marine > Intertidal zone >...
TGTTGAAATCGAAGAAGAGTTGGACCTGTACAGTGAAAGTTACATCGCTTATATTGACAGAGCTGCGAGGGGAGAAAATTACCCTGATAGACCAAGAGTTCAGACGATGATTTCAGCCATGAAAGACCGGTATAAACCTCTCAGTGTGCCACCTACCGTGGAAAGAATCGGGTGGATACTGATTATTGTGTGGCTGGTTTTCCTCGCATCCCAAATTGCCGCCATGGCAGGCTGGGTATAATTTCCATTCAGAGCCCAAAAGATGCGTATATGGTATAAAATGATTTAAATGGCAGAATAACCAGTCATCTGGTCTGCGATCACCATTATCTGGTATATCCAGGAATAATGAATATGAGAAATCTAGCTATATCACTTGTTGTGATTGTCGGGGTTCTGCAGTTTGCAACCGCCTGCGGAATCCTGGGACCATCTGCGACAGACCAGGATACACTTGACGCCCTCATGGAGGCGGGGTCGGACTTTACGAAGGAACACCCCTTTGATTTTTACATTTACCATCCGAATAAAGCGGATGCGCAGAGAATCTGTGCGCAGCTGGAAGCAGAAGGATTCCTTGGCACCGTGCGGGAGGGAGCACTCGGGGATGAATGGCTGTGCCTGGCTAGGATCAATTTCAAACCTTCTATCGTAAGAATTACTGAAATCAGCGCCAAAATCGAAGCCTTAATATCTGAATTTGGGGGTGAATATGATGGCTGGGAGACGATCGTCATCCCCAAATAATAAGACATATTACATATTTGCTTGAAATAGCTTCAAAATAGAGATTTTGGATGCAGTACTCCATTGGTACTTATTCACCATATACTCGAGATCCATTCGCGGCTAATATGGTGATGTCTGAAATAAGTATATTTCCGAAAAATTTACATATTTAACAGGGAAGATGAGGTATTGGGGAGAGGTAATCAATGGATTCAATTTTCCTCGGAACAAATACCCTAATCATCAGTTGGGTCACAGCATTTCTATTAGCAGCAATCTCAGCTTATTTCATAATTCGCTTATCGAATTATAAATCTCTGGTTGCCTGGTTAATAAACACCACCAGCAGTGATTTCATCCAGAAAAACGCCCATGTGATTCTTTCAGGCGTGTTGGTGCTCGGCTTCGGTTTTTTCCTGGGTGTCCTGATGAGTTTCGAAGCGGATCAAGACAGTACCTTGTTGCGCGCTGGCCGGTCCTTGCTCTCAGAATCAGCCTGGGAGCATTATGCATCGCTTGTTGACGATCTATTTATCGTTTCAGGTGTCGTGTTTCTGCTCGTTTCAATCCCTCTGATCAACTCGCTTTTTTCCCGCTTGTGCAGCATGATCAACCAGCTGCGTGAAACTCGATTCCGCGTGGTTCGCTTTCAAAATCTGGAAATCTTCACCCCTAACCAGATGGTTGGCGTGATTGTTATTATCACCAAATACTTTCGCTTAGCAGTCATTTTATTCGTTTTCATCCTGTTCTTTATCCTGGTATTCAGCATCTATCCACAAACGGATGGCCTGGCAAAGTCTATAGTGGAAGCATTAAACCAGGCATTAAATGCTTTGTGGGACCAGGTTATCTCCTTCATCCCCAATTTAATTGCCCTGGCAGCGATCATCTTGATCACCCGCTTGATATTAAAATTGCTGCGGTTCTTCTACCAGGGGCTGCAAAGAGGCAAGATTCACTTCTCCAGTATCCATCCGGAAGTTGTTGAACCAACCTACCAGCTGCTTAGATTCCTGGTGATTGCTTTTGCCTTGGTGGCGGCTTTCCCCTATATACCTGGATCATCATCACCGATGTTTCGGGGGCTTTCAATCTTTGTTGGTTTCCTGATCTCATTAGGTTCGACTTCACTGGTCACCAATATCATTTCTGGGATCGTACTAACCTATTCTAGAGGCTTGAAAATTGGCGATCGGGTAAAAATTGACCAGACATTCGGGGATGTAGTCGACCGAACTTTGCTCGTGACGCGGGTCAGGACGATCAAGAATGAAATCATCACCATACCGAACGTGGTTGTGATGCAAAACGAGATCATCAACTACAGTGCAGAAGCGCGCAGAGGGGGACTCATCCTGCATACTTCCGTTACGATTGGTTATGATGCCCCCTGGCGAGAGGTACAGGAGTTGCTGATCAATGCTGCCCTGGCAACAGATTTCATCCTCAAGACCCCTGAACCTTTTGTCTTGAAGACCAGTCTCGACAATTACTACATCTCTTACGAGGTGAACGCTTATACGGACAACCCGGACCGGATGGCCGATATTTACTCGGATTTGCACCAGAATATTCTTGATAAATTCAACCAGGCCAGGGTGGAGATCATGTCGCCGACTTACTTTGCATTTCGAGATGGACAGGATTCCACTATTCCAAAAATTGAAATCCCTCAAAATGGCAATGGGAGTGATACCAGCAAAGTCAAGCCACGTACAAAATATAATCCATTAAGAGAGAAAACACAGCCACTGGGTTCCAGATAAATTCTCACATGAATTTCACTCAACATAGTATCTGAATCTGAGGGGTAATCTCGCTTGAGGTTCTACTGCCCAGGTGCGTCAATTTGTCAGTTTAGTGATCTGTTAAGAGAGACCAACCTTATTCTGATATATAATATTCAAAATCGTGGGATTACCTTGGGTGTGTTTCTAGAGGTGGATGAATGTCTTTTGAGACCTTGATAATCTGGGTGATTGTTGGCGCAGTTGCTGGTATCCTGCTCGATACATTGATGGGTGGTATGCGGATCGGATTAGGAGGAGCGATCCTGATCGGTGTTGTTGGGGCTATGATTAGCGGTTGGGCATTTGACTACTTTGGTATACAGATACTTAGCGGCCTTATTGGAACGATAGCAGAGGCGTTAATTGGCGCGGTTGTCCTGTTATTAATCTTTGGTGTTTTTCGCAGGTATTGATCGGTTGAATGGTACTTTCGCCTGAAAATGTCCCGGAATATCCCCTAAGAACCATTATCTTCAGCAATTTTATTCACTTCCAGCCAATTCTGGATGTTTAGTTCGGCATTTAGGACGATATTTTCAGCATGCTGTTTCATCGAGATTAATTGATCACCCTGGGTTTGATCCTGGTGACGCCGGAGCAATGCATCGATTATGCTAAATATTGTGTGGTCACCCATGCCCCTTGAATCAGTGAGAGAATTGTATTTTTCAAGCCAAAAGGGTACTATACCCCAATTAAATGGACAACCTGGAGGGATGTCATACCTGCCTTGTGGGTGAGTGAAAACGAGGCCTCCTCGGACAGAGATATTGGATTGATTTATTTCTTTTGAAATTTGAGTAAAATCGCGAATCGTCCCTTCGACATCATCCCGGGCCAGCTGCCATGCTACATCAAATCCTGGTTCAATCCGGGTAACTTGCTGGATTTTCTTGGCAGTTAACCGGCGATTCGTTTGTATATGTTCCCAATTTCCATCCCGCCAGCGGATCAATCCCTTTAAATGGATGATTTCAAATACCCAGATCCCTTTTGAGCCGATGAGAATGAGGTCAATATCGCGACCAGGTGCAAGTTGCATTCGATTCAGGATAAAGGTATCCGCCTGGATAGGTTGTAAACGTGCAATGAAGCGGTATTCTCCAGTTTCTTGCGGTTCTGATTTTTTCTTCGGTAATGATCCAATCAAACCTTCTTTCCACACGGGTAATAGCGGGTAGAAAAGGTCAGTCTTGAGTGGATTTTCCGGGGGAGAGGGCTTTTTCTGATCTCTTTGCCAGATCCATAAGACGACAATAATTGCCCATCCTGTCAGTCCAGATAATATCAATAAAGGGGAGAAACAGAAGAGAGGACCACGGAAATCCCCGATTTCATTAATCAGGATCAATCCAGGAAGGACAAGGATACCGAGCACCAACAAAATAGTTGCCATCCAGATTCCCCAGCGCAACCTGCGCCTGAATTCTGATCGCTGCTGGTTGTAATCCGCAAGATTTTGATCGTAAATATCTCTTTTCTGCGCATAGACAGATAACAATGGCTTTCTCCATTTGCTCTGCAGCGCATTTTCTGCCTTTTGGATGAGGGTGTAACCGTCGATAATCTTCGTCGCTCGTTTATTAAATAGTTGCATTTCTAAATTCTATATTTCATGTAGAAAATCATTTTTATTGATTTTCTAGTAACTGCAGGAAGCCAGATTTCCTGGAATATATTCTATGATTAATCCCCATCAGTCTTTTTAGCTTGTTTAATGTACACGGTGCGCAGGTGATCAATGGGTCTCAAAACGCCTTTGTTGTCTTCATAATACCAGCACTGCCAGCCATTTGATGGCTGATCACCTGCGATACGTTTTGCAGTTTGGTGGATTGAACCAACGAAAGTATGGATTTCCAGGCTTCCATCCACGCGAATTACGGCTGAGTGGTCTCTATCTCCGTTGAAGAATAAACTCTGGCCTGGGTTCAAAAACCCAGATTCGATTAATCTCCCGAACGGAATTCTTTTCTGGTTGCGTCTCTTATCGCGTACTTCATAAATATTCGGATCAAATTCAACACCTGTCACCCGATCAATTCTGGTTTGAGCAAGTTTGACATAACGGGGATCCTCCTCGATCCCAATCCAATGACGGTGCAGCTTTTTCGCAACCACACCAGTTGTACCTGTTCCAAAGAATGGATCCAATACCAGGTCCCCTGGATTAGAAGACGATACGATTACCCGGAAGAGAAGTGCTTCTGGTTTCTGGGTGGAATGAGCCTTTTTGCCATCAATTTTAAGACGCTCTGGTCCTGTGCACAAAGGTATGAGCCAATCACTGCGCATCTGACGTTCCCCGTTAAGATGCTTCATTGCATGATAGTTAAATTTATACTTGCTTTTTTGTTTCTTGCTGGCCCAGATCAGCGTTTCGTGTGCATTGGTAAACCGAACTCCCCTGAAATTTGGCATCGGATTGGTTTTAACCCATATGATGTCATTCAGGAACCAGTATCCCAGGTCCTGCATAATGCGACCTAAACGAAAAATATTGTGGTAAGTACCAATTACCCAGATTGTGCCATCATCCTTGAGTACCCGCTTGCATTCTGATAACCAGGCTTCGGAAAATTCATCATACGCGGTGAAATTCTGGAATTTATCCCAGTCATCCTTGACAGCATCCACGATAGATTGGTTTGGGCGCTTGAGTTCCTGGTTCAGTTGCAGGTTGTAGGGAGGATCGGCGAAGATTAGGTCGATGGATTTATCCGGCAAGGAAGCCATGATATCAATACAATCTCCATGAAGTATCTGATCCTTACGCACCTTTTGTTTGTCCATAGCGAAACTATAAAAGAAAACGAGAAGGAAAGCAAGTCTTCCAGGATTAGAAAGAACCTGCCTTGCTGAACAATCGCAGGCAGGTTCTTTTAGGGGTCGATGAACCAGCGGAAATTACTGGATCCTTGGTTCTCCAATGAAGACTGAAATTAGTTCATCATTTTCTCCAAATAAATATATGATCTCGCCATCAATAAAACCGTTGGAAAAGCGGGAGACTCCTGGGATAGTAACTGTCCAAAGCGGGTCATCAACGGTTGGCGAATATGCACTGCAATCGATCGATTCAGTTTCATCAAACCACCTGCACTCCGTGAGCAGTGATCGCTCCATGTCTGCATCAATCAGCGTGTGGGAGCTGCGATCAAAAAGATGATTTCCTAAAAGTTCCCCATCGGGAGACATCCAAACGATGATGATTCCGCCGCCAACATATCTCTCCGGATAGTAAAGCCAGACGATACCGTTTGAATCTGCAGATGCAGCGAGCGGTGGTCGCAGGGTCGTGTCTTCTTCACTCACAATCCCGCTGCTTAATATCTCTAAACCTGATGGTCCCAACTGCCATTGGCGTACGGTATGCAAGGCGCGCATGAAATTCTGACCATTCTCAGCGAAGATGAAGGCATCTGTTTCATTTGAATTCGCATAGTCAACCAACTCTCCGTTCTCGGTTAAGACCAGATTTTCTGCCAAAGTCAGGTACTCCCCATCCGGGCTGATCTCCAGTTGATCATAAAAATCTATCGTTGTTGCCTCGGTTACCCAGCGTTCCTGGCCATCCCTGGAGATCGATTGGATATATCCCTTGCTGTAGTCCGTTATGACGTAATAGATATTGCCATCTGCATCAAGTGCTTTCCCATGGGCTGGTATATCAGCAGTGGAGGGTTGGAAGCGCCACAACAGGCCATTCTTATCAAAGGCGAGCAAAGCTGCATCATTATCAATAATATAGATGTTCCCCTGTTGATCGATAAGAGGATGTTCTGCCGGTATCGATTCCAGGGTCTCTTCCCATAAAACCTGACCATCCGCATCCATTGTGTAAACAGTGTTATCTGCTGAGATTACCAATATTGTGCCATCCGGAAATATAACCGGTTCAATGAAGAAGGGTAAGCTGCGACCCGTACTGCTAGTCTGGTGGAAGGGGGGAGCAGGAAGCTGGATAACATTCTCCACCTCTCCATCCGGGTTAAGAATATGAAGGTTCCCATCATTGGTTGTCAGGTAGATATTCCCATCCAATTCATGTCGATAAACTGAAGAAATCTCATCTGTGGCCTGATATGACCATTGGATACCAGGGTTTGCAGGGGATAAAGCCTGAGCAGTCCCAGATTGGGTGCCAGATGGTGTTACGATTTCTTCTAAATTCTCATCAAGTTCAAAAACATATCCATCTTCAGTTGCCAGGTAATACAATCCATCCAGGTAAATGCCTCCAGAAACTGCTCCATAATTTCCGAGGTGAGCTTTCCAAACAGGTTCCTCGGAATCTGGTCTGATCAGCGCACAGTCTGTCGAGGTAGGATTGAATGGTCCGCCACCGCAAACCAGGCTGGAAAGATCATCATTCATCACAACCATTGTGCTGCCACTAACACTGAGGCTATTCATTCCTAGCAGAGAATCATCTGAATCAACCCAAACCGTGTTTGTCCCGCCTCCCGGGGTCGTGTAAAGCTGCCACGAAATATCAGCCTCATTTACACCAACATCCCTCGGAGCAACGATATCGCTAAAGCTGGTTGAATCCCATTCATAAATGTCAACCGTTTCGATCCGATTACCCACCTGTTCCCATTGGATGATCTTGTGACCGGTAACCAGGTAATTTAGGCCATTCGCACCCGAGAAAAACCGGTTGACATCGAGCTCATATTCAAGATCCAGGATTTCTCCATTACTAGATTTAAAAGCATCATTCTTCAGGAAGATATATTCTCCATCCGAGCTTGCGATCGGGGTTTCATAGAACAGGGGAGTGTTTGCCTGAGTCACCCACAAACCGTTTCCATCGGGTGAAACCGCCTGGACGAAACCTTTCTCTGAAGTTCCGACAGTGTAGTAGATAGCACCGTTCGACCCAACCGCTGGACCAGAATGGGACCTTTCCCCCACTTGAGTTTGAAATCTCCAGAGCAGTTCACCTTGAGGTGAAATCTTAGTCAATCCTCCCAACTTGTCCGAGATATAGATGTCTCCTCCTGGATCCACGGCTGGAGTGCCTACTGCCCCAGTTTCTAATTCCAATTGCCAGATTTCTTGCCCCTCAGAATCAACTTTATAGACGGACCCATTCTGAGAAGCAATATAGAATTGTGATTCATCAATCGCAAGTGCTGGACCTCCTGAAAAACCGCTTTCATCAACGAACTCCCAGGCAATTTCTGGTTCGTAGGTTATTGATGATGTTGCTTGGGTGCCTGCGGACGAATTCGTGGTTGCGGGAGTTGCCTGCGGATCTGCTGATTCTTGAGTTTTATTCGAATCCCTTTGATTAAACATCGCGACTACCTTGGGGGCATTAGATTGACCCGCAACATCCAGTAGAAATAAAGCACCAAAGCTGAGTAGAAAGAATATCGCGATAATGGATAGACCCAGCCTTAAAGGTCTTATGCGGAAAAATTGGACCAGTGGGTGCCAGATAGCATCGTCAACCCACATGGTGACCCTGGTGCGGCCTTCATCAAATATGCTCCTGCGTTTGACCTGTGATAATCCAATATTCTGCCGCAAACCTTCTCCAATGAGGTTGAAACCCAGCACTGTGATAAACACGGTGGTACCGACCACCACCATCGCCCATGGTTTTGTCAGCGTGACCCATGATGTGGCCAGCATCTGTCCTAGCTCGGGTGCACCACTGATCCGTCTGGCGACAAAGTCATCCGTTTCGACCCAGACATCCCCACCAATGTAGTATCCAAGAAAACCTAACCCCGCGGTGAGCATCAAAGTGCTGCTGATCTCAAAAGCGAAAAGCATCAACAGCATGGGTATGATCTGTTTAAGGATGTGGTTTGACAGGATCTGTTTGTTCGATGCTCCCATCGCACTGGCCGCCTCAACATAGACCTGGCCTTTCACGATGCGGGTTTGTTCTCGAACCTGCAGAGCTGTATCAACCCACCCGGTCAGGGATAAACCAATGATGAAGGCCCAGATTCCCAGCTCTACACCCACGATAGCAATTGCACCCAAAGCAACCAGCAGCACCGGTAAAGCGAGTGCGACTTGAATCAATCCATTCAAAGATCGCCCTGTAATTCCTGAGAACCAACCGGCTGATAGACCAATGATAACGCCCAATATCAATCTAACAGAGGCGACGATAACTACCATGATCATGGTCGGACGAATTCCCCATAAAAGTCGTGAATATAAGTCGCGACCAAAACTATCTGAGCCGAGCGGGTATCCAGGAGTTCCGATATCAAATGGTGGTATGTACCATTCTCCCTCGATCATGGTGATGTTTATTTCCTCAGCAGGATCTTTCGGGGCGATTTCCGGCCCGATTATTGCGAGAATTGTGATTATTAAAACCAACAGTGCTCCTACCAAGAACGGTAGATTAATCGCCCTACGATGAGGGGATTCAGATCTGGATTGATTCTTCGATACCGATGCGTTTGATTCCAATTTTATGCTCTCCAGAAAAGGATCCTGCCTAGGAAGTTGTAATCTCTGGATCTCGACTTCGCAGACGAGGATCAAGATAGCGAACAGCGATTGCAGCAACCAGATCAGTGAATAAGAAGAGGGCAGCAATCAAAGTCAGCACGGTAGCCATCACGGCTGCATTGAGGAACAATGGTGACCCACGAGAAGATGTGAATTGGGCAGGAACCAGAGTCCAGCCAAGGATGCGCCCTAGACCTGGCCAGCGAAATAGCCACTCGATCATGATTAATTCACCGACCAGGAAGCGCTGTAAGCCTGCAATTGTTAGGATCACCGGAGCAATGACATTTTTCAAGGCAAAATGAAGGCGAATTGATCGCCAGGTGCGACCCATGGAACGACCGGCGATCACATACTGTTTACCAAGTTCAGCAGATAAAACACCTGCTGTAACCTGGGCCAGCTGAAATGTCGGCCTGGCCATTAAAGCCACAACGGGTAGCACCAGGTGAAGGTCCCAACCAAACCCGCTCAGCGGTAATGGCATTGGTTGATCTGGACCTCGCCAAATAATAAAGAACACCAAGCCGATAATTAGTAAGCTACCTATATAAAAACTTGGCATTGCCAATCCAACAGTGGAAGAAATTGTCAACCACCTGGAGGTATCAGGCGGGTCATTTTTTGTCGCCTTAAAGCCTAAGTAGAGACCTAGGACAATACTGATGAAAAGAGATATCGCCAGTAAACCGAGACTGGCAATTGTCGCTTTCGCCAGGGTATCACCAAGTGTTACAGGTGTATTCGAGCGGGCATTATCCGGGGTAGCAATTTCCAACCCAAAATCCAGATTAATGAGTGTACGAAAATAGTCAATATATGCAGGAATCAACGGACCTGCTTCCTCAGCCTGCACATATGGAGTCCTGGCGGCGCGAATAGGTCTTGCGTAATGCGCATATGCAAAACCGAGAAAATTGACCAGGAGGAGCAGTAATGGAATGATTAACAAGCGTTGCAATGTAAATTTAGCCATATTTATCCATCATTTCATTTTCGTTTTGCTAGGTTTCGACCAGCTCAATTTGTTTTCTCAATGTAGATTATCCAATCTAATCAACCAGGTCGACCGGAACTTGTTCCTGCTGTTTTATGATTCTTCCGTCTTTCAGTTCAATGATTTTATCCGCAAAAGGGACAATGTTTGGATCGTGACTGGCGACGATCACAGTGACTCCAAAACGGTTCGCTATCTCATGGAGCAAACGGATTATTGCTGCACCAGTATTACTATCCAGCTGTCCTGTGGGTTCGTCCGCCAGAAGGATGGATGGACGATTTACAAGGGCTCTGGATATCGCTACGCGTTGCTGTTCTCCACCGGAAAGCTCATAAGTCCTGTGCCTAGCCCGGTGATCCAATGCAACGAGTTTGAGTACTTCGGCAACTCTCTCGATCCTTTCTTTGCGGGGGGTATGTACCAGCCGTAGCGGAATTTCAACATTTTCCTCAACGGTGAGGTAGGGTAGCAAGCCAAAATTCTGAAAGACGAAACTGATTTGGTGCCTGCGATATTGTATGATTTCTCTTTCTGACATTTCTCCGACAACTTGGTCGCCGACAGTAATTTCCCCTCGGGTCGCTTGATCAAGTGCAGCAATTAGATTTAACAATGTGGTCTTCCCACATCCGGACCGGCCGCGAATTAATGCCAATTTTCCCGCACTGATCTCAAAGGAAACATCATTTAGTGCGGTGATAGTTTCACTCCCCGTCTCAAATTCCCTGCTCAACCGCGTGACCTTGAGGGTATGACCATTGGATTTGATTGGTCTGGTGTATGCCGGTTGAAAATGCTCGATATCTGGAGCACCAAGGGTAATGAATTCTTCAACTTTGTGCTGTGGCCAGACTGTAACGTGATCATCTTCAAGCTTTACTTTTACCCTTTCTCTCAAGGCTAACTTTTCCACATATGCCTTCGGTAGTTGCATGCGCCCCGCCTGGTCAAGGATGACCCATTCCTCTTCATCCACATCGCCACTTTTCTTATCCCTGCGTCGGCGAATCTCTGTACTCGTCCTGCCATCCCTGATTGCAATTACACGGTCAACCAATCCAGACACCAGGGGATCATGAGTAACCAGGATGATTGTGGTATTGAATGCATCATGAACCTTGTGAAGTGTCGAAAATACTTCACCTGCAGATTGTGAATCAATCTGCCCTGTCATTTCATCCCCCAATAATAAGGGGGGATTATTCGCCAGGGCGACGGCAATTGCCACGCGCTGTTGTTGACCACCAGACAGCTGGTTTGGTCGAAAATTTGCCCTGTCTGCAAGTCCAACAATATCAAGCAGTTCCCTTGCTCTTTTTGATCTTGCTGCTCCAGTGATATTATTCAACATCATCGGCAATTCAACGTTCTCAATTGCTGATAAATAAGAGAGAAGATTTCGTGATGGCTGTTGCCACACGAAACCAACCATATCTCGTTTGTATGCGACGCGCTGCTTATCTTTCATTGCGAGTAAATCATAATCTTTTATTTTTGCCTTCCCTGCACTAGGTGAATCGAGTCCGCCGATCACATTGAGCAATGTGGATTTTCCAGCTCCAGATGGTCCTACAAGGGCTAAAATCTCACCTTCAGAGACATTCAGATCTAATCCTTGAAGTGCTACCACTTCTAGGTCAGCAATTTTATATATCTTTACCAGATTCTCGCAGTTAACGAAATACTCCAATTCTTGATTCATTCATCACCTGCTCTCAGAACTTGATGCACGCTTGATCTCCACAATGCAATAATGATTAATACCATGGCGGCACTATACATAGCAACCAAAACCCCTACCATTAAGGTAACGCTAATCCAATTCACACCAATTTGGTGGACCGTCATCCCGGGAAGTGTTCTTGAAACTGCAAGCGATATATAAGGTCGCATGAAGAATGTCAGGCTATAGCCTAAAATTATCCCTGAGATTAATCCCGTGATCAACACGAGAAACCCTTCAGAGATCAAGAGTAAATTTGATTGGATATGCGACAATCCGTATGCCCTCATGATTCCAAACTCGTGTTCGCGTCCGCGATAAGAGAAGAAACTTGCTAGGAAAATTCCCGCTAGGCTGATTAATGCCAAAATGAAACCATTTATTCCAAATGCCCTGACGGTTCCTAGGGTCATAATATTGTTGCGAATAATATTGAGAATAGCATTCGAATCAGATATGGTGGCATTTCGGATAAATGTGAATGAATTCAACTGTTCATGATAGGGCTCCCCTGTTTTGATCCAGTATTCCCGGTTCTTCAGGAGAGGAATGACCCTGGAACCGGCAACAGATTCCAGATTGCGCACATCAACAACAACAAAATCTGAGGTTACGGTAGGAAAATCCACGATCATGCCGCGAATCTCAAGAGTGATGAGTTGTCCGGCGAGGAGAAATTCCCGGTGGTCGCCAATTGTTTCACCTTTTGGTACAGCTGAAAATGAGAACACGGCTGGAATAGCTTGAGAATTGCCATTTTGATCTACATACGGGTTACCAGGAGGAGCTGCGTCCTCCTGACCGGTGAGATTCAATGGCTGGTCGATCGCCTGCATAATATTGTCGATCTTTAAATTTGTCATTCCCTGAGGATATTCTGAAACCGACACAAAGGATTCAGGTTCAAGGGCAAGGAGTATTATTCCCCGGCCTGTTTTTTCTTGGACCCTGATTCTATGTACCTGGCTGGTTGGCAGAACGGATTGAATCTCAGCATAATATGTGTCCGGAATTTTGCTTCCATCAAGACGCAGGTTTGCACCCGAGATGTATTCCGCGATTTGATGCTGAGTTGTGGCTAAAGACTCGGAATAAATTACCGTGAATAGAATTAATGCAGAAGCTAGGCTGATCAGCAGCACAACCCAGCCATTGCTTTGGGGATTGCGAGCCAATCTAGTGAGACCGAGAGGTAAAACAATTCCGCGGCTTGACCTGGTTAATCTGCGTAAGCCTACAAGTATCACTGGGAATAACCGTAAATACAACATCGCTAGCGCTAACAATAAAATTGATGGCCCTATTAACAATAATGGATCGGCGTACTTTGAACCTTGCACGCGACTCATCACGAATGATCCCGAGCTACTTAACTGCCAGAAAATAACTGCTCCAAATACCAGGATAAATACGTCAATTGAAAACCTCTGCCAAGAAACCATTCTTGAAGGACGGCTGATTGATTTTTGCCAATCAATTACTTCAGAGTGGGTGGCTGGGATGAGTGATATGACAACAGCTAGCCAACCGATGCTCGCTGCAATTAATGATAGGTACCAGGTATCTCGATTGATATTGACAGTTATTTGTTCACCAGTGATCCAACCCCATGAAACCAACCCTATCCAACTGAATAAAGGTCCTATAAGTAAACCAGCAATTAATGTTATTACCAACATCTGGAAACTGAACGACAGGATGATTTGAAATCTGCTGGAACCCCTGCTAGTCAGCATAGCCATTTCACTCTTCGAGTTGGTTACTAGCAAATTCGCTATCATGATCAATGTGAATACCACGAACAAGAATGCTTGGAAGCTTAGCAGGTATAAAACCATGCGCGAAGTTATAAGGTTTTGACGAAACTCCTGAACCAGGTTGGGAAGACCGCTGGTCATTTTCGCCCTGTTGGCAGTTAGACGGTTTTTCAGGTTAATCAGTCCAATTTCGATGTTTTCGGCATTACCGTGATTGATATTATCCGTTTGTAGAATGTATCTCCATTCCACCGCGTATCCGCTGAAGTACTCCTTCATTGAAAGTGGGTGGATGAATACAGGTACAATCACCACATCTTCATTCAATCCGGGTTCAATTGTTAATGATGTCGAAGAACCATCCTGCCACCATACATCTTGTGAGGGATTATCCACCTCGATTATCCCCGTTATGAGGAACTTATATTCCTGCCTATCCTGTAGAGTATCCCCGATCCGAATATCTAAACTTGTTGCAACAGGTTCTGTAACCACTGATTGAATTGTTGGGGGTTGTAGTGATTCCATTTGTGTTTGAGGGTAAGTCACAACTGGCCAATCACCATTGATCAGAGAACTGTGTTGGTTAAGTTTACCGAAAGACCAGATCCAAATATTCTCCACGTCGATTGGGATTTCAGTTGACTCCCTGATTATTGGATTTGAAGGATGGATAACCCGCTTAATTTGGTTTATCACAACGCGCTCTTTCACCAAACCAGCCAAGGATTCGTTGATATACCCATTCAATGCTGAATTAAGAACATAACCAGGCGCTTCAATTTTTATATTGCGTACGGACGGATGAGCATTGATAAGCTCTGCCTGCAATGATTGCTCAGCAGTTAGTGCTGCAAACGCTGGTAGGCTCCCCAACAGGCCTGCACCAATGGATATTGTCAATAGCATTGCGATATTTATCCCGAGGTGTCGTAGCATGCGTCTTAGTGTATAAGAAAGGAACAGCATGTTACTCTTCACTAACTCTTAATACTTGGTGGAGTTTCGCCCGCCAAAGCAAATATGTTCCAATAGCCAATGTAACAAGGAAACCAAACATAATTATTATGATTAATCTCAAAATTGAAACCCAATCAGACCTGGGAATGAAGGGTGGAATCGGGGGGATATTCGCAAAGGAGATCGGCAGACTGGGAAGAATTATTTGGTTAAGAATACTACCCAGCAATATCCCAAGAGCCAAGCCGGCTGAAATTAATAGTAATTGTTCAAGAACTAGTGAGCGGTACAGTTGAGAAGTTGACAACCCTATTGATCGCAAAATACCGTAATTGGGACCCCGTTCTCTGATGCTCATATACATATAGGTCGCGTATCCAACAAGACTGAGCAGCAAAGTCATTAAGTAGCCCAGAAAGATAACACTTCTTAACCCCAATGTCAGGGGATCCGATTTATACAGCAGTCGTTCAGATGTAATATCCCAATCGCGTTTGACCTGGGGGATAGTATCCAGTTCCTGGATGGAATCTTGGCTTTCATCTTCCCTCAACCAGATTTCATTGTAATTAACCGGTATTCGTGAAGAGCGATTTAATTCTGCAAGCAATGCGTCTCTGGATAAGACGACAAATCCACCTTCTTCAAATTCATACATGGTTGGAAAATAGTTGACAGTATTTTTAATCTCCAGCATCAAACTGATGCCTTTTATATACGCCGCAAACTTGTCACCGACATTTAATTCAGTCGTCTGGAGAAAATTCTGACTTGCCAAGATGGGAATAAAGTTGATGCGAGTAGTTTGAGCTGGACTCAGGACCATCCAATCGGAGGAATCAGGTATACCTAGATATAAACGCATACTCGCTTCACCCGAATGGGTGATATCACTCTTTGTATAGCTGGCTATAGACTGACTGCTGTCGGTTTGCCAGATTGTATTAAGTTCCTCGAAATCTTCAAAGACCAGCATGTTTTTATCATCATCTCGAATGCTTAGATCGTCGATTATCAACGGTCCATTCGAGGTTGTGTAACCATCCTTTTCAGACGGCATTTGCCGAATTTTGATCCAGAGTGAATGCAGTGCTAATGGATAAGCCCCGTCAGTATATTCAGGCAGATCTGTCTCGTAGTATCTCCAGGTTGGTTCTCGATTAATTATTTGAGGGTTGTGATTGAAATCGGAATCCGCGTCCCTGAATATTAGTGAAAGATATTGAACGAGACCAGAGGATTCAGTTGTATGATCTTCAAGGGAGATCGGGGATCCATCTTGAGCATATATGGATGGAGCGAGTTCCAGGTTGAAGATGTTGATCTGGCCTTGAGAAGATTGAAGTTTTGCTCGAATTTCGACAAATTCTAAGATATTTTGCTGGTTTCTCCCTGGAAAGGGATCGGCGATCCAGAGACCGAACTTGGATGGTTCCCCAGGAATAGGAATCGTTGATACTGGCAGCTGTTGTGGATCAACGATCAGCTGGCCAAGAATATAACCTATATATTCGTCAGTATAGTCCGTTCTGAATTGAGCCACGGAAGCGAAGGATATTGGTTCAATTTCCAGAATTGAGAAATTTGGAATACTGCGGTATGAGCGCACATTCGCCCTACCCTCACCACGCCATACCGTGCTTGTGTGAGTTACTTGTGGTATGGCATTGACCATCGAGCTGGGTATGAACTCATCGAAACTCAAGCGCGCTTCTCCCCCGGTTGAATGCCGGGCACGCTCATGTTCACTGTAACTCAAGGTTGCATTGAGTCCAGTCGATAAGATTCCCAGAGCCATCGCAAGCGTCAATAGAAATACCAATCTTGTCACATAAGTGGGATCACGAGCGGTGTGCCAGAGAGCAATTGGTGCAGTTAATCCCTTGCTTCTGGCTACAATAGATGCAAGAAAACGAAATATTCCTGGTAAAAGACGGAGAACCAGCATTGCGGAACCGAGCAATAGCGCAAGAGGAGATAGAAGCAATAGCCAATCGATGTTTCCTAATTTCACTCCAGAGATTGAACCGTATATACTCAGTCTCCAGATTGATGCCAATCCAATAACCAGTAAAAAAACATCGATGTAGTATTTATGCCACCAGGAGGTGGATAGCCTCCTGGTTGTTGCCTGATGGTGCTGAACGATACTGCGACGTAAGATCGGGATGACTGGGATGATAAGTGCCGTGAAACATGCAAGCACACTTACTCCAGCTGCTAACCAGGAAGCTGCTGGCATCCGTATTACCCAATCAACTTGGGTAATATCCGTTAATGGTCCAATATATGCTAATAATTCAATTAATCCATATGCCAGCAATGGACCGAAGATGAATGCTGTGATACATATTAGCAAGGCGTCGAATAATTGGATTTTCAGTAGATGGTGCAATTCCGCCCCGCGGCTGGTTAGGACTGCTAATTCACCTTCAACATTCCGGATGGATAGTGCTGCTACCATAACAACATAATAAAGACCCAAGAGCATTACTTCACCAATCAGCAGATAGAGGGGGGGAATAAATGCATATGCATTAGATTCATATGCGAGGAGGAATTTATCCAAGTTTGTCGCTAGGGTAACTTTACGATCGAATGAATTAGAAATATTCGTGCGAACATTCTCGATTCCTGTGACGATCGCTTTAAGGTTATTTGTGACCACTCCATCGGGTTTGATTACTGCGAGCCACCTTATTTGTTGGTTGGCATTTGGAAATAATGCGTCTGCAAGGTCAAAGTAATCATCTTCACGAATGATGACTCCGAACTCGGCTGCATAGCGATTATTGTCCGGTTGGAGTGAATTATCATCCATCAACCAAATTGAGTCCCCGGCATCACTTGCGAAAAAAATTCCAGAAACTTCGAGCCAGTAAGAAGGTTGATCATCGTTGAGGTTCTTACTGATCGCCAATCTGTCTCCGACTTGCAGTGAATATGCATCTGCCATCGCCTCGGGGATGATGGCTTGAAATGAATCAGATAGCAATATTGAACTTTCAGGCCAGCTTCCTGTAATAAAAGTAATTCGATCTTCAACGCCTCCATAGGCTCGTAGATTTAACCTTTCATCTGGAGTGATGGACTCCCCCTGCCACGCGTATAACCAAGGAGAGGTGGTTGAATCATATAACGTAGTAAATTTTCCCAGGTTTGTTGTAAATATATCTCGAAGCTTGGACTTGATCAGGTTGTGCTCTCTCTCCCCCAAGTTATTATATGTGCTTAAGTATATTATTCCATTCTCTTCGATCGAGCTACGCAATTTATGAGGTAGTGCAAAATCAATAACGGTATTGACAACAATTGGTCCGCTAGCAAGAAATGCGGTTGAAATGAGAACTCCGAGCAGCAAGGTTGATAATACCTGCCATCGCCGCTGTGCACGATTGATGAGGAAGGTTATCACCAGAACAGTTTATCAAAACATTTTAAAGATATTATGAAGAACCATTCGCCGACAGGGCTCTTTCTGAAAATATAAATAATCACCCATTTTCCTGTATTGGGGATTGGTTTTACGCACCTAATTCGAGTATAAGATTGGATCTGACCTGATGCTCAGGGATTTGTAACGGAGAAATTCGGGGAGGTGGTTTGGATTGCTTGATTATCAATTGATTCTGCACTTGCAGCCCAAATCTCTCCTGGGTTTGTGGTATTGGGGATCTGCAAGTCAACTGCAAAAGTTCCATTAATCTCGGACCAAGTGGTTGATGAAAATCTTGTTGGGTCAAACTCAGGACCGAAATAATAAAGGATTTTACTCATCGATGGATAGTTCGAGCCAACAATTGAGATTGATGTGCCAGGGGGACCTGTTAATGGCCAGAGGGAAAGAGATGGCTCAAGTGGAGGTTTGGTCTTTGTGATCGTAAAATCATTCGAAGTTGCAGTAATTTCGCCACCTGCGGCATCCGATTTGATGGACACCACATTCCAGATTTCTCCAGTTTGTGCTACTGGTGGAATAATGTAACTTGTATTGAAGAAACCATTTACATCCGCTATTACGGATCCCTCGATGCTATAAAGAACTGAATCGCGAGTCAAGCCTATTGTTATTGTGGAATATGGTGTGTAACCAATCCCAGCAACCTGAATCGTAGTAAATTCTGGTCCACTGATTGGGGAAATGAGTATCGTCTCAACTTGACCAGGTATGATAATTTTCTCACCAATTTCAAGTTGATTTGGATTAGTGATTTGAGGATTGACTGCTAGTATTGAAGCCACAGTGCGCGTATAATCCGCAGCTATTTCGTTAAGTGAATCTCCGGGTTTTACGATGAAAAGTGCTGGCTCGTTAGGGTTTTTAGGTGGCGTAACAATGAATATATTCGAAGTTGACCGGGTTTCAGGCAGACCACCAGTACCAGCGATCACGACCCAATTTTCTGTAGCCTGAGCAGTGGTTGGAATTACTAGTTGCGATTGAATTGTCCGGTTGGGACTCGAAGCCGTTGTGGCAATCTGCTCATAACTTACCAAATATGGCCCCATGCTGAGGGTTATCGTAGTGACAGGTGGGAAACCAGTACCCCTGACGAGGATATCTGTCTCTGCGGGGCCACAAATCGGGGCGATTGTAGTTATCGGTGTGCCTGGTTCCTGCTGGGGAATGTTTATCAGATCCCCGGCAGCCACCTGACCTCGCTCACTAATCTGGGGATTTGATTCCTGGAGTGCTCTGATATCACGATTGAATTTATTCGCAATACTGATCAGTGTGTCGCCTTCTTGGGCAAAATATGTAGTTGCCGTGTTTGGGTTACCTGCTTCAGGGATGACATGGAACTTGTTTGATGTGCCTGAAAATGTTGCGGTGCTGATACTGGATTGTCCAGTAACAACCCAGCTTGTACCGGGTTGAGCTGTGTTTGGAATGATTAGCGAAGTATCTATCATGCCAAACTCGTTGCTGGTTGCAGTACCTGCTGCTAAAGTTTCTCCACCTTCCTGAGCCAGCTTCAGCTGAACCGTAGCACCAACAGGATATCCACTGCCGACCACCAATAAGCTTTGTCCAGGTAATCCGCATGCAGGTGAGATAGCAACTATCGTATCTAAGGGAGATTGAGGTTCTGGGATGCGAATTATTTGCCCAGGGTATAAATTATCTGGATCCGTGATTTCGGGGTTGATCTCGAGAATAGCATTGATGGTAGTTCCGCAAAGTGCTGCAATGGATTCAATGGTATCTCCTGGCAAGACAATATATGAATCTCCACAAGGTCCAGCAGCTTTGGCGGGATGCTGGGCGGCAAGGATGCCGATATTAAGAAATAAGGAAACGAGCAAGAGACTGATTCCAATCTTCCATATATTGGGTGATGGAATCGAGTACTGTCTCTTCTTTCGTGTGAACTTCTTTGTGTCCTTATTCAAAAAACTGCCCTAATTTCAAAATACCACACAAGCGTGTTTCGTCTTCAGAGAATTTTACCTCAATGTAAGTGTTCGAGGTCTCGAAGAGTAAAGGATAATTCGGATCGGTGTATTAAAGATTCAAAATTCTTGGTTTCCTTCCCATCACAATAAGTTGGATTGTAGATATAACCTGAAAAATCCTCAAACCTTAAACTTTCCATTCCTGTAGAATAGTTCACCATCAACTAAGATCTCACTTTCTTCCATGTTGCATAGCATATCCCAATGGATGGCAGAGGTATTCATACTCCCGGTTTCTGGATACCCACTTCCGAGGGCGAGATGTATTGTTCCTCCCATTTTTTCATCAAACAGAATATTTTTTGTGAAGCGATCGATCCCATAATTTGTACCAATTCCCCATTCCCCCAAAAAGCGTGCACCTTCATCCGTATTGAGAGAGGAAGTGAGCAATTCTTTTCCTTTTGATGCGGTTTCTTTAACTACCTTCCCATCTTCAAACCACAATTCGACATCGATCACTTCCTGCCCTTCATAAATAGCTGGATAGCTAAAGCGGATCCAACCATTGGCTGAGTCCTCAACAGGACCTGTAAATATCTCCCCATCAGGGAAATTATTTTTACCATCCGCCTCTTTAAATATTCGATCCTTGATTGAAAAAGACAAATCAACATTGGCTCCCTTGAGGTCAACTCGATCCTTGCCGGTTAGCCAGCTGATTAGTTGCTTTTGTTTCTCCCCTTCCTTCTGCCAGAAGGAAACCGGATCTTCTTTATTCAAATAACCAGCAGAATAAACAAAATCTTGATAATCATTCAAACTCATATCTGCTTCCTGGGCACTGGCTTCCGTTGGAAATTCGGTATAACACCAACGCAAGTCAAGCTTGGCAGCCCGTTCCAGGAATATTTGTGTGATTTCTGAGTTTGCTTTCCGGGAACGTGCAATGCGTTTTGGATCGACTCCAGATAGTGCCCTCGTATTAAATTCTGCACCGATCACCAACATGGCATCGAAAGTTTCTGTGATTAATTTCCTGACTGGAGAAACGTAATCTAGTTGATCTTCACCAGCATATTTGTAGAATATTTCTTCCCCGATCTGAAATCCAAGGTTGATCATGACATTTGCACCGGCATTAATGGCTTCTTTATAAGCTACCAAAGCCAGCTCCTGGGCGAGTGGATTTGTCCGAATCTCTAGTTGGTCACCGGGTTTTATCCCCAGTGAGTATTGGATTAATATTTGAGCTAATTTTTCTATCCGTTTATCGGCCATGGTATGTTCCTTAATTTATGAAAGTTTTAAATTCCCAGATAATTATATAATGAAGCCAGAGTTGTGGTGATAGAATTATTATGAAGGCTCTTGGTATTGGGACTCAGCGGAGAGAAAAATGCTGAATGCAAAACAAGTTGCTGATGTTGTCACTTTACTGCGAGGCTTGCTTGGATTTGGCCTGGTTTGGCTTGGTTTGACCCAAGGAGCAGAGGGGTTAAACAAGGCAGTGTTTGTTATGATCACTGCATGGACAGGGGATGCTATTGACGGAAAAATTGCTCGTCGGAGCAAAGAATACTACCACACATGGATAGGCGACCATGATCTTGAGATTGACATGGCAGTATCTCTTGGTCTTCTGGTTTACATGATCATATCTGGATTTGTGAATATCTGGCTTGCAAGTGTATATGTTCTCTTCTGGACGTTTATCCTATGGCGCTGGAAAAACTTGAGAGTCCTTGGTATGCTCAGTCAAGCACCCATTTACGGATATTTCATTGTGTTATCCCTTGTATTACTGCCGAATGTAGGGATCTGGATCTTAGTTTGGATCTTAATTGCCTTGATCATAACCTGGCCTCAATTCCCTAAAATGATCGTGCCAGGATTCTTGGATGGGCTGCGTGAGTTTTTGATTAATTATCGAGATCTTGGTCGAGACAAATGATATAATTCCTGTCCACTATAGTAATAATTTTTCCCAGCAAGGCCTTTCGTGGGGGAGAATTAAATCAGGAGTTCCTATTTGTCTGTTGTTAGTCAAAAATTCATAAAAGTTACTTATCCACGCAAAAATTCATTATTTCTATACAAGATACTGAAACAAGTCGGGAATCGGCTTCATTATTCATTTAAATCGAATCAAATTAAACGTATCATTAGCCAAGTTCTTTCCGTGGTAAAACCTTCTGGAAGGGTTTTTCTCATTCCAAAACCAAAATCCGGGGCGGAAAACACCGGTACGAGGATGATCACGTTCATGTCAGCAAACCTCTGGCATGATTGGCCAAGAAATCGGAAATTGATGGAAAGACTGGAATGTTTTGTTCAACTGGTGCTGAATGAGCACGTCGACATTCTGCTGGTTCAAGAGTTAATTCGCACCAATGACTTTCAGGCAGATAAATGGCTAAGCGAAAAGCTGGGTATGGCATATATTTATTCCAGATCCAATGGAAATGATCAAGGCATTGGCTTTGAAGAGGGGTTGGCAATCTTCAGCCGATTTCCAATAAAGAACCACCGCTTAGCCCAATTGAGCGATCCAACTAATCCATTCAGCCGCAGGATGGCTTTGGCAACGAATATTGAGACCGAGTGGGGAGATTTCGATGTCTACTCGGTCCATCTTGGAATTCTGAGTAGCCAGAACAGAGCCCAATTGAGCCGTCTAAAGGCGTGGGTCGATGAGCAATCCGGGCGACTTCCTGCAGTGATTGGCGGAGATTTTAATGCGCATGAGGATACTCCCCAGATGCGTTCTGTTCAACGAACTTGGCGCGATTCGTATCGTTTCCTTAATCCGAGCGGTAAGGATCATTCACATGAACTGCGCTGGCCTTGGGGGAACATTATTAGAAAATCAAGGTTAGACTACTTGTTTTTCCGACAAGAGAGCGATCATTTAATTATCGATGAAGCCCGTTATATCGACACGTTTGAATGCCCGTTATCAGACCATCGGCCGGTACTCGCAAAGGCAACTTTCAATCAAATTTAAGGGTAGCGAATATAAAAAATTTCTAAGTGAAAAAAGTGCTAGATATATGATTGATCAAGATTAATCAGCGGGGCAATCGGATTTTCATCCCTTCAATTTGATGAAACATTAATTCAAAATATTCAGAATCAGTCAGAATTTATCAAGATTCTTAGCTCATGTTATAGATAAGGGAATCATCGAATCTGTAACAAACTTCATAATCCTACGTTATCTATTATTGAATCCAGGTTTTGTTTTCCAGGGGCGGGGGCTAGTTGGGAGGGACCCGCCCTGTTTCTTTGCCAATTGGGGGTGTTAAAGGCCCAACCTGCCTAGTTGGGGGGGACAACCAGGCAGGTCGGGTAGCAATATTATCCCACAATTTCAAATTCTTTGCAAGAAAAATTCTCAATTAATTTGGGAGAATCTTCGGTTATCCCTTGCATAAATGACAACTCAAAGACTTCTAGAATTGGGTAGAATCTGTCTAAATCTTTATTGCACTTTTTCAAAATAATTCTATGAATATTGAAATGAGGTTTGGTTCCAAAATTTTGAAATATTTACTTTGTTGGTGCTCACATTAATATCATGACATCTGACCAGGCAACAGGCAATGTGGGGAGATTGAATTCATTAAAAGGTGTGGACCTATCAAAACGCCGTAAAGTCTTTGTGGGGGTTTTGTGTGTTGCCTTATTCGGATTTCTTGCCTGGACCCTGATTGGCTATCTTCACCAGTTTGCAATTACCCTGGGAATTATACCGATCATCGGCTTTATCTTTATCTATGGTTTTTGGGGTTATTTACTCGCCAACTTTGCTTCATTCGTTGTGCTTTTACTTACGATGTACAACCAATTTGGGCGGTTAACCCCTGAATTAGTCACGCTCACTGATTTGATATTTATCCTTGTCCTTATCGTAATAGCGGGTCTAATCAGTGAGCAGAAAGATTTTATTCAAAGGCTTTACAGGCAATTAATCAAACAACAATCCAAAGAAGAAACCTTGATTGATAGCCGCAATGATTATCGAAATTTTGTTTACAGGATCCCTATTGGTTTGTACAGGACAACGCCTGATGGGAAGATTTTGGAAGCCAGTTCAGCTTTGATTGATTTACTCGGTTATCCAGATTTCGAAACGCTATCTTTTGTCAATATTGGAGACCAATTATTTGTTGATCCTCAAGATCGCGAATATGAACAATCCCTTTTACTGAAGGAAGGTCTTGTCCAAGATTATGAATTAAGACTTTATAAGCGCAACAAAGATATCATCTGGGTGAAGGATAATGTCCGCGCAGTGCAGGACGATGATGGAAATATTGTTTGTTATGAGGGCAGCCTGGAAGATATCACTGAACGGAAACGGATGGAGGCAGCTGAAAAGGAACAGAGGTTGCTGGCAGAAGCCTTGCGGGATACAGCGGCTGCACTTTCTGGAACCCTAGAATTTGAAGAAGTCCTCGATCGGATCCTTGTGAATCTGGAACACGTAGTCCCACATGATGCTGCAAATATCATGCTAATGGAGAAAGGATCTGCAAGGATAGCTCGTAGTAAAGGTTATATTTCCGATTGGAAAGAGGATGTTCGCAAAGAAAGCAGGTTCTATATCGAGGATATACCAACGTTGAGTCATATGTACAAGTCAGGAAAACCGCTTGCGATACCTGATACGCAGGAGAGTCAACTTTGGGTAGATTTACCTCATTCTGAGTGGATGAAATCTTATGCTGGCGCTCCGATCAAGGTCAAGGGAAAAATGATTGGTTTCCTGAATCTAAATAGTTCCGTAAAGGATTTCTTTACAGATTCAAAGGCAGGATGGCTGCAGGCGTTTGCAGATCAAGCAGGTATTGCTATTGAAAATGCTCGCATGTATGGAGAAATTCACGAGCACGCACGACAAACTGCTTTGATCAATTCGATCACCCAGACGACAATCATGGCGCCAGATATTGAGGGGATGATTCAAATCCTTGCCGATCGGCTAGGCGAGCTGCTTGCCTC
>Ga0209536_100003586_pt1 | contig 24852 bp, 23 predicted proteins | sample DeeMarSeWOR28_12_FD_187461 | JGI IMG/M metagenome (GOLD analysis project Ga0209536, IMG submission 187461) | Marine sediment microbial communities from White Oak River estuary, North Carolina - WOR-2-8_12 (SPAdes) (version 2) | ecosystem: Environmental > Aquatic > Marine > Intertidal zone >...
ACCTACGAGTTTTACAAGCGCTTCTTGCAGCACGGGCAATCCGGAGGCGTGAATGGCAAACGTTGGGTGCGGAAAGCTCCCGCCCACCTTCATCTGCTCGAGACGCTGCTCGACGTGTTCCCCGACGCGCGCATCGTCCACACCCATCGCGACCCCATCGAGGTTTGCGCGTCGGTGGCGAGCCTGACGGCAGCGCTTCGGGGCGCCGCGACCGACGCCATCGATCTCGAAGCCATCGGCCGGCAGCAGGTGCAATGGTGGGCCAAGCTCATCGAAAGGTCTCTCGAGCAGCGCAGACGGCTGACGAAAAAACGCGCGCAATTCTTCGATGTCACGATGGGCGAGATCGTCGAGGATCCCATCGGCGTGGTGCGCCGCATGTACGCTCATTTCGGCTATCCCCTGAGCGAGCAGCTCGAAGCAAAGATGGTGTGCTTCATGGCCGAGCACCCACGCGACAAGCACGGCTCGCATACATACTCGCCCGGCGATTTTGGGATCGATCCCGCGCGCGACCGCGCCCTCTTTCGAGGCTACATCGAATACTTCGGACTTTGAGATGCTGTTCAACGACGAAGGGCCCAAATGACCCGAACACACGACGCATTCATCACGCTCCTCGACTCGCTTCGTGAGTTGCCCGAAACTTTCACCGATGAATTCAAGGGCCTCGGCAAGCAGAGTCAGTTGCAAGGTTACCGGCATCTGGCGCACCTGCTGAGCTACGGGTTCGAGCTCTACTTGGAGAGCGACCCGCTGCGACCGGCATTCGTCCCGTTGGCCCGACCGACCCAGAAGATCCTCGGCGACAACACGGATTCGGTCTACTGCTTCACACAGGCGCGAGGAGATCAGCGCTATCGTATTTGGGGAAACCGCGGCGATGCTTGTTACTTGAGCTTTTGTGCATACGCCGGCGAGCCGGACGGATCGTGGTCCGACAGCCTCGCTGCCAACATCAACCACACCCAGATCGACTTCGCGGATGACGGCTCGTTCGAGATCTTCATCGGCCCGGACGAGCCAGACGCTCCAAATCGATTCCGCATCGGCCCGCGCGCCGTGTGCATCATTTCGCGGGAGTACTACTTCGATCGCGCAAACGATCGGCCTGCCGAGATACAAGTCGAAAGCACGAATGACGTCGAGCCGCCCCAGCCGGAAACAGATGCAGCGCTGGCAAGCAAGCTCGAAGCCGTCGCCAACTTCGTGAATCAAACAGCCGCCATGATCCCGCCACCCGCAAGCGACGAGCCCAACCAGCTCGGCGACCCCTTCGGCTTCGAGCCGGACGGGATGGGCTGGGGAACGCCTGACAATATCTACGCGATGGGCAGCTTCCGGCTCGAAGACGACGAGGTCCTGGTCATCGAGGGGCGCTCACCGAGGTGTTGCTACTGGGGCGTGCAAACCTGGAATCACTACCTCCAATCCTTCGACTCCCGCTATCACCAGGTGTCCCGCAACTCGAAGCAAGTCAGCTACAACCCCGACGGCAGCTGGACGATCTACGTATCCAAGCACGATCCCGGCCTCGGAAACTGGGTAGGCACGGCCGGCCACGACGAAGGAATCGTCTTCTGCCGCTGGCTGCTCGCCGAGGAGCCCCCAGAAAAACCGACCACCCGCATCATGGAAAGACGCTAGTCCCAAGATCGCACCGTCCTGGCATGACGCAACGCGTTATTGTAAGCTGAATTGCGGAGCTTGCTGAAAGCGCGAGACGTACCGAAGAATCAGTAAAATGTCTGGCTTTTCCCCTTGCACTCATGCCCCTCGAGCTATACAAATGTAATCGCTTGTAACGGTCACTATCGAGGTTGAAGTCATGTTGAAGCGTCTAGTGTTGGTCCTGTCCTTGGTCGTCAGTTTGTCGTTGGTGGCCCCGGCCACGAATGCCATGGCCAGCGGCGGCGAAAGTGGCGGAAGCTGGTGGAGCTGGAGCAGTTTGCGCAACTGGTGGAGCTCCATCATGGGCAGCACAACCGACTCTTGCCACACGAACGGCATCGGCGTTCCGGAGCTCGATCCGAGCGCCGCGGGTAGCGCCTTGGTGCTGCTGGTCGGCGGCGTGGCGTATCTCACCTCGCGCCGGCGCGAAGAAGAAGAGCAAGCCTAAGGCCTGCGAAGAGCTATCCTTCTATTGATGGTGGAGCGCCCGCCGCAACCATGGTTCGTGCGGCCCCTGGGCGCTCTGCTCTTGTTTGCGGCCGAGTACCTGGCTGTCAGCCTGAGCTTCGACGCATCGCCGCTGCTCACACAGGCGGGCCTGCGTGGCGGGCTCGGTTGGATGGGCCTCGTCGGTCCCGCCGTGATCGCCTTCGTCACGGCGCTTTGGATCCTCGGCGGCGCCTCGTTGCGTGATCTGCTCGCCCGTGCGGTGGCCAGCAACGACACACGCCTGTTCTGGCCCGCCGTCCTTCATCTCCTCTGCTTCGCCGTATTTTTCGTGCTCACCGCGCATGTGTTCGGAGCCAAGCCGGAGCCGAGCGGCATTCCCGTGCTTTGGATCGCACTCTGGCTGCTCGCAGGAGCCTCGACGCTTCTTTCCTTGATTCCGGTTGCTTTCGGAAGGCTCCAATGGAGGCCTTTGTGGCATGAGCTCGCCGTGCCGATTGGCCTCGCAGCGCTGCTCTCCTTCGCGGCATGGACCAGCGGATTGGCCACGCTCATGTTGTGGGATCGCCTCGGCGACACGACGCTGCACGCGGTCGCGGCGGTTCTCGGCACGCTGGTGTCGCCCATCCATTTCGACCCCTCGGAGGCAGCCATCGGAACGGAATACTTCTGGATTCGTGTCGCCCCGGTCTGCTCCGGCTACGAGGGGATCGGCCTCATCGTCGTTTTCCTTTCCGCATATCTCGCCGCCTTTCGAAAACGCTTTCGCTTTCCCCGTGTGCTCCTCTTGGTACCAGCGGCAGTCCTAGCGGTTTGGCTTCTCAACGTCCTGCGGATCGTGGCGTTGATTCTCGTGGGCCACTTCTGGTCGCCTGGTCTCGCCCTGGGCGGGTTTCATTCGAAGGCCGGGTGGCTTCTGTTTTGCGGCGTAGCCCTAGGCGCGGTGTGGTTGAGCGGCCAGCTCTCTTGGTTCGCCCGGGCGCCTCGTGACACGCGCGGACGAATCACCAATCCGAGCGCTCCGTTTCTCGTGCCATTGCTAGCCTTGGTGGCAACTGCGCTCGTCACAGGTCTCTTCGTCGAGGACTTCGATTACTTTTATCCCCTGCGCGTGGCGGTGGTCCTGCTGGTGCTTGCTTGGTACCGCGACGAGTACGCGGCGGGCCTGCGAGACCATCTCCGAGGCCGGAAGATCCTGTCGTGGTCCGCAGTGGGCATTGGTGTGGCGGTCTACCTGCTTTGGGCCGCGGCGTCCTTCTTCGACGGATCGTACCAAGCCCGAACGCCACCGGAGGAGCTTCTGTCGCTTCCGGCACCCATCCGCGTCGCGTGGATCATCGCTCGGGCGTTTGGTGCAGTCGTGACCGTCCCCATCGTCGAGGAGCTCGCCTTTCGCGGCTTCTTGCTGAGACGCGTGATCGGGTCGAGCTTCAACCGAGTCCCGTACGACAAGTGGCATTGGCCGGCCGTGCTCGTTTCCTCCCTCGCATTTGCCGTAGTGCACCAACAATGGCTAGGCGGCTTTGTGGCAGGCGTGCTCTACGCATATGCACAGAAGCGCCGGGGGCTCCTCAGCGACGCAATCGTGGCTCACGCCACCAGCAACGGGCTCATCGCCCTCCAAGTGCTGGCAGCCGGCCATTGGTCCCTGTGGTGAACCCGTAGTACACCAAAGCCCACAGATGAATTGGAAGCCCCTTCTCGTAGCCGCCCTCGCCGCGGCCGCGCTCTTGTTACCCGGAGGCCCGGTCCCGCGGGCGGAAGCCGACGGCCCCATCGTGATCCGCTACGCATCCCTTGCGCCATCCGGTTCGGCGTTTGGCAAGATCCTCAAAGCGTGGGGCCGCACGCTCAAGACGGAAACCGACGGCCGAGTCGAGCTCCGTTTTTACACCGGCGGAAGCCAAGGGGACGAGCGTGACTTCGTTCGGAAGATTCGTGCCGGTCAGATCGACGCTGCGGGCATCACCACGACTGGGATGGGGATGGTGGTCCGTCCCATCCTCGTCCTGACCGCCCCCGGTCTAATCACCGAATTCGAGCAACTCTACTACGTCCGCTCACAGCTGCGCGAACGCTTCGAGAAGATGTTTCAGAGCGTGGGCTTCGAGCTGCTCACTTGGGGCGACGGGGGCAAGAACCGCATCTTTTCGGTCGATCCATTTGCCCGACCCGAGGACCTCAAGGCCGGTCGGCCTTGGGCGTGGAAGGACGACCCCGTGTTCGCAGCGTACTTGAACGTCATTGGAGCCAACCCCGTGCGGGTGGGGGTCCCGGAGGTGTACGCGGGCCTGCAGACCCGTATGATCGATACCGTGCCCGCTTCCTGCATCACGGTAGTTGCGATTCAGTGGTACACGAAGCTCAACTACATGGCGAAGCAGAACTTCAACATCATCATCGGCGGCTCGATCATCAAAAAGCCCCTGTTCGATCAACTGACGCCAGGGGATCAGAAGATCCTGCTGGATACGGCGGAGCGTGCAGCCCGAACGATGGACAAGATCATCCTGCGGGACGATGCACGCGCCTATGACACCTTGGTCGATCGAGGCATGAAGGTGGTCGATCTCGAGCCGCATCAGGTGGAATGGGATGCGGTCGCCAAGCAATCCCGCGAGCAGCTGACCGGCCGTGTCTATAGCAAGAGCCTGCTGGAAGAGGTGGCCAAGCTGGCCGCTCAAAAGTGAACAAAACTCGGCCTCGCGCCGTCGGAATACGAGCATGCAACACCGCAAATACATTCTGGTTCTCGCTCTAGCGCTCTGCGCTCCATTCGTTGCAGGACAGCCTGCCGGCTCTCAGGCTCCCGCCGCGAAGCCCATCACCATTCGAATCGCGTCACTTGCCCCGCCAGGGTCGTCCTTCGTCAAGGTGTTGAAGGCTTGGAGCCGAACGCTGCAGAAGGAGACGGAGGGACGGGTCGAGCTTCGGGTTTTTTCGGGTGGAAGCGAAGGAAGCGATCGTGACCTCGTCGAGCGGATGAAAGCAGGCAAGCTCGACGCTGCGGGTGTCGCGACCACGGGCCTGAGCATGGTGGCCCCGGAGCTTCAGGTGTTGACCGCGCCGGGCCTGCTCACGGAGGACGCACAGCTGGATCGAGTCCGCGACGCGCTCGACGCACGGCTTCAGAAGCTGATCGAAGATGGGGGCTTCAAGCTGCTCGCGTGGGGAGATGGTGGAAAGAATCGGGTCTTTTCTTCGAAGGAGTTCAAGGCACCGGCAGACCTGACCGGCAAAGCGGCATGGGCCGGCAAGGACAATCCAGTCGCGCTCGAGTACGTGAAGGCGCTCGGCGCGAGCCCCGTGCGCATCGGATCGCCCGATGTGTTTCCCGCGCTCGAAAAGGGCAAGCTCGAAGTAGTGCCGGCGTCCGCCATGGCTGCAGTGGCCTTCCAGTGGTACACGAAGCTCAACTACATGGCCTCGAGCAATTTCAACATCATCGTGGGCGGCTCGATCATCACCAAAAAGAAGCTCAACGAGCTCAGCGAAGCGGATCAGAAGACGCTGCTCGATACGGCCAAACGCGCCGCGGCCAAGCTGGATGAAATCGTCGCCCGCGACGACGCACGGGCATATCAAACCCTGCTCGGCCGGGGCGTTACCGAGGTCGATGTTTCGAGCAACCGGGCTGCATGGGACGCGGCCGCAAAAAAGGCCCGCGAGCAGCTCGCGGAGCGCGGCGTCTACAGCAAGAGCCTACTCAAGGTCGTCGAAGACGCCGCCCAGAAATAGCGGTCTTTCGGGCCCCGAGCGTTTGGGTTAGCCTGCCCGGAAGAGTCTCTATAGACTGCGCCGCCGTGACGGCCGAATGCATTCTCGCCATCGATCTGGGGACCAGCGGTCCCAAGGTCGCCCTGGTCACCACCGACGGCGAGGTCCTCGCTTCCGAGGTGGAGCAGACGGAGCTTTTCCTGAGCGACGGCGGCGGCGCGGAGCAGGATCCAGATGATTGGTGGCGGGCGATCATCGCGGCCACCCGCCGGATCACCGATCGCGACGTCGTGCCCGCCGAGCAGATCATCGCCGTTGCGGTAACTTCTCAATGGGCGGGGACCGTTGCCGTGAACAGGGAGGGCCATGCGCTCGGGCGCGCCATCATCTGGCTCGATTCGCGGGGAGCAAAGTACGTCCCCGAGGTGGCTGGAGGCCTCGTTCGAATACAAGGTTACGGTGCGCTCAAGCTCGAGAGCTGGCTTCGAAAAACAGGGGGCGTGCCGAGCCTCGCCGGCAAGGAGCCCGTCGCGCACATCTTGTTCCTTCGTCACGAGCGACCGGAGATCTATCGAGCGGCCCACAAGCTCATGGAGCCCAAGGACTATCTGAACCTGCGGCTGACCGGAAAGTTCTTGGCCACCACGGATTCGATCACACTGCACTGGGTCACCAACAATCGGGACATCAACAACGTCCACTACGACGACCAGCTGCTCGCGCAAACCACCATTCCCCGGGAAAAGCTGCCCGATCTCACGCGTGCCGTGGACGTCATCGGGACGCTGACGCCCAGGGCCGCCGCCGAGCTCGGACTGTCCGAAAGCACCAAGGTCGTCGGTGGCACTCCCGACGTGCCCGCAGCGGCCGTCGGCTCCGGAGCGGTGGGTGATTTCGAGGGGCATCTCTACGTCGGGACCTCTTCGTGGCTGACCTGCCACGTCCCGTTCAAAAAGACCGATCTCATTCACAACATGGCTTCGCTGCCATCAGCGCTTCCGGGCCGCTACTTCATCGGCAACGAGCAAGAGACGGCGGGGGTCTGCATGACCTGGTTGCGGGACAACGTCTTTTGCCGGAACGACGCGCTCGATCCGGGGGCTCCGCCCGACGACGCGCTCGACCGATTCGGCGCGCTCGCGTCCGAGGCGCCGCCCGGCAGCGGAAAGGTCATCTTCACGCCCTGGCTCTACGGAGAGCACACGCCAGTGGCAAACCCGCACCTGCGAGCTGCATTCTGCAACATGTCGTTGCGGACGACGCGCGCACACATGATTCGGGCGGTGATGGAAGGGGTCGCTTTCAATACCCGTTGGTTGATGGGTGGGGTGGAGTCGTTCATCGGCCGGGAGTTCGACGCGATTCGCTTCATCGGAGGTGGCGCGAAGTCGGACCTCTGGTGTCAGATCTTCGCCGACGTGTTGAATCGGCCCATCGACCGGGTGGCCGATCCGCTATCGGCCAACGTGCGGGGGGCAGCCTTCGTTGCCGCGGTCGGCCTCGGAAAGCTCAGGGTCGAGGACATCGCGTCGCGGGTGCCCATCGAAACCCGCTACAGGCCCAATCGGAACAACCGAGCAATTTACGACGAGCTCTTCGGGGCGTTTCTCGAGATCAAGAAGAACAACGAATCGATGTACAACCGCCTCAACGGCTAGAGGTCCGAACGTGCTGGCTCTTCTCGTGACGGTGCGGTAGGCAGGGCCCATGGACATCAAGGATCTGGCAAACGTCAAGCTCGGCCCGCTCGAGCCTTTGGCCGCCCGCATTTACCGCTTCGCGAAGCGCCTGCCAATCGTCAAACGAAGAATCGAAGCCGAGTACGCCCCCATCATGGAAGAGCTTCGCAAGTCGGCGAAGCCGTACCGCGGCGAGGTCGAAAGTCACGCGGCGCTTCCAGAGTCCGGCAAGGCACACCAGGACATTCTTCGTGAAATTCGCGAGCTCGAGCGCAGAGAGAGCAAGCGTTGGGAAGAAGGTTACGTTTCGGGAGCCGTGTACCACGGTGATCCTGAGCACATTGCGTTTCTCAACGAGGCATACGCGATCACGTCGCAAACCAATCCGCTTCATTCCGATCTTTGGCCGAGCATCGCCAAGTACGAAGCCGAGATCGTCTCGATGACCGCCAACATGGTCGGCGCCGAGCTCGCCACGAACTCTCGGGTGTGCGGTACGGTCTCGAGCGGTGGAACCGAAAGCATCATGCTCGCCATGCGGAGCTACCGTGACTGGGCTCGCGATACGAAGGGCATCACGTCTCCCGAGCTCGTGGTGCCAACCACGGCACACGCCGCCTTCGACAAGTCGGCTCAATACTTCGGGATCAAGCTCGTCAAGGTGCCGGTCGGGGCGGACTACCGTGCGGACGCATCCGCGATGAAGAAGGCAATCAATCGACACACCATCTGCGTGGTCGGGTCTGCTGTTTCATTTCCCCATGGAGTCATCGATCCGGTCGAGGAGCTTTCCGAGCTCGCGAGAGAACGCGGCATCGGCTTTCACACCGATGCGTGCCTCGGCGGCTTCATCTTGCCGTGGGCGGAGAAGCTCGGATACGATGTGCCGCCGTTCGATTTTCGTTTGCCCGGCGTGACGTCCATGTCGGTCGACACCCACAAGTACGGATACGCAGCGAAGGGCACGAGCGTCATCCTCTATCGCAATTACGATCTTCGGCACTACCAGTACTACAAGGTCGCCGATTGGCCGGGCGGGCTGTACTTCTCGCCGACCTTTGCCGGGAGCCGTCCGGGCGCGCTGAGCGCCGCATGCTGGGCTGCGATGATGTCGATGGGTCAGAGCGGATATCTCGACGCGACCCGCCGGATCTTGGAGACCGGCGCAGAGATCCGACGGGGGATCGAGGCGATCCCCGAGCTCCGGGTGCTGGGGAATCCATTGTGGGTCATCGCGTTTCGCTCGGATGAGCTCGACATCTATCGTGTGATGGATTTCATGACCAAACGCGGCTGGAACCTCAATGGGCTCCACAAACCGGCGAGCGTGCACATCGCGGTGACTCTGCGGCATACCGTAGAAGGCGTCGCCGATCGGTTCCTCGCCGATCTCCGCGCAGCGGTCGACCACACCAAGGCCCATCCCGACGAAGAAGGCGGCATGGCCCCCGTGTACGGCATGGCCAACGCGCTTCCCGTGCAGGGTGTCGTCACCGACCTTCTGGAGCGCTACCTGGACGTCCTTTACGAAGTGTGAGAAAGGGGAAGCGCGATGGCAGATCTCGCGGAGCTCTACGGAGCCACCGACCCGCTGACGACGGCACTTTGGGGTGCAGGCGGCTTGGCCCTGCTCTGCTGGGTGTTGTCGCTGATCACCAAGGAGTATTCGTGGGTCGACCGGCTTTGGTCGATCACGCCTCCGCTGTTCGCGGTGCACTTTGCGGCGCATGCCGGGTTGGATGATGCACGTTTGAACCTGATGGCGGGACTCGCTGTGCTGTGGGGTGTCCGCCTGACCTACAACTTCGCGAGAAAAGGCGGCTACAAGCCGGGTGGCGAAGACTACAGGTGGAAGGAAATCCAAGAGAAGATCGGCCCGGCTTGGTTCCAAGTGCTCAATGCCACGTTTCTCGCGCCATTTCAGAATTTCCTCTTGTTGTTGATCGTGGTGCCATCCTACGCGGCGTATCGGCGTGGGGGGACGCCGCTCAACGCTCTCGACTATGCCGCCGCGGTCGCCTTCATCCTGTTCTTTCTCGGAGAAACCATTGCGGACGAGCAACAGTGGCGCTTTCAGAAGGAAAAGCACGCAGCCATCGCGCGGGGCGAGAGGCCCGAAGCAGATTTCATCACCACCGGTCTCTTCCGGTACTCCCGGCATCCAAATTTCTTTTGCGAGCAAGCGATGTGGTGGACGTACTATGTGTTTTCAATTGCGGCGGGCGCGAGCCGGCTCAACTGGACGATCCTCGGCGCCGTCTTGCTGACCCTGCTGTTTCAGGGCTCGACCGGCATCACCGAGAAGATCTCCGCCCGCAAATACCCTTCGTACGCCGACTACCAGCGAACGACGAGCCGTCTGCTACCTTGGTTTCACAAGTCGACGTGAGGCGCAGACTTCAGCGAAAGCGCCGGTGCTCGAGGCTCGGTAGCGAGCGGCGCACCTTGGCAACGTATGCTGGGTCGACGGGAGCGACGGCAACACCCTCTCCCTCGCCGCATTCGGCAATCACGGTGCCCCATGGGTCCGCGATCAGCGCGTGGCCGTAGGACCATCGCCGACCGTAGTGATGTCCCGTTTGCGCGGCCGCGAGCACGTAGCACTGCTGCTCGATGGCACGCGCCCGAAGCAGGATGTGCCAGTGGTCCTTGCCCGTGGTCAGTGTGAACGCAGCAGGGATGGCAAGAGCGATCGCGCCGGCATCGACGAGACGCCGATACAGCTCCGGAAAGCGTAGGTCGTAGCAGACGCTCAGCCCGAGCGTGCCGAAGGGAGCACTGGCAACCACCACGTCGGAGCCGGCCTCGACGGTTTCGGACTCGAGCAGCTTCGTGCCATCGGCGAGGTCGACATCGAACAGATGGATCTTCCTGTAGACGGCCTCGATCGAGCCGTCGGATCGCATGTAGACGCAGGCATTCCGAACCTTGCCGGGGGTCTCGCTCTTCTCCCAGAAACCACCGTACACCACGTCGACCCGTGCATCCCGTGCGGCCGAGCGGCACCGTTGCAGGATCGGTCCGTCTGCATCGAGGGATTCGGCGACGTCGATCTTGCCTTCCTCCGGGCCGAGATAGGCAAAGCACTCGGGCACCGACACCAACCGCGCGCCGCGCTCCGCCGCCTCGCCGATCAGCGCATGCACCGTGCGCATGTTGGCGTCGACGTCGCCGGTCGAGGTCATCTGCACCACCCCGACCATCACCGGTCCGGACTCACTCAATGCGAAAACCTCCGCATCGACACGTTCATCAGTAAACCCAAGCCGAGCATCGTCGACAGCAAGCTCGAACCGCCATAAGAAAATAGAGGAAGGGTCATTCCAACCACCGGAAGCAGCCCCGAGACCATCCCGAGATTGATGACAGTCTGCCAGAAGAGCATGGCACCAACCCCGACGGCGACAACCGCGCCGAAGCGATCTTTGGCCTGGGACGCGATCCGCAGCGACCAAAGGACCACGAAGACATACAAGCCTATTAGAAGAAGCGCGCCCAAGAATCCATGCTCCTCGGCCCATACCGGAAACGGGAAATCAGTATGCTGGTCGGGCAAGAACCGAAACCGGGTCTGGGTGCCCTGTGTGAAGCCCTTGCCACTCAGCCCTCCGCTTCCGATCGCCACGAGCGACTGATGAGCGTGCCATCCCGAATCCAACAGGTCCGCCTGCTGGCCGCCAAGGCGGTGCCAAAACGCCGTGATGCGCTCCTTCTGATAGTCCTTCAACAAGTAGAACCAAGTGATCGGAGCCGCGACGATGAAGGTGACGATCAGCGTCACCAACGACCGCAGCTTCAGCTCGGTCAGGAGCATGATGCTGGCGAAGATGAATGCCAGCATCATGGCCGTCCCGAGGTCAGGCTGTAACAGCACCAACCCCATGGGTAGCGCCAGAATGAGACCGGGGATGATCAGGTCTGCTAGCGTGCGGCCGCCCATCTTGGTGTCGTGGTGCAGGTACTTGGCTAGAGCGATGATGAGGCCGATCTTCATGAGCTCGCTCGGCTGAAGCGAAAACCCGCCAAGCGCAATCCAGCGAGTCGAGCCGCGCACGCTCCTCCCCAGCACGAACACCAGGATCAAGGCCAAAATGCATGCGCCGTAGATGAGCCACCCGTAACGCTCGAAATGGCGATAGTCGACGGCGACGGTCAATCCCGCGACGCCGAAGCCAAGCAGCAGCCAGTAGAGCTGTTGGACGTAGGCGTCCGAGGTCGTGCCGCCATCGGTCGCGCTATAGAGGTTGAGCACACCGAACAAGGCGATGGTCGACACGGAAATGAAAAGCGGCCAATCGAACTCGTCTCGTATGGTCCTACCAATGGTCATGGCTCACTCCGTAGCCTCGGGCGGTGGCTCGCCCAAGTACTGCTGCATGACCCAGGTCGCGATGGGCGCCGCACTGGCGCCGCCCGAGCCACCGTGCTCGACCAAGACGGCGAACGCCACTTGAGCATCCTCGGCAGGCGCAAACCCCGCAAACCATCCGTGCGAGCGGTCGAGGTACCAGGCGCTGGTCGACTCTTCGGCGCGGCCTCTTCGACTCACCACCTGTGCCGTGCCCGTCTTGCCCCCCACACGAACGCCATCCTCGTTGCGGGCTCTATATGCCGTGCCCCCTTCTTCATGCACGACGTCCACCAGGGCTCGGCGAACCATCTCGAGGTGCTCCGGGGAGATGCCGACGTCTCGGATGATACGCGGTTGAAACGTCTCCGAAAGCGAGCCATCGGGCGCCTTCACGTTCTGGAGCACCTGCGGCACGTACAGGGTGCCTCCGTTCGCGATGGCGGCATACGCCATGGCGATCTGAAGGACCGTCACCCGCGTGTTTCCCTGGCCGATTGCGGTGTTGAGTGTGTATCCGATTCGGAACGCCCCGTAGTGCCTTTCATACCACTCGCGGGTGGCCAAAAACCCCTTTGCCTCGCTGTTCACGCCGATGCCCGTGCGCTCGGCGAAACCGAGGGCTCTCGCGAAACGATTGATTCGCTCGATCCCGACTTCCTCCGCGAGCTCCCAAAAATACACGTTACAGGACTGCACGATCGCGTCGTAGAGATCCACCCATTCGTGGCGCTTGCTACAGCGAAACTTCTGTCTTCCGATCTTGAGAAAGCCAAGACACTCCACTCGCTGCATGGGGTCTACCACGCCGTCCTCGAGCGCGGCGAGGGCGGTCACCACCTTGAACGTGGAGCCCGGGAAATAAGTTTCGTATATGGTCTTGTCGATCAACGGGCGAAAAGGATCGTTGGTGAGCGCGGCATAGCGCGCCGTGCTCAAACCGCTGCTCATTTCGTTGGGATCGTAAACGGGCTTCGAGTAGAGCGCCCGTATCGCGCCAGTGTGGATGTCCACCACGACGGCAGCGCCCGAAGGATGCGGCCGGAATGCTTGATCGAAAGCTTCCATCAGACGCATGTCGAGAGTCAGCTGCAGGTCGTGACCGGGAACCGGTTTCTGAAGCATCTGGACATCGAGGGAGCTCGGTCTGTCGCCTTCGAGCGCCCTACCGCGGGCGTCCACCACCACCCTGCGAAAACCTCGCGATCCTCTCAAGAGGGACTCGTAGCGCTTCTCGAGGCCGTTTCGGCCGATTCGATCTCCGGGGCGATATGCGTCCGGGTCGGACGCACTGGACAGATCCTCCTCGTTGACCTCGTTCAAGTATCCGATGAGATGCCCACCGAGCGCGGAGTACGGGTAGTCCCGGAGGGGCACGGTGACGATGTCGAGACCGGGGAGCTCCGCCAGATGAGTGTCCAAAGCGGCCAACTGATCCCGCTCGATATCGTCGAAGAGCTCGATCTGCTGAGAGCGCCGGCTCGCCGGAAGCTCGGCGATGCGCTTGCGAAGCGCTTCGCTCTGTTCTTCGTCGAGACCCATCAACGAAGCGATACGATCCAGATCATCGGCGCGAAGGAGCCTCGGCGTCGCGTAAACGTCGTAGGAAGGGCGATTCGAAGCCACCACACGACCTTCGACGTCCCGAATGATCCCTCGGGTCGCTGGGAGCTCCAACGTCTTGGTGATGTTCTCCTGTGCGATGCCAGACCATCGATCGCGCTGAAAAAGCTGAACTTGCGCAATTCGGCCGATGATTCCTCCGAACACCAAGACCACGAACAGCGCCATCCATCGATACCGTTTCCGAAATTCGCCGACCTCTCGCCTTTGGGACAACGTGATCATGCGGGCGACCCCTCGGCCTGAGGATCGATCCACCTTGTCATCGCGAAGAAAAGCGGTGCTACCAGCGCAGTGGCAAAAGCGGAACCGAAAAGCGCAAGGGCCAGCGTGACGCCGTCCCAGGCCATTCCGCCGGGTGTGAAGGCGCGAATGGTTTCGAGAAGCCCGCCAAGGGGGAGCGTCAACAGGAAGGTGAGCACCAGCTCGAACGCCACGCCTCGAAACGAGATCAAATACCCGATGAGCCGGGCGGCCAGAAAACCGATGACGAACACCAGAGTGTGAATGCCGAGCGGGTTACCGGTAAACAGGTCGTACAGATAGCCGATCGCAAACGCGGTCGCTGCGCCCCGAAGGATTCCGACACCCGGGGCGGTACCCAATGCGAGCACGAATGGAAGCCCAAGATAGGGAGCGAACGGGTACGGGGCGAGCGGGCGCGCGAAGACCGACTGCACGAGCAGCATGGCGAAAATGGCCGAAACGATGATGATGCTGCCCCTGGCTCCCCGCACGTCCCCTCGTCCTCAACGCGTAGCCGCGTCCTTGGGACCGGAGGTCAGAACCAACACCTCCTCCAGCCTGGTGAAATCGACCGACGGCGTCACCTCTCCTTCTTGGTGAAGGCCGAGCTCTTGGTCCCCGATCTTGCTGATGTAGCCGAGGAGAATCGATGCAGGAAACTTCTTCCCGAGCCCAGAGGTGAACACCTCGTCGCCGACGGCCACCTGGTCGTTGGGCCGGTCGAACTGAATCAGGCAGCGATAGCGGCCTCGCTCGCCGAGCCCCTCGAGGCGGCCTCGCGCGCGTTCCTCACCGACGACCACATCCACGTGGCTCTCCGGATCGATCGTGAGAAGGACGTCGGCGATCTCTCCCGAGACACGGCGAATCTGTCCCACCAGCCCATCGTTGGCGATGACCGGCATCCCGGCCCGCAATCCTGCGTGCTCACCTCGATCGACCGCGAGGCGAACCACACGAAAGGAAGGTGAGATGTCCTTGGCGATCACCCGGGCAGTCAGCGTCTCGGTGGCCACTCTTTCGCGCAAGCCGAGCAGCGACTCCAGCTCGTACACGCGTTGCGCATCGGCGCGAAGCGCGCGCATCTCACGACGGAGTCGGTCGTTCTCGGCTCGCAGATGATCGTTGTCGCGCTTGACGTCGATGAGATAGACGTAGTCTTCGACCAAGCTCGTCACCCCATCGGCGGCCCATTGTCCGACGTACTGCACTGGACCGCTCACTCGTAGCAAGCCTCGATCGAGCCATGACAGCTCGGATGGGTCTCTGAGATTGGCGCGAAGGAATGCGGCGGGAATGATCACCAAAGCAAGTAAGATGGAGGCATCTCGAATTGTCTGGAAATAGTTCATCGGCGCGTTCTTGCTCCTCGCGCTACGCGATCGTCACCTCACGGAGCAAATCCAAATGGTCGAGCGCCTTTCCGGAACCGAGCACGACTGCCGATACGGGATCATCGCAAACCATCACGGGAAGGCCGGTTTCTTCGCGCAAAAGCACGTCGAGGTTCTTCAACAGCGCCCCTCCGCCGGTGAGAACGATGCCCTTGTCGACGATGTCCGCTGAGAGCTCCGGCGGGGTGCGTTCGAGCGCCATCATCACTGCTTCGGTGATCGCGTTGATTGGCTCGGTGAGGGCATCGCGGATCTCGTCCGCGTTGACGACGACGGTTTTGGGCACGCCGGCCACCATGTCGCGGCCCTTGACCTCCATGGTGGCGGCCTCACCGTCAGGATACGCATTGCCGATGGTGCACTTCACTCGTTCGGCCGTCTGCTCGCCGATGAGAAGATTGTACTTGCGCTTGAGGTAAGCGATGATCGCTTCATCCATCTTGTCGCCACCGACTCGAACCGACTGTGAGTAAACGATACCGGCAAGCGAGATGACGGCGACCTCGGTCGTGCCGCCGCCGATGTCCACGACCATGTTCCCGCTCGGCTCGGTGATCGGAAGGCCTGCGCCGATCGCGGCAGCCATCGGCTCCTCGATCAGAAACACCTCGCGCGCGCCCGCGCCTTCGGCGCTCTCTTTTACCGCGCGCTTTTCGACCTCGGTGATCCCGAAGGGCACACAGATGATGATCCTCGGCTTGACCAGCGTCCGTCGGTCGTGATGTGCGCGTGCGATGAAGTACCGCAGCATCGCCTCCGTGATGTCGAAGTCGGCGATCACACCGTCACGCAGCGGACGCACCGCGCGAATGGACCCCGGAGTGCGCCCGAGCATTTCCTTGGCCTCCTTGCCGACTGCCAAGACGCGTCTTCCACCACGCGGATCCGCCTGCACAGCGACTACGGAGGGCTCACAGGACACGATCCCGCGACCCTTCACGTAAATCAGGGTCGTGGCTGTGCCGAGATCGATGGCGAGGTCATTCGAGAAGAGGCCGTAAAACCAATCGGAGATCATGGGTGTCGGCCGACCGCGGACTAGAATTTCCCCACCATTTCCGAGGGCTTCCGAGATCAGGCCGGTTGCATGTAACAGCTTGGTTTGGGCCTTTCAACCCACGGATTTGGGGGTGGGCCCCGAAAGTGAGTAGCCTTTAGGGGTCCTGAACAGACGGGGGCCCATTGAGCGTGAAATCCGAAGTATCCGAGGCGCAGCGGCGGGGGGCGGAAGCTGCAGCGCTGGTTTCCCGCGCCAAGGCCGGAGACGGCGAGGCCTTCAACGAGCTGGTTCGCAAGTACCGACCTCGCGTGTATGCATTGGCCCTGCATCTGACGGGTCAAGCCAGCGATGCCGACGACATCACGCAGGATGCATTCCTGAAGGCCTACGCGAAGTTGCACGAGTTCGAGGGGCGAAGCGAGTTCTTCACCTGGATCTACCGAATCGCCCTACATCGAGCGCTGAACGCCAAGCGTGACAGCCGGCGCAGACGCACGGTGCCACTCGACGATCCGCGTCTCGTCGCGGCGGTGGAGGTCGACTCCCACGGAGACCCGGAGCGCGCCGTTCAGCTTCGCGATCGCTACCGCGCCCTTCTCGAAGCGTTCGACCGCCTTTCTCCGCTCCTGCAGACGACGGTGGTGCTCACGGCCCTGCAAGGGTTGAGCTACAAGGAAGCCGCCGTCGTGCTCGAGACCACCGAAGGAACCATCGCATGGCGCGTGCACGAAGCGCGGCGAAAGATTCAAGGTTACCTCGACGGCTTGGATGACGATGCAGTCCGACCGAGACGCCGGCCCATGACAGACAGCGCGATTTTCCGGCTGGAGAAGGCACTCGTTCGGCTGGTGCCCTCGGTGCCGGTCCCGGCGCCGGTGCGATGATCGGCGCGGGCCCGTGTGGTAAGCGATAAGCGTGCTCGCTCATAGCGTCGTCACCGCGAAGTCGGCCGACCCGGCCGCCTACATGTTGTTTTTGCATGGGATTTTGGGAACCCGGTCCAATTGGCGGGGCATCGCGCGGCGTTTCGTGAAGGAGCGACCCGAGTGGGGTGCCGTCTTGGTCGACCTTCCCGAGCACGGCGACTCGTTGGGAATGTCCGCGCCGCACACCCTGCGCGAGGCGGCCGGGGCCGTGGCAGCGCTCGAACGCTCCTTGGACCTGCCGATCGGAGGCGCGCTCGGCCACAGCTTTGGCGGCAAGGTCGTGCTCGAATGGCTTCGGAGCCGGAACGCGACGCCCACCGAGGCCTGGATCGTCGATTCGTCTCCATCGCCCACGACGGTCAATGGCGATGAAACGGCGACAGCGGGTGTCATTCGGATGCTCGATACGCTGCCTCGGACCTGGAAGTCGGCGGACGCATTCGTGCGGGCCGTGGTCGAAGCGGGCCAACCGGAGCCAATCGGCCAGTGGCTGGCGATGAATCTCCAGCGAACGCAAGCCGGTGAGCGGGTCTTCGGACCGGACCTTCGCGTGATTCGCAAGCTGGTCGAAGACTACGCAAAGACCGATTGTTGGGACATCGTCGAGAACCTACCCGAGTCGTGCACGCTCGACGTGATCGTGGGCGGGCGCTCGAGTGCCGTGTCGGCGGCGGATCGAGAGCGCATCGAGAGGATTGCAGCCCGTGATCAACGCGTTTCGATCCATGTCGTCGAGCAGGCCGGCCATTGGGTCCACGTCGATGCAACCGATGCCTTGGTGAAGCTCTTGACTTCTCGGGCAGGCCCACAACCATAAGCCACGATGGCGATTTTCATCACCGGGGCGACCGGTTACATCGGCTCGTACATCACGGATTGGCTCTTGCGCCATACCGACCACGAGCTTGCGCTGCTGGTCCGGGCGCCGGACTATGACGCAGGGGTCGAGCGCCTGTGGAAGTCCTTGCAACTTCACATGAAAGCCGACGAATTTCACCGGCAGCTCGACCGGATTGCGTTCATCAGCGGCGATCTGATCCAGCCCGACCTGGGTATCTCGGCGCCGGATCGTGACTGGTTGATCTCCAACGCCGAATCGGTGCTTCACAACGCCGCAGCCCTCAACTTTCGCTCGGAGCGAGCATGCACCAATCACAATGTGCGCGGCACGCTCTCGGTCATCAAGCTCGCGCGCGCCATCCAGGAAGATCATCCATTGCGGCGCTTCACCCAAGTCTCGACCGTTGCCGTGGCAGGCGACCGGCCCGGGACGGTGGTGATGGAAGACGAGCCCCTCGATTGGAATCAGCGGGACTTCAATCCCTACACCCGCACCAAGAAGCTCTGCGAGCACATGGTGCGCGAGCTCTTGCCGGATGTCCCGTGTCTGTACGTGCGCCCGAGCAGCGTCATCGGCGATTCGCGGTTTCCGGAGACGACCCAGTTCGACATGGTGCGGGCGGTTTGCGTGCTCACCGATCTGCCCGTGTTGCCCCTCTCGCCGGACGTTCGGCTCGACATCGTCAACGCAGACTGGGTCGGGGCAAGCATTGCCGAGCTGCACGTCCGAGAGGATCTCTGCCGCGACACCTACCATCTCAGCGCAGGCAACGAGTCGCGCACCATCGGTGAGATCGCCGAGGCGTTTTCACTCGCGCTCGGGAAGCGGATGCCCCGTTTCGCCGAAAGGCTCGCGGTTCCGTTCGAGCGTGTCATGGAGGCCCTCGCGAACATGCCAAGGGCGGGAAATCTACAGAAGCTGGGAGCGCTGCTCAGTGTGTTCATTCCCTACATGATGGCGGACATCGTGTACGACAACCGGGGCACGCTCAGCACTCTCGAAACGGCGCCTGTGCCGTTTACGTCTTATGGGCCGAGCCTCTATGGCTGGGCGAAATCCGTGGGCTTCCGGTATCCGTACCGGCCCCTGCCCGAACACATGGACCTGTCGAACGTTCCGCCGGACCCGATTCGTCCGATGGCGTGAGGGCCGGCTTCGCTTTTCAGGCTTGAACGAGGATGATACATCACGGCCGGAATGGGGTTGAAAAGCACGATCGACTGGGCACGCTCCGAATGGGGGATATTCCGCAAGGGCCACGAGATGGGTTGGCGTCAGCGCGGACGTTGGCTCAAGCAGTGGGTGCCGTTCGGGATGCGCACCATCGGATGGGGCACGCTGTCGGTCACGCTGGGCCCCCTCACCGGAGGCGCGGCATCGACTTGGGCAGCCAGGCGTTGGAGCGAATCCTCCGCCAAGGGGCTTCGCATCTACATCGAGGCGACCGGCCAAGAAAACATACCTGACGGGGGCTTCGCTTACGCGAGCAACCACGAGAGCTTGGTGGACATCCTGGTGCTCGGCGCAGCGCTGCCGCGCGACTTCCGATGGGCAGCGAAGCGCTCGGTCATGAACGTGCCCTTTTTGGGTTGGCACCTCCGGCTGGCGGGCCACGTGCCCGTCGACCGAAACCAAGGCAAGGACGCTGCTGCGGCGGTCATCTCCGCGTTCGAGCAAGTGCTGCGCGACGACAAGCCGCTTCTCGTGTTCCCCGAAGGCACACGAACCACCGATGGAAAGCTGAAGGCGTTCAAGAACGGGGCGTTTCAAGCGGCGGTGATGGCTGGCAAGCCCGTGGTGCCCGTCGCTGTGAACGGGACGTTTTCGCTCATGTCGCGCGATGCCGTGGACACGGGAGATAGCAAGAGCCGCGAGGACCGCCTGGTCACGGTGCAGATCGGCAAGCCTCTCTATCCGGACGCCGCGCTCGAGGAGAGCGAAGCGATCACCGACCTACGGGACCGCACGAGGGCCGCCATCGTCGAGATGCTGGGCCGCCTCAGCCGTCCTGGGACCGTCGCTGAACCAGCGCGGCCGCTTTGAAGCTGATCACCGGATCGCCTCGTTGATTGGTCAAGGTGAGCAAGCTCCGGATGATTCCGAGCTGAGGCTTGCTCTCCGACGGCCTGACCTCGATGATCTCTCCCCGTAGACGGAGACGGTCCCCTGCACAGGCCGGCACGTGAAACCGAACCTCGTCCCACCCGAGGCCCATGACGGTAGCCGTGGGCTGGCGCTGCAGCTGATGCCCGAGCCGAATCGCGATCGCGACGCTATGAACGGCAGAGGTGAAGAGCTTTCCAACGGGCGTCGCAGCGGCAGCTTGCGGATCGACGTGAAAAGGCAGGGGGTCCCACTTCTTGCAGAACTCCACGATCTCGTCGGCTGTCAGCTCGTAGGGCTCCTCCGACTCCCTGGTGTCGCCCACCTGGATGTCCTCGAAATACTGCATCCGCGCCCGCGCCATGGCCTAGGTGTACTTCTCGATGATGAGACCCAGATGCGGGACGGCGTTCTCCACGTTCTTTCGAGCTGTGCCTCGAAGCTTGTGGTAGGCGCCTTTGACCGAGCCATGCTCGGACTTTTGCGCGCGTGTGTCGGTCACTGAGAGCAGAGCCTCGGCAACCTCGGTGTGGTGCGTGTCGAAGTAGCTGCTCACCGACTGTCCTTGTGAAACGGCTCGTGCGCGAATCGGCTCGAGCGCCACGGCAAACTCGGGCAGCAGCGTTCGCACCACGTTCCGCACGAAACCGGGCTTCACGCCCTGCACCAGCTTGTAGCCCGCTTTCACCGCGACCCCGCTGATGCCTCGCTGCTTTGCCACCTCGTCGTCTACGAGACGGCAAACGTCCTCGATGATCGAGGCCCGTTGGGCCTCATCGTTCAACACGTCGTTCAGAGTCATGAAGCTCCCTTTTGCTCCTGCCGGACCTCGACGCAAGCGCAGCGCTTGCGATGCTGGACTCGATGGCGCCAACCACCGCATCGACCGTCCCTCGCCGCTCACTTACGACGAACAGATATTCCTTGTTGCGCAAATGGCTCACACGGCCGACCTTCTCGCCCAGGGGATTGTGGATTCCGATCTGAGCCCCGACGTAACGCTTGAAATCGACCGACACGACCCCGACGTGCCCCTTGTCGGAGAGGAGCCCCACCATCTCCTCGCGGTCCACGTGACCCTCGTTGTTGAAGGAAACCAAGAGGTTGCTGCAACGCACCGCCTCGAGGACGGCCCGGAGGCTCTGCCCGATGCGGCGTTTGGAGTTGAAGTCGCTCTTGTAGTCCTTGCACTGAACGCGCTTGTTGGCGACCCCGTACGTTTTGGGCTGGTCCCAACGAACCAGCGTCTCCCACACGTGATAGTTCCCCATGTAGCTGTGCTGATTGTAGGGCGGGTCGATGTACGCGACGTCGACCTCGGCCTGTGAGGCGGCTTCCACCGCGTCCAGCTGGAGGGCCACTCCGGGACCGGGCACGATCTCTGGCACCCGAAGCTCGAGATCGTTGAAAGCGCGCGCAGCCCACTTCTTCAGATAGGCCATCTGCACTCCGGTCGTGGAATCCACGCGGTCAGCCGCTTCCATCAACGAGACGAGCGCAATGGCCTCGAGCTCCGGCGGCAACGCTCTACGGGCGATCTCCTCTCGGATCGCATCGATGCGAGCGCCGTTCTTCGGCTGGAAGTACCGCGCGTCCTCACAAAATGCCTTCGTGAAGTATCCCGGGCTGGGCGACACCTCGCCGAGCGCCGCGACGAGCTGTCTTGCCTCGTCGAGCCAGCGATTTGCATCGGCCTGCACGTAGCAGCGCGCCAGGGTGGTGGCATACGCCAGATGGTCGTTGGCGATCACGAAGCGCCCGGACGCCTTGAGGCCACGCGCGACCCGCGACGTTCCCGAAAACAGGTCGAGCACCCGTCGGGATTCGGGAAACGCGGCCACTCCCCGCACGATGTGCGGCACCAATAGGCGCTTGGAGCCGATGTACTTGATCATGAAGCTTGGGCCGTCATCGCCTGCACGATGGCGTCCCGAAGCGTAGCAGCTTCGTAGGGCTTTTGAACGAACCCGAGCGCTCCCATCGACCGCAGCTTGCGCTCGAGCTCCGAGTCCCAGTAGCCGGAGACGAAAACGACCGGCGCTTGAGGATCGAGGGCCCGAAGCTTCTCGAAGGCCTGATCCCCCGTCATGCCGGGCATGTTCAGGTCCATCAGGACGAGGTCCGGGCGCGGTTGCGTCTCGGTGTAGATCCGGATCGCTTCCTGTCCGCTGCGCGCGAAGATCACGCGGTGACCGCTTTGACGGACGACCCGCCCTGCGCCTCGGCGCACCACGTCCTCGTCATCCACCAGGAGGATCAACAGCTGCGTTCGCGGAAGCTGGATCGCCGGCAGGCTCGGCTCGGTCGGGACCATGGGACGCTCGGTGGTCAGCGGAAAGACCACCTGGAACTCACTTCCTCGATCGGGCACGCTGTGCACCGTGATGTGCCCGTTGTGGGATTTGGCGATCTCGTAGACGGCCGCCAGCCCCAGGCCGGCTCCCACTTGATCCGCTTTGGTGGTGAAGAACGGGTCGAACGCACGCTCGCGCGTTGCGTCATCCATGCCGATGCCAGTGTCCTCGATCGTGATCAGGGCATGCGCGACCAGGGGATTGAGAGGTGCCTTTTCGATGTCGCGGGGATCGGCTTTCGTTGCGTGAAGCTTGAGCTTGCCCCCGTTGGGCATCGCATCACGAGCATTGATCATCAGGTTCATCAAGAGTTGATGGAGCTGCCCGCGGTCTCCGCTCACTTTGAGGCCGCGGTCGATACGCGCCTCGATACGGATGCTCCGGTGGAAGGTATGGCGCGCGAGCTGCACGACTTCCTGGCAAAGCTCCGAGAGATCGACTTCGGAGTGGCTGCGCCTCACCTCGCGGGCGAAGCCGAGCAACCGGCTGGTCATCTCGGTGGCAGCCGATGCGGCCGCACGAATGTCGCTGAAGGCTTCGCGTACCTCGGGGTCGCCGACCCTCGTCTCCGGCGGCAGCGCATTCAGAAAATCGATGCTAGACCTCACCGCGCCGAGCAGGTTGTTGAAGTCGTGCGCCACGCCGGTGCCCAGTCGTCCGATCGCTTCGAGCTTGCGCCGCTGCGCAACTTGCTCTTCCATCGGATCGTGGTGCGCGAACAACAAGAGGCTGCTTCCGATCTGGATACGGTCGCCATACGTCAGAACCTGCTTCGTGATCGCCATGCCGTTGACGACGGTCCCATTGCGGCTGTCGAGGTCCTCGATGACGTAGGAGCCGTTTTCGTGCGTGAAGATCCGCGCGTGCATCCGTGACACGAGCGTATCGTCGAGCTTCACGTCCGCCTGATCGCCTCTGCCCAAGGTGAGCTGGTCGTGGATCGCGTACTTGTCCCCTGCGAGCTTCCCCGCGAGCACGACGATGCGTGCCTCCTCCTGCTTCTTGGAGAGGCCCTTCTGCGCGAAGACGTGGCGCCGTGTTACCTCGGTGGGATCGTGTCGCGACATCGGACGGCGGGCCTCCGGCCCATTAGATCCTAGCCTGGAGCGCGAGCCGAGGGTGTAGCCCGGTTGGGTCAGCCGCTCCAGAGCCCTGCCCGGCCATGGGTTGATGCGGCCGCCGAATGGGCCATACTCGGGCCTCGACCATGCTGCGATCAGGCCGTCATTTTGCGGGATCATCAATGATTCGGCGATGTTGCATCGTGGCAGCGCTGCTCGCTCTGTTCCTACAGGGCTCGAGCGCGGGCCACATGCTTCTGGTGCAGCATTCGCGATGTGCGGAGCACGGAGAGCTGATCCACGGCGGAGAAGGTCAGGGCCACGACCCTGTCGGACGCATCGCCGCCGGCTCGGCCGCGATTGGCGGGCTCGCTGATCCGGGCTCGGACGAAGCGCACGAGCATTGCGCGCTTTGGTCCGATCGCCGTCAAGCGGTCGCGGCAATCCCTCAGACGCAGGTCGGCCTCGCGCCCGCGTGCGATGCGCAGGGCTGCACCGCGCTCGTCCAACAACGCATTGACGAGGATTCCTCCCGCTTCCGCGTCGCACCGAAAAACTCACCACCCGCTTGAGGCTTCTCTAGGACAGCCACGTGGGCGGCAGCGACTGCCCCACACCGCGCGCACCTGAGCGAGAGTCGGGCCCAACGCGCGGTCACGCCGGCGCGCTCGCGCCCGGACTTCCTGTCGTGGAAACCAGCCCGTTGAAGAGGTAGTTGAGTGAGAAGATTCGAGATCATCACAGCGATCGTCGCCGTGCTAGGGGCCAACGCCCTCTGCCCGATCGCACCCGTCCACGCCCAAGAGCCCCCAGACACTGCCCCAGACGCTGACGCTGACGCTGACGCTGACGCTGACGCTGACACTGACACTGACACTGACACTGACACTGACACTGACACTGACACTGACGCTGACGCTGACGCTGACACCGACACTGACACTGACTACAATATGGAAGTGTTCGACTCGGATGATCTTCTTGAAGCGAATCCGCGCCATTGGTTTGAGGAAAGGCTCGCCAAGCGCTGTGAGAACGGGGATCCGTTCGCGCTGATGCTCGTGGATCTGGACGAGTTCGAAACGGTGGGCACGCAGCATGGAGAAAATGTGAGCGACCTCCTTTTGTTCGAGGTGATCGGGCGCTTGCGGGAGAAGCTCTCGCCGGACGACCTCGTCATGCGCAGCGGAGACAGTCAGTTCGCCGTCTTCGTTCCCGGAGTCGACGACATCGACGAAGCAGAGCGCCTCGCCAACACGCTGCAGAATGTGCTCTATCTCGTGCGCGAGGCCGGCAACAACGCGCCTTGCTTTCTTAATGTCGCGGTTTCCGACGGAGACCGCGCGGCGGTATCGCGGTTCACGAGCGCGACGGACGCGCCGCCGGAATCGCTGTATTACATCCATGGCGAGTTGCCCGGAACGACCGCACAGGAATTCGGG
>Ga0209536_100003587_pt1 | contig 24850 bp, 24 predicted proteins | sample DeeMarSeWOR28_12_FD_187461 | JGI IMG/M metagenome (GOLD analysis project Ga0209536, IMG submission 187461) | Marine sediment microbial communities from White Oak River estuary, North Carolina - WOR-2-8_12 (SPAdes) (version 2) | ecosystem: Environmental > Aquatic > Marine > Intertidal zone >...
GATGGTCTGACCAACCGCATCCTCCGCCACACGCAAAGAGGCCATCGGGCACATACGCCCGGTGGCCTCTTTGCATGTTTGGTGAGCTCGCGCCTTCAGGCTGGTTGTTCTACCGCTGCTGCGACAAGACCCGCTGCCAGACAGGGCATGCAATGCCGCACCATGTGCGCGCCGGCTCCGTCAATCACCGCGCGGCCATTCCCCTGTGTTCGGAGATGGGCCAGCGGGGACGGGCGTCAATTCCGGACCATGCCGCCAAGCCGCTCGCTGATGATACTTTCGGCCTGCGCCATGATGCGGTCGATCAATTCCTTGCAGGTTGGCGCATCGTGGATCAGTCCCGCCACCATGCCGCAGGACCAGACACCGGCATCCATTTCGCCTCCCAGCATGATTTTCGGGTAAACGCCCGCGACTTCCTCGATGATGTCTTCGAACTTGATGTCAGAACCCAGGCGTTTTTCTTTTTCCAGCAATCGCTCGGTGGCGGCACCATTGAGCACGCGCTCGGTGTTGCGAAGCGGCCGCATGACCAGCCTCGTGTCCAGTTCGCTGGCGGCAATCAGAGCCTGTTTGACGTTCTCATGAATCGGCGCTTCTTTCGTTGCCATGAAGCGGGTGCCCATGTTCATGCCGTCAGCGCCCAGAGCGAGCGCCGCAACCAGCGAGCGGCCATCGGCCATTCCGCCGGAGGCGACGAAGGGAATCTCCAGTTCGTCGGCGGCGCGCGGCAAAAGAATGAAGTTCGGAATGTCATCTTCTCCGGGATGCCCGCCGCACTCGAAACCGTCCACCGAAACCGCATCGCAGCCGATCGACTGCGCCTTGAGCGAATGGCGCACCGAGGTGCACTTGTGGATGACCTTGATGCCGGCGTCCTTCAAAGCCGGCATCACCTGTTGCGGGTTACGTCCCGCCGTTTCGACAACCTTGACGCCACCGTCGATGATCGCCTTGACGTACCCGGGATAGTCGGGCGTTGAAACCGATGGCAGGAAAGTCAGATTGACACCGAACGGTTTGTCCGTCATGTCCCGGCAACGTGCGATTTCATTCGCCAGGTCCTTCGCCGATTTCTGCGTCAGACCGGTAATGATGCCAAGCCCGCCGGCGTTGGAAACGGCCGACGCCAATTCGGCAAAGCCGACGAAGTGCATGCCGCCCTGGATGATGGGATGTTTGATGCCGAGCATTTCCGTGATGCGCGTTTTCATGTTCTGCCAATCCTCGTTCTTCAGTTTCGCCGTTCGATTGTATACGCTCGCGGCAGCGGTGGCGGTCCTGCCCGTCAGTCTTTCAGTACTGTCTTCCGATACAGGTCACCAAGCACGCCCCGGGGATCGTAACGTGCCTTGAGACGGCGCCATGCATCCCCATTGTAGGTGCGCCAGAACTCCGGCTCCGGGAAGTAGCTGTCAGAGTACAAGGACTTGATGCCGCCCAGTTGCTGCACCTTCTTCTCGATGAGGCGATTGTGAAAACCGCTGTCGAAAGCCTGTTCGCGGCGCACCACGTCCCAGAAGCCGAAGTTGACCAGCAGCTGTTGCGCCTTGACGGGGTACAACTGGAAATGCCCCGCGGGTTCCCGCGCCCGGATCGGACACAACCAGACCGGCAGGATACCGATCTCCTTGAGAAAGAACTCCAGGAACTCACTGGCGTGCTCGATCGGCACGTCGACATCCTGAATGACCGATTCGCGGTGCACGCCCGAGAACCGGTCCAGCCAGCGTGTCAGTCCAAGTCGGCTGTTCCAGCGCATGACGCGGGTGTAGAAACGCGAATTCAGCCGCGACGGACCCAGCAACCGGCGGATCAGCGGTTTCTGCGCACCGAGATTCTTCGAACACCAGAACCAGTCGGTGTCCCAACGCCAGATGAAATCGGACACGCTGAGAAAATCGACGTCCTGCTTGAGCAGTGAGCGGTAAAAGATGTTCTTGTATGTGTAGTCGCTCACCCACGGTGCCTGGTCGACAAAACGGCCAACGGTGATCACCATCTGGTCACGCCCGAAGACCACGCCATCGACGAAGTCGGCATCGGAATCGCACAACTCGCGCAATGCCGCGAAGCACTTGTATGCACTGGCGTACTGGCGGTGATGCAATTCAACGAACGGTTTGACGGGCACCGTACGCGCCCTGACCCGCAACGCGTAACCGAGCGTGCCGTAGGAATTGGGGAAACCAAAGAACAGGTCGCGGTGTTCGTTGTCCGGCCGCGCCACGACAACCTCGCCGCTGCCGGTGAGCACCTCGATCTCGAGCATGGTGTCGTGCACCAGCCCGTACCTGAACGACGATGCCTCGATGCCGACGCCGGCCACGGCACCGCCGATCGTAATGGACTTGAGCTGCGGCACCACCGCCGGCACGACGCCATGCTTCAGCGTTTGCGCAACCAGCACGTCATAAGGTGTCATGCCTTCGACATCGACCCACCCCTCGCCAGGATTGACCTCCAGCACATGATTGAACGCGCGAACGTCGAGGCGCCGTTTTCCTCCGGCGTTGCGATCACGGAACAGGTTCGACGTGTCCTTGCCGAGGCCGATCGGCGAATCACTCGCCTTGATCTCGGCAATCAGCCTTGCCTTGCGTTCGGTGAAGCCCTGCCCGGGATTCTCCATGGTCAACGTGACTCAACCATGGTTGATCCGCGATGGACCCGTTCCCCTGCCGGGGTCGCGGTTGCCATCAAGTCCTGGCCGACTGTGCAGGCGGTGGCTGCGTCAGTGCCGGCATCTCGACGGGACGCCTCGGTTCGCTCTCGCCGGTGTTGGATTGCGCTGCGTCGTCCGCATAGAGAAAGGCGCGGCTCATCGGGTAGTTGTCCCTGGAAATATTGCCCTTGCTGAAGACGATCTGGAACAGGTGGGTATTGGCGAACGGCGAGCGGAACATCTCGGCGCAGGAAATCAGATAGGTGCGCCAGACGCGCCGGAAACGCTCGTTGAATTTCTTCGGGTCGATCGCCTGGATATCGGCCCAGTGGGCATCGAACCGCTCCGTCCAGGCATCCAGGGTCAGCGCGTAATGGCGGCGCAGATTCTCGATGTCGACGATTTCCAGCCCGCACGCTTCCATGGCATTGATGGTTTCCGACAGGCTCGGGATCCAGCCGCCTGGAAAAACATGTTCGCGAATGTAGTACTCGGTGTCACGCATGCCCACGTGGCCGATGAAGTGCAGCATTCCCAGACCGCCGGGTTTGAGAAAGTCGGCGTGCGCCTTGACGACTTGCTTGATCTGGTCACGCCCGGCGTGTTCGAGTACGCCGATCGAGACGACCTTGTCGAACTCGGCATGGACTTCGCGGAAATCGGCTTCGCGCGACTCGAGACGGTCACTCATGCCGCGGCGCGCGATTTCGCCCTTGAGCCACTCGACCTGCTCGGTGGTGGTGTTGATGCCGCATACCTTGACACCGTGGTGCTCGGCAGCGTGGAACATGAAGCCGCCGAAGCCGGTTCCGATGTCGATCACCGACTCACCCGGCTTGAGGCGGATTTTCCGGCAAACATGCTCGACCTTGTTGCGCTGGGCCTGTTCTATCGTCTGCGTACCTTCCTTCCAGTACGAGCAGGTGTACATCATCAGGTCCCGGTCGAGCCAGTAGCCATAGAAGTCGGCCCCATGCGCATAATGAAACCGGGCATTGGCCTTGGCCTGGGCAATGGTACGGTTGGATAAACGCCATTCGTGCCACTGGTTGCGAAGCCATACCAGCGGAGAGGGCTTGCGGTCAAAACGGCTTTGGAAGCCGATCCTGAATATTTGGCCGAGATCGCCGTCGACATCGATGTCGCCGTCGAAATACCCTTCCAGAAAGCCGACATGTCCGTATGCAACCACGCGCCATTGGGCCGCTGCCGACTTGAAACGCAGATGCGCCAGCGGTTCCGCGTCATGATTCTGCCAGATGGTGCCGTCGGCAAAGGTCACACGAAAGCAGACATCGGTGCGACCGCCCAGGCTACGGATCAGCGACTTGAACATTCAGCCCCCCCTGTTGATTGCCGGCATGTTTCGGGAATATCGCCGTAACCAGCAGATAATAACCAAAACCCCACGGCCATGCGCACCGTCCTTGCAGGCAGGCTGGCATGTATGTCGCAGGTTTTTTGCGTAACCCGGCAATAGTCCTTTCGCATACGGGCAAAACCAAGCGATAATCACCACGGGTGTGCGTGCGGCAGGTCAGCGCTTTTACCGGGTTGAACGGGTTCGTTCCCGCGGTTCCGGACAACCGGCACGCCGTGCGTGAATATCTTTTACGGAGACACAATGCCCGCCTACGTGATCACTGAGATCGAAGTGACCGACCCGAAGGGCTACGAGGCTTACCGCGCCCGGGTCGGCAAGTCGCTGGAGGAATTCGGTGCCAGGTTCCTCGTGCGCGGCGGCGACGTCGACGTGCTCGAAGGCGACTGGCAGCCGCGGCGCATCGTCATGTGCGTATTCGATGACATGGACACGGCGCGCCGCTGGTACAGATCGGATGGTTACCAGGAATTGAAGCGTCTGCGCCAGAATACCGCGACGATGAACATGGTTGCGGTCGAAGGTGTTTGATTGCGAACAGCGTTCACTGTCACACACCCGCTCTGCCTGCCTGCCGCGAGCGCCCGGCTACTGCCGCAGTGCCCTGCGCGCACCAGCCCGGGATGTCCTGCGTGGACGGTGCCCGTCACGCGTTGCCCGGCTCGCCTGACCCGCATTAAGCGCCACCACCGCCAGGAAATCCGGTGACGATGACGAGTGAGGAAGAAGCGGCCGCCGCGGGCAAGGACGACGACAAGCCCAACCGGCTCATCGTATCGCGGCTGATTCAAAGGGCCCGGGAGGGTGCAACGCCGGCGGAGCTTGCCGAAATCCATCGCACCGATCCGGTGCTTTGCTACGCCTTGCTCGCAGAGCTGGGGAGCGGCACCGCCGTGCGCACCGCGTATGTGACGACGTGCACGCAGGCAATCGAGCTAACGGGCGTGCCCGCATTGATCGAATGGCTCGAGGCCGCACTCGAACACGCGATCAGCTTTCCACAGTTTTCCGAGCAGATGCGCGATACCCTGATACGTGCCCGCTTCATGGAACTGATGGGCCGCTCGACGATGATGCGCGATGACACCGAGGACATGTATCTCGTGGGTCTGTTTTCACGGCTCAACCGGCTGCTCGGCATGCCGCTGGCGGAGTTGATATTGCCGCTGCCTTTCCCCGAGGAAATGCGGGCGGCGATACTCGAGCAACGCGGACGCATCGGCCGCTTGCTCAAATTTGCCCAGGCGATCGAAAGCGCCGATGAGTCCAGTATCGGCTTCATGCAGACCAACATGCGCCTGCCGGCGGTTCAGGTCTACGACGCCTACAACGAAGCCTACGACTGGATGGTAGAGATTGAGTCGCAGTCAACTGCGATGGCGTAAATACACCTCAGTTGCCATCGGTCGCGCGTACCCGCGAGCCGGCAACGGCGCCGGCACTTGCGGCAACGCCCCGCCGAGCGAACGTCATTCAGCAACCTCGATCGACAAAGGCATTTTCAGTTTCTTCGGCAGCACCCGGCCCATGCGTGCGCGCTTTAACGCATGATGCGCGAGCTTGTCGCGCGACAGCGGAATCCGGTCCAGCTTGCCCGAGCGGGGCGCCACCCCGGTCACGGTAAGGGTTTGCTTGTCCGATACGGCGACGGCTGCCAGACGGTCTTCTTCATCCAGCCCCATGACGATCATGCCGCGGCCGCGCGGCTGGTATTTCAACTCGGCGATCGGGAACAGTAACAGCTTGCCTTTCTCGCTCACGGACGCGACGTAATTGCCCCGGGACTCCGCGTATTCGAACGGTTTGATCGGCGTCTCGTCGTCGTTGAGCGTCATGAATTCCCGCCCTGCCTTGCGGTTGGAGACCATATCACCGATCCTCGACAGAAATCCGTACCCGCCGGTCGACGCGACGATGACCGGCGTCTCGGACTTGCCCGCAAGACAGAACATGATATGCGCCCCGTCCTGCACTTCGACCAGCGATGAGGACGGCACGCCGTCGCCGCGCCCGTACGGTAGTTGCGACGGTTCGACGCTGTAGGCCCTGCCTTTCGAATCGAGGAATATCACCGGATCCACGGTCCGGCATTGGATCAACGACAGCAGGCCGTCGCCTTCCTTGAACGACAAGGCGGCAGGATCCACTTCCCAACCCTGACGTGCCCGCACCCAGCCTTTGCGCGAAAAAATGATGCTGACCGGCTCGTCGCTGACGCGCGTTTCGATAATCGCCTTTTCCGATTCCTCGATGACCGTGCGCCGCTTGTCGCCGAATTCCTTGACGTCGGCACTGATTTCTTCGCTGACGACTTGCTCGAGTGCGGAACGATTCTTGAGAATCTTTTCGAGGCCCTTGCGTTCCTTCTGCAGGTTCTTCAGTTCCTGCTCTATCTTGATGTGTTCCAGTTTGGCAAGCTGGCGCAACCGCATGTCGAGAATGTCGTCAGCCTGTCGTTCGGTGAGCTTGAACTCGGCAATCAGTTCGGCTTTGGGATCGTCCGCGTTGCGAATGATCTTGATCACCTTGTCGACATTGAGCAGGACTATCATCCGCCCTTCCAGGACATGGGTCCGATCGAGCACCTTGTCCAGCCGGAAACGTGTGCGGCGCGTGACGGTTTCAAAACGGAACGCCAGCCATTCACTGATCACGTCGCGCAGATTCCTGCCCGCGGGCCGGCCATCCAGGCCCACCATCACCATGTTGATGGATGCATTGGTTTCGAGGCTGGTCTTGGCAAGCAGGCGATTGACGAATTCGGTCTGGTCGATGCGCGACGTCTTTGGCTCGAACACCAGGCGTACCGGGTGGTTACGGTCGGACTCGTCGCGCATGCGGTCGAGTATCGCCAGCATCGCCTGTTTCTCGCGCTGCTGATCGGCGTTGACGGACTTTTTGCCGGCCTTCGGTTGCGGATTGGTAAGACCGTCGATTTCCTCCTGCACTTTTCGCGACGACACGCCGGGCGGCAGTTCGTGTACCACCAGCTGCCACTGGCCGCGCGCCAGCCGTTCAATTTCCCAGCGTGCGCGCACACGCACCGAACCCCTGCCCGAGGTGTATGCATCGACCATGTCGTCACGAGAGGTGATGATCTGGGCGCCGCCGGGAAAATCGGGGCCCTTGATGTAGCGCATGATCTGACGCACCGAGAGCGACGGGTCCTTGATCATCGCGATGGCTGCGTTGCCAACCTCGGTCAGGTTATGGCTCGGAATCTCGGTGGCCATGCCGACCGCGATTCCGGACGCGCCATTGAGCAGCAGCACCGGCAAGCGCGCAGGCAGCACCTTGGGCTCGTTCACACTGCCGTCGTAATTGGGAATGAAGTCCACCGTCCCCTGATCGAGCTCGGAGAGCAGGACATCCGCGAAACGCGTCAGGCGCGCTTCCGTGTAGCGCATCGCCGCGGCGTCATCGCCGTCGCGCGAACCGAAGTTACCTTCGCCGTCGACCAACGGATAGCGCAGGGTGAAGTCCTGTGCGATGCGCACCAGCGCATCGTAAACGGACGCGTCGCCGTGCGGGTGGAATTTTCCCAGCACATCACCGACCACGCGCGCGGATTTCTTGCGCGGCGTTCCGGCCAGCGCGTTCATCTCCCACATGGCGTACAGAATCCTCGACTGCACCGGCTTCTGGCCGTCACCGATACGCGGCAGTGCGCGGTCCTTTACCGTAGCGATGGCATATTGAAGGTACTGGGTAGATGCGTAACGCCCCAGGGGAAGCGTGTCGTCGAAACCGCCCGACAAGGGTGCAAAGTACGGCGGTAACCCGCCGCCCTTGCCACCGCCACCCGACGCTGCGGCGCCGTCACCGGCTTCACCTCTGGCGCGCTTGTCCACCGCCATCGGCTTGCGCCCGGATTTCGCCGGCTTCTTCCCGGCAACGATTGCGTCACCGAACAGATCGTCCTGCTCACTCATATGCAAATTCCGTTTCGTTCAACTTTATTTGTGTTGGTCAGGCAACGAGTGCCATTCGGCTGCTAACGCACGTGCCACGTTTTCCGGGGCTCGTCTGGCGCAATGAATCAATCCAGTCGATTGCAGCGTTACAGCCCAACGCCCTTCCGTCTTTCTATTTGACCTCGAACTCCTGTACGACAAGCTCGTCCGGGCCGTCGCTGATCACGAAGCGCCAGACACCCGGCCGCAGATCGGCCGCGTCGCGGGCATGGTAGCCGGAACAACCGTAGGCCGTGCCGTCACGAACCTTGAACAACCGCGGCACGCTGTAGCCGCTGTTTTCACCGCCCTGCTTTGCACCCAGGCCCGGATGTGTAAGCGATTCGACCAGCATGTAACTGTCGTCGTCGAAAAAATCGACAAACGCCTCGAAACAAAACCCGAATCGCACCGCTTCTCCATTCGGGATCGTGGCGGTCTTCCTGATCAATTTGTGCTTGTTTGAATACACTCCGTACTCGACTACCTTGCCCGGCGTTTGCGCCATTGCGGGCGGCGTCGAAAAGGCTGCGGCCGCAAGCGCCACTGCGATCAAGCAAGTCAATAACCCGCCGGCATGACTTCCCCCGCGTAAAGCCACCCGTCCCGGCCTCACGATATGTCCGCTTCAACAAGGTTGCCGTAGGTCTCCATCCACTCGCGCCGCTGCGAGGCGTTCTCACGGGCCATCATCATGTTGAAGATTTCCTGCGAGTGATCGGCCGCGTCTGCAATGGACACCCGCAGCACGCGCCGGGTATCGGGGTTGAGCGTCGTCTCCCACAGCTGTTCCGGGCTCATTTCGCCGAGCCCCTTGAAGCGGCTCACCGTCCACGCGCCTTCGCGCACGCCTTCGTCAACCAGCTTCGCCTCGAGCATGCCCAACTCCTGGTCATCGAGAGCGTAGAGCTTGCGCGCCGGCTTGTTTTTTCCATGGGCCGGCACGTCGATGCGAAACAGCGGCGGTTGCGCCACGAAAACGTGGCCATCCAGAATGAGCTTCGGGAAATGGCGGAAGAACAGCGTCAGCAGCAACACCTGGATGTGCGCACCATCGACATCGGCGTCGGCCAGGATATTGATCCGCTTGTAACGCAGCCCCGACAAGTCAACATTCGACTCGCGCGTGTGATGATCTACACCGATGGCGAGCGCAATGGCCTCGATTTCCTTGTTCGAGTACAGGGAGTCGGCCGAGTCCTGCCAGGTGTTCTTGGGTTTGCCCTTGAGCGGAAGAATCGCCTGGAACTCCTTGTCACGCGCCGCCTTGGCAGACCCGCCGGCCGAATCGCCTTCGACGATAAACAGTTCGTTGCGGTCGGGGTCGTCCGAAGCACAGTCGGTGAGTTTTCCCGGCAACAGCGCGACGCCGGAGAGCTTGCGCCGCTCGACCTTCTGCGCGGCACGGGTGCGGTTCATTGCCTGGCGGATCACCAGTTCGGCAATGCGCTTGCCCTCATCCACATGCTGGTTCAGCCACAACTCGATCGGGTCGCGCACCATCTGGGACACAAGTTTCACCGCATCGCGCGAGATGAGTTCGTTCTTGACCTGGCCCTTGAATTGAGGATCCAGCATCTTGCAGGCAAGCACATAACTGGCACGCGACCAGACATCCTCCGGGACCACTTTCAGTCCGCGCTGGCCCATGGCGTGATGGTCGATAAAACTCTTGATCGCCTGGTAAACGCCCTCACGCAACCCGGACACATGCGTTCCGCCCTGGCGCGTGGGAATCATGTTGACATATGACTCGGTGACCACATCGCCTTCAGGTGTCCAGGCGATGGCCCACATCGCGCCCTCGCCCTCGGCAAAGCTGTCGGATTCGGATTGCGCAGTGATGTAGCGCTCACCCATGAAGGTGTCGGCAACCGGTTCGCTGCCGGAAATCGCAGAGGCGAAATATCCGCTGATACCGTCCGGAAAATGCCAGGTCTGTTGTTCGATCTTCTTGTTCTTTTCGATGCCAAGGCTGAACTTCACCCCCGGCAACAGCATCGCCTTGGCTCTGAGCAGCAATGCAATATCGGCGACGGCGAATTTCGCAGTGTCGAAATACTTCGGGTCCGGCCAGAACCGCACGCGCGTGCCCGACTCGCGCGGGCCAACCTTGCCGGCTTTCCTGAGCGCCTGCTTGACCTTGCCGTTGGGACCGAAAACCAGCGAGTGGAGCGAGCCGTCGCGCTTTACATCGACTTCGAGACGAGTTGAAAGTGCATTGCTGACGCACACCCCGACACCGTGCAGTCCGCCGGCGATGCGGTAGGCGGCGTCCTTGTCGGTCTTGCGAAACTTGCCGCCGGAATGCAGCGTGGTGAAGATGACCTGCACGGCAGGGATCTTCTTGCGCGGATGCAAATCGACCGGTATCCCGCGGCCGTCGTCGATGACTTCCGCCGACCCGTCTTCATACAGGGTAACAGCGACGTTTTTCGCGAATCCGGCCAGGCCTTCATCAGAAGCGTTGTCGACAATCTCGATCAGTGCATGATTCGGATTGACCGGGTCGGTATACATGCCCGGCCGATGCAGTATCGGTGACAGGTCTTCGAGGATTTCAATATCTTCTGCAGTGTAGGAGTCGTTTTTCTTGGTCATGGAGTTTCGGCGGTAAAACAAGAGCCTGCACGGGAGGTGGGCGCGCCTGATCGAATGATCAGGCATACCTGGAGAGCGCGGTGGACAGTTTTTCGCCTGGCGGCGTCGGGAGTTGCAGACAACGCGTTGGCTACCGGATGACGTACGCGCGCTCTGGTCGGGTTCAATCTCACGGCGCGTATTTTAGGCAAGCTAACGGCCGGCTGCACGCGCAAATTGAAAATATGGTCACGAATGCCGCGACGGCGTCGCGTGGATTCGAAGCGGCGCGCACGACTCCTCAGCTCCTGGACGGAACGGCAACACCGGGTTTGGAGCGTATGCGCGGCACCGGGCGCGACGGACTGCGCGGATGCAGCAACGGGATTTTCAGAAATTCCTCGTGCATGAATTCGACAAACAACTTGACTTTGCGCGACAGCAACCGCGCCGAAGGGTAAACCGCACTGATGCGGATCGGCGCCGGCGCGAACCGCGTCAGAACCTGAACCAGTTGGCCGCTTTCGATATCTTCGCGCACCAGGAAGGCGGGAATGCTGGCGATGCCCACGCCGCCCAGAGCGGCGGCGCGTATCGTCATGCCGCTGTTGGCGCGGAAGTCGCCTGTCACCTTGATCGACAGCGGTCCGTCAGGCCCCTCGAACGGCCATTCGTTGGAAAAAAGGTAGGTATAGGTGATGCAGTTGTGCCTGCTCAGGTCGGCAGGTTCCTTAGGCGTGCCGTGTGCCGCAAGGTAGGCAGGCGAAGCAACGCAAACGCGCGCGCTGCTGCCAACATGGCGGGCGACCAGTTGGGAATCACCCAGCTCGCCGAAACGGATCGCGACGTCGATACCCTCCTGCACGAGATCGACGTAGCGGTCGTCCAGCGACAGTTCGATCGCCAGTCCGGGGTACTTGCGCTGGAAAGCCAGCAGTAACGGCATCATGTGCTGGTGCCCGAACGCGACCGGGGTATTCACCCGCAGGGTTCCCGTCGGACGGTTCTGCAGGCCGGCAACTTCGGTTTCCATTTCCTGGACTTCATCCAGAATGCGCTGGCAGCGCTCATAGTATTCGCGCCCCGCTTCGGTCAGCGAAAGCCTGCGGGTCGTGCGGTTGAGCAAACGCACACCGAGTTGTTCCTCGAGAACGGTCATCTGCTTGCTGACCGTCGGCTGGATCATGCCGAGTTCGCGCGCAACTGCGGAAAAGCTGCCCGACTCGACTATCCTCACAAACAACTTCATCAGATGAAAGCGGTCCACGACTGGCCTTATTTACCTGCTCCAAAGCATGAATAATATTCCATCTCGTTTTATTATCAATAGCTCCGCATAGGTGTAGAGTGGGGGCCGTTGATGACGCAATGCACCATTTTTGCACTTCCAATCGGGCTTTCCAAGCCGCTGTTCAAAGGAGACAAGCTGGTGTCTTGCGTGAATCGGTCTTCTCTTTTTCTCCTCCTCCTAAAGAGAAAGCTTGAAGGGGCCTCATGGCCCCTTTTTTTTCGCCCCGCCCCTTTGCCGTTTTGGCCGGATTGCCGAACCCCGGGGACCGGAAGCGAATCGTACCGGCCGCACAGGTCAATTCCGGACACCGCCCGACAGCACCACGTTTGTCTGCGACCCACAGGAAGCCGCACCGGGGGAATCAAACGGCAAGCGCCGACGGTCGCGTTTCGCCGTTACGGCCCTCACTGTCACATTTCGTGGATAGCGCCATGCGGAAAACCTGTGTTACAAACGAATCCCGTTTCAGCCAACGTCGCCTGGCGCGCACTGCAGCAGCGCCGCGGCGTTGAACCCCACGGCAGCGGCACGAACGGGCACCGGTACCGCAAGGCATCGCCGGCACAAGTCAGGATTCTGAAATCAAATCAAGCGAATAGCAGGAGTTTGACATGTCTCGACACGAAATCGACGATGAGCCCGGTATTGACGAAAGCCTGAATTGGGCCGACTACGTGGACGCCCTGAAACGTCAGGGTGAGCCCAGGGAAATGCTGGTATCGGAAAGAATCAAGGGGCGCCGGCTGCGAGACCGGTATCTCGATGGCGTCACCATGTTCAAACAGGTGCGGCCGCACCCGCGTTCGGACTGATCGGGGCCCGAACCGGCTACCACCAGGCCGCTAGCGGCCGCTGCCCTGGACGGCCGCAAACCGGCCGAGCGCATCCGCGTAACGCAAGGCACAGTCAATGCCGAAAGCGTCCGGAGCCATTCCGGGCGAACGGTCGAAGACGGCGTCGATGCCAAGGCGCCGGGCGGCGATGCGCTTGCCATAGCAAACAAGGTGGTCGATAGACTGCATCACGAAAACGATGGCAGGCAGCGCTCGCGCGTAATGCGCTTCCGCGCTCGCCTCGTCACCCGCCTGCATGGCGTCGAAACACAGTGCCAGCAGATCAAACAGGTCCATACCGGGAATCATCCCGGCGCAGCCGGCGCGCAGATTATCGGTCAGTTCCAGCCCTGCCCGCCCGTTGAAAACAGCCAGCCGGTCACCGTTGCGCTCGATAACGCGGTGAATCTGCAAGACCGGCCCCTCCCCCTTGAGCACCGTGAAGTTGGCGTGACGGCGAACCAGTTCCGCGATGCCGTCGTCACTAAGGCCGATGCCGATGTACTCGGGCGCATTCTGGACCGCTACCGGCATATCGAGAAGATCCATCACCCGGCCAAAAAACGGCACCAGGTCGGTATCGGTTGCGCCGGAGATCCGCGGCGGCTGAAGAATGACCCAGTCCGCACCGCATCTCCGGGCATGACGGGCAAACTCCACCTGCTTGTCAACGCTGTCTCCGAATACCGTAACCGCCAGAGGCAACTCGCCGGCAAGGTCCTGCGCCGCCCAGTCAACGAGCTGGTAGCGTTCGCGCTCGGTGAGCTTGGCAACTTCGGTGGCCAGTCCCAGTACCGCCACGCCGTGCGCACCGTTGCCCACACAGGCCCGCACCTGGCGGCGCATGGCTTCCCGGTCCAGCGCGCCGTCGGCGGTAAAGAACGCGTAAAGCATCGGATATATCCCCGCGGGGCGGTCTCGCAGATCCACACTATTCTCCTTTCACCTCCATCCGGGTGGCGCAACGCCTGAACCCCGACCGCATCCAGTCATGTCCGTCCATCACCCGAACTGCGCAAACGCGACCTGTGCGGTACAGGCCGCTACGTTGGAAGCGAATTACCGTACGCGCCCGCGGACAGGCCCACGGTCTCCAGCGACGGCTCGGCGCCGGTGAATTCGGTGTAACATTTTCCCGTTGCCTGCAACATACCAATTCAGGGGAGATGATTTCCATGCTGTTTCGACTGCTTTGCGCCCTTATGCTTCTGGTCGGCGGCCAATTCGCCTTCGCCGACATGTCTTCGGATGAGATCGTAGCGGCATTGCGCAAGCCCGAAAACAGCACCGGCAATATCGCCGATGCGGTCGAGACCGTGACCGGCAACCGCGGCTGGATGAATGCCGATATGAAGCCCCTCTACGACACCAAGATTGTCGGCCAGGCAGCAACGGCGCTGATGCGCCCCGCCCTCACCAACGACAAGCGCAAGTATCCACCCTATCATCTGCAGATACTGGACGAAGCCGCGGCGGGCAGCGTTCTTGTTTATGTGATGCAGGACGGACTGGACATCGCGGCAATGGGCAACCTGATGGCGACGACGGCGCAGGTTCGCGGCCTCGAAGGCGCGGTCATCGACGGTGCGATCCGGGACATCACCGCCGTTCGCGAAATGCAATTCCCGATCTTCGCGCGGCGTATCAGCCCGGCGACTTCGGTAGGCCGCATGGTCGCCGTGGGTAAACAGATCCCCGTCATGTGCGGCGGGGTGATCGTCAACCCGGGAGACTATATCGTCGGCGACCCCGACGGCGTGGTAGTCGTGCCGCAGGCCGCTGCCGAACAGGTGATTGCGCTGCTTGCCGAATATGACTCCAAGGAGAGCAAGATGATGCCTATCATCGAGCGCGAGAAATCCATCCTCAAGGCAATCGAGATCTACAACCGTTATTGATCAAATGCGACCTCCACGCGACGACGCGATGATTGGGGGCAGCGCCCGCATAGCATCACGCAAGGTTGCAAGGGCGCGGCCCGCGAACGCAGGTGGGTCTTGCCCGCCACGTGGGGAAGGATGATGTCCACGGAACTCAATGACGAAGAAATCGCGCTGATCGAAGAGAAGCTGGAAACACTCCGCATCGAGCACCGCGACCTTGACGACGTGATTGCCCGGTTGGTGGATGACCGCACAACCGATGAACTGCAGATTCGCCGCCTCAAGCGGCGCAAGCTGATGCTAAAGGACCAGATTGCGATGCTGGAGCGGCAGTTGGTCCCCGACATCCCGGCTTGACGCCGCAACAACGGCGGCGGCTGTGCCCGGCGCAACACGTGCAGCTGTAAAACCCCTCAGCAATCCGACGGGCAGCTGAATCCGTAGTAGCGCTTCGCAAGCCATGTGCTCACGGCGTTGATTTCGTCCTCGCTCCAATTCAGCGACACGTTCGACTGCCACCGGTCTACCTCTGCCCGAAGGCTCTCGTAGTCACGCGCAGTACGATTTTCCCTCGTGTAGACGCTGGTATCGTGACACATGATGCAATACGTATCGTGCATTGTCTGGGCAGGCGTCTGGGCTCCGGCCCCGCCCGCCACGGCAAGCACCAGCCCCAGCATCAGTCTCATAGCGCTTTGTTTCATCGAAGGCCTCCGGGGCATGTTTGATTACAGTAACATCGCGCAAACATCGCGCAAAATGCTTTTTGGCGCGCTTGCGCGATGAAATAACACCGCAAAGTCTGCCCGAGCGGGCGCCCCGCTTATTGATTTGTGTCAAGCGTGGCGACCGCGCCGCAGAATCGGCGAACTCAGCAGACCCGCGACTGTCTTTAGCAAGCAGAGGTATTTTCAGATGAGCGCGAGCGCAGCTTCCGGAAACCGTCAGGATGGCATGGCACGGCATCGAACCCGCCGGCCGCTAGGGCTTGTTGCGGGCGTCGTCGCTTGCGCGGCCCTGGCCGGAGCAACCGGATGCGCCACTTCGAGCAAAGTACCCGCACCATCGCTGGCCGAAGTCGTGCAAATGAGTAACGATGGCCTGGCCGATGACCAGATCATCATGCGATTGCACGAATCGAAAGCCGTCTACCCGCTGAGCGCATCGGGAATTCTCGATCTGGACAGACAGGGCGTATCGACACCGGTGCTCGACTACATGCAACAGGCGTATGTCGACAGCGAGCGGCGGCGGGAACGCCTGACTTACGGCGATCCATACTGGCGCGGACATTACTGGGGATATCCGTGTTTCGGTTGCCCGTATCCGTACTATGGAATCGCGCCGTTTTACATTTATGCCTATTAGGCGGTGGTCCCCGGCATGCCGCAGAACCGCAACCCATTGCGAAACGAAGGAGAAAACATGCACTTGATCAATGCGCAACGCAGACCCGGAGTCGGTCTTGCAATCGCCACGATGATCATCGGCAGCATCGTATTGGCCGGTTGCGCCAGTTTGTCATCGCGGCCGGTGACACCCATTTCAACAATTACAGAAGCCGCCGCGAACGGCGCCAGCAGCGATGCCATCATTGCCGGTATCCGTAACGCAAAGACGACCTATGCCTTGCGCGGCTCGGACTTTGCGAAACTGGATGAACGGGGAGTCCCCGGACCGGTGCTCGATGAATTGCAACAACGCTTTTTCGGCGACGTCCAGCTTTTCACCGAACGCTGGTACATGGGGCGCTCGGCGGGTGGGCCTACCAGCATTTATCCGCAGCCGGTTGACCTCGACAGTCTGGACACCGGCGGCAACGGCATGGCGCCGACAACCGATGTGGGCCGCATGACGCACGGCACTCGCCCGCCCGGCGTGCCCACCTGGGTGCCGCCATACCCGGCGGTAGCCGGTGAACCGATAACCACCGACGATGTACTCGCGATGAGCAAGAGCGGTCAGTCAGCAGAGGAAATCGTCGAGAAGATCCGGAAGTCCCGCGTTGCCGTGTTGTACACGGATAGTCCGGACGCGATTTCGCTGCGCCGTACCGCTGCGATTACCGGATCGGTTTACGCCGACCTCGCGAAACAGGGTGTGGCACATGAGGTCCTTGACGCTCTTCAGGCGAGCTACCTCGCCAGCCACGTGGAATTCACCAGAAAGTCGACTTCGGTCGGGACCGGTGGCGGGGTGCAACGCTAGCGATCGCGGGGAGGGAGCAAGACATGCTGCACGCCGCACGCAAGCGCGCACGCCGGGCGCTGAAACGGGAAGCATCGACGCTAATGCGGTGTTGCAGCCTGGCGGTGTTCACTCAGACGACAGCCACCGGGACGTGGCCCGCCATTGACCGGCGTTACCGGGAGCATGACTCCGGCGCCGGCTGTCGCAGGGAGCAGGAAGGCGCGGCGAATGGAGCATAGACGCAAGGCGCCGTACGCATGGCTTGCCGCCGCCACATTGACATTGATTGCTGCCGCTGGCTGCAGCAACCTGACCGCAAAGCCGGTCTCGCCGATTTCGAACATAACCAGCGCCGCGTCGGGCGGCATGAGCGCCGACTCGATTATCGCCAGAATGCGAAATGCGAAGACCTCGTACGCGCTACGCGGCTCGGACTTTGCCAAGCTCGCGGCGCGTGACGTGCCGGAACCGGTGCTGGACGAACTTCAGCAAGGTTTCTTCGACGCAGTGGAAAAGCTGACAAGGCGCTGGTACATGGGGTCCGATTTCGGCGGCCCGGCGGTGCTGTATCCGCAGCCGCTTGACCTCGACAGCCTGGACACCGGCGGTGACGGCATGGTGCCGTTCGCCGATGCCGATCGCGTCGCGCGAGGCACGCGCCCGCCCGGGATTCCCGAATGGGTCCCGGCATCCCCCTCCCTGACTGGCGGCGTTATTTCACCCGATGTCGTGCTCGAAATGGCGAGAAGCGGACTGACGACAGAGGAAATGGTCGCAATGGTCGCGAATGGCCGCGTCTGGCCAATCTACACCGACAATACCAACCCGTTCTCGCTGACCCGAACCGCTGCGCTCACGGGCTCGATGTATGCAGATCTTTCCCGCCAGGGCGTTGCGCCGGAAGTTCTCGACGCGCTTCAGGCGACCTATATCGCCTCGCATATCGAGTTGACCCGACGCTCCACGCCCGTTCCCTGAGAGGCGTTCGCCGGCGCACCGGTGTCATCGCGCAATGCGCGAGCAAGCAATTCAGTTCGCGAAACAGCGCGCCGGTCCCGCCATGACCTGCGTGCAAGTCCATCGGCATGACGGCGAAACGACAAAAAAACCCGGGCGTCTCGGACACGCCCGGGTTCTGGCTAACTACCCTTCCGGCGCCGGAAGCGGCACCGTGTCCTAGCCCTGGCCTTCGAAGCCGTCGGTAATCGCGCCTTTCGACGATGTCGACACGAGGTGTGCATACTTGGCCAGCAAACCGCGGCGGAAACGCGGTGCCGGCTGCTTCCATTTCGCCCGGCGCTTGGCCAGCTCATCGTCCGAAACATGCAACTCGATCAGCTGCTTGTGCGCATCGATGGTGATGGTGTCGCCCTCTTCCACCAGCGCAATATTGCCTCCGACAAAAGCCTCGGGAGCAACGTGGCCGACGACCATGCCCCAGGTGCCGCCGGAGAAACGCCCGTCGGTCAGCAGTCCGACGGAGTCCCCGAGTCCGGCACCAATAAGCGCCGACGTCGGTGACAGCATTTCCTGCATCCCCGGGCCACCCTTTGGTCCCTCGTAGCGAATCACCACGATGTCACCGGCCTTGATCTTGCCGGCCATGATGGCATCCATGGTTTCCTTCTCGGAGTCGTAGACCCGTGCCGGCCCGGTGATCGCCGGATTCTTCAAGCCGGTAATCTTGGCGACGCATCCCTCCGGCGCCAGGTTGCCTTTCAGAATCGCCAGATGGCCTTCCTTGTACATCGGCTTGTTGAACGGGCGAATGACATCCTGATCGGCCCGCGGCTCGTCAGGAATGTGCTCGAGTTCCTCGGCGATGGTGCGCCCGGTGATGGTCATGCAATCGCCGTGCAGCAATCCGTTGACGAGCAACATCTTGAGCACCTGGGGAACACCACCGGCCTTGTGGAAATCAACCGCGACATAACGGCCCGACGGTTTGAGGTCGCACAGCACCGGCACTTTTCGACGAATGCGTTCGAAATCATCAATCGTCCACTCGACCTCGGCTGCCGAAGCAATCGCCAGATAGTGAAGCACCGCATTGGTGGACCCACCGGTGGCCATCACCAGGCTCACCACATTCTCGATCGACTTCTTCGTGATGATGTCGCGCGGCCGGATGTTGTTCTTGATGGCATTTACCAGAACACGTCCCGATTCGGCAGCCGAGTCGGCTTTCTCGGGGTCCACCGCTGCCATTTGCGAGGAACCCATCAGGCTCATTCCCAACGCCTCGAATGACGAGGACATGGTGTTGGCGGTATACATGCCGCCGCAAGCGCCGGCAGTCGGGCAGGCATTTCTCTCGATACCTTCGAAGTCTTCCTTCGAAAGTTTGCCCGCGCTGTAGGCTCCGACAGCCTCAAAAGCGCTGACAATCGTCAGATCCTCGCCCTTCCACTTGCCCGGCTTGATGGTGCCGCCATAGACATAAATCGCCGGCACGTTCATGCGGGCGATCGCCATCATCCCGGCCGGCATATTCTTGTCGCAGGCGCCAACCACAAGCGCACCATCCATCATCTGGCCGTTGACCGATGTTTCGATCGCATCGGCAATGACCTCTCGCGATACCAGCGAATACTTCATGCCATCGGTTCCCATGCCGATACCATCGGTCACGGTGGGCACTCCGAATACCTGCGGCATGGCGCCAGCGTCATGCAGCGCTTCCATGGCGCGATCGACCAGCGGCTGTATGCCCGCGTTGCAGGGGTTCATGTTCGAATGACCATTGGCAACGCCGACAATCGGCTTCTGAAAATCGTTGTCACCAAAACCGACGGCACGCAACATGGCCCGGTTCGGCGAGCGCGCCACTCCACCCGTTATCAGTTTGCTTCGCCAGTTGCCAGCCATTCGTTTCTCCTCTCGTTTGCGGCGGGTCCATGCTATTTCTGCATGTCACCCCGCCTTTTTCGCCGACCCATGTCCATCACAGGGCCGTTTCTGTTTTGGTCCGGCCGGATTCGATTCCGACCATTTCGTTCCGGGCCGCTCAATTCCGGACTACCCGGGACGCGGCCGGAAGTTCGCGGCAAGGGCCGCGTACTGCGCCTGCCCGCGCACGAATCAGGCTCATGCCGGGCTGCGCACCCGCTGCGGCACAAACAGCCGCGCGCATCTGCGCAGCCCGGCAGTTTCGCGTGGCGCTGAAACGGCGTCAAATATATTATTACCTTTAATTTGATACCTATTTCGAATCAATAGATCCGAATTAATCAGATGGAACTGCGCCATTTACGCTATTTCGCGGCGGTAGCGGAAGAACTGCACTTCGGGCGCGCCGCCCGCAAACTGCACATTTCCCAGCCGCCACTGTCAATGCAGATTCGCGCGCTCGAGACCGAACTCGGGGTGAAGCTGCTCAATCGCACGCGGCGACACGTCTCCCTGACCCGCGCAGGCACGGCCTTTCTGCAAGACGCGCAGCAGATCCTCGAACGCTCCGAGCAGGCGGTACTGACGGCGCGGCGCGCCGAGCGCGGCGAAATTGGCGAACTTGCCGTCGGATTCATCAGCGTCGCGGACTACAATCTGCTGCCCCTGGTATTGCGGGAATTCCGCAGGCAATACCCGCTGGTGACACTATCGTTGAAGGAGTCGACCACCGACGCGCAGATCGCCGACCTGCTAAACAGCCGCATCGACGTCGGTTTCCTGCTGCCCCCGGTGAACGAACCCAGCATCGAGTCGGTTCCCGTTCTGCGCGAACCGCTGATCGTGGCGTTGCCCGAACGCCACCCGCTGGCGCGCAGACGCGGCGCAATCCAGCTCGGAGCGCTGGCCGACTCGCCGTTTATCATCACACCGAGGGACATGGCGCCCGGCCTGTACGACGACATCGTCAGTCTTTGCCATGCTGCCGGCTTCAGTCCGCAGATCGCCCAGGAGGCGATACAGATGCAGACGGTCGTGAGCCTGGTTTCGGCGGAAATGGGAGTGGCGCTGATTCCCCGCTCGCTGCAAAACCTCCAGCGCACCGGCGTGATCTACAAACCATTGAAAGACACCAGTCCAATGAGTGAAATCCACCTGGCGTGGCGACGCAACGACAAATTGCCCGCCCTGCAGCTGTTTCTTCAGCTCGCCCGCGACATTGCGGCGACCGATGCCGCCAAGACCCCGCCGAAGGCCGCGACGCGACGATGACGGACTGCACCGAATTTCGCCTCGCCGACGAGGCGGCAACGCTTGACCTGGGGAGGAGGATTGCCGGCGGCCTGGTTCCGGGCATGCTGGTGGCCCTGCATGGCCCGCTGGGCGCGGGCAAGACCACCCTGGCCCGCGGCGTCCTGCGCGGCCTCGGCTACGAGGGTCGGGTGAAAAGTCCCACCTATGCTTTGGTTGAACTTTACGAACTTTCTAGGTTAGACTTATATCACTTTGATTTGTATCGGTTCGCGCATCCCGAGGAACTGATTGAGTCGGGGCTCCAGGAAGCCTTCAACGGGTCCAATGTATGCATCGTTGAATGGGCGGAGAGAGCCGGAAATTTACTGCCGGTTGCCGACCTGGTGGTGAACCTGGAAATGGCAGACGGAGAGCGCATCGCGCGACTTGCAGCGCACACGGAGAACGGAACACGTTGCTTGCAGCAATTGCACAACTGGGTAGCCGGATACCACGGCTGAACGCGGCCTTGCTGCGTTCGCTGCTCACGCTCGCCGCTGCCCTCTGGGTCGTCTCGTGGCCCGGCGCGCAGGCCTTTGCCGACACCTCCGTGGCAGCCGTTCGCGTCTGGCCGGCTCCTGACTACACCCGTTTCACCATAGAGACTCGCGGCGAGATCGAGTTCTCCGTATTCGCCCTGGCAAAACCCGACCGGCTGGTGATTGATTTGCAGGAAACAGAACTCGACGGCGAACTGAAGCAACTGCCCGAGAAGCTCGCCACGGATGACGCCTTCGTATCGGCTGCGCGCGTCGGGCAGTTCAAACCCGGGGTCGCCCGGGTGGTGCTCGAGTTACGCCAGAAAGTGGCGCCCTCGGTCTTCACGCTGCAACCCATAGGCGATTATGGGCACCGCCTGGTCATTGACATCTACCCGACCGAGCAGGCGGACCCCATTCTTGCGCTGTTGAACGGCGGCAAAGCGCCCGCACAGAGCGCGACACAACCACGGTCAGCCGAACTGGTTCCGAAAGAAACCCTGATCGTCGCCATCGACGCCGGACATGGGGGCGAAGATCCCGGCGCGACCGGCCGGCGCGGCACCAGGGAAAAAGATGTCACGCTGGCGATCGCGCGGGAGTTGAAGGTACTGGTGGACAAGGATCCAAAGATGCGCGGCGTGCTGATTCGAGACGGCGACTACTTCGTACCGCTGGGCAAGCGGGTGGAGAAGGCGCGCGCGGTTCGGGCAGACCTGTTCGTGTCAATACACGCCGACGCATTCATCAAGCCGCATGCCCGCGGTTCTTCCGTTTTCGCCCTTTCCGAGCGCGGCGCGACGTCCGCCGCCGCGCAATGGCTGGCGGCCAAGGAAAACGAGGCCGACCTGATCGGCGGTGCAAATATTGATGTCGCCGACATTACGCTAAAGCAGGTGCTGCTGGACCTGTCGCAAACGGCAACGATCAACGAGAGCCTCAAGCTGGCAACTTCCGTCCTGGGCGAACTCGGCGAGATCAACAAGCTGCACAAGCGCCACGTCGAGCAGGCCGGCTTTGCGGTACTCAAGGCGCCTGATATTCCGTCGATCCTTGTCGAGACCGCATTCCTGACGAATCCGCAGGAAGAGCGCAAGCTAAGAGGCAAGCAATACCAGCGCAAGGTCGCGCTCGCGATTCTGAAGGGGATCAAACGGTATTTTGCGGACAATCCGCCCCTCGTTCGCGGCGAACTCGCACTGAAGTAGCTTCGCGCCCCTTGCCGCCGTTGGCTACCTCCAACACCCGAGGGCCGTCCCGCCTACCGCCCTCGAGCGCCGCATCGCAGCCACGCGCGCCATCATGAAATGAACATTCGCGCAATCCTGCTCGCCGCCGGCAGCGGCAGCCGCTTCGGCGGAGACAAGCTGCTGGCACGGCTCCCGGATGGCGTTCCGGTCGGTGTGGCTGCCTGGCGCAACCTGAAAACTGCCGTGGAGCAAAGCGTTGCCGTGGTGCGCAGCGCCGACACGGAGTTGCGCGAATTGCTCCGTTCCGAAGGCGCCAGAGTGATCGAATGCGCGGACGCGCAAGCGGGCATGTCCCGCAGCCTGATCGCCGGACTTGAGGCGACCTCGGACAGCGACGGATGGATCATCGCCCTGGGTGACATGCCCTACATCAACCCGGAAACCATTCGCACGATAGCGAATGCGATAGAAGATGGAGCGCTGATCGCGATGCCGACGCATCGGGGCCAGCGCGGCCATCCCGTTGGATTATCGCGCCGCTTGCTCGCGGAACTGCTGGATGTAAAAGGCGACGAAGGGGCTCGCACGGTCGTTCGCCGTCATGCCGGGGAGTGCGAACTGGTAGCGTGCGAGGACGATCCCGGCGTTTTGCGGGATATCGACACCCGCGATGACCTGGCCGGAGCATAAGTCACCGCGCAGTTGCCAGACGCGCGCAATGAACACAGCAAGGCAGCGCCGCCGCCTCTCGTGTATCAGGGCCTGAGCAGGATGCCCTTGAGGGTGCCGGAAATGTTCAGCCTGGAACTAAGCCTTTGCGCCGTCGATCGCAATTCGACGCTGACACGCCCGCTCACATCCTGATCGCCGCCGATATTGAAGTCGCTTTCTGCCGTCAGGATACCCGCACCCAGTTCGACGTTCCGGTAACTGAACTGACCATTGGCAACTGTAACCTTGCCGCTGATTTGCTCGAACCGGGTCGAGCCACCTTGCGTACCGTTAGACCCGGATTGCAACGCCCGCACCAGGTCAACCCCATCGAGCGTACCTTTCTTGACGACGAACTCGGCGCTCAGGGACGGCCTGTCGAGTAGCGTGTCAACGTTGCCGGCCTCCGAAACGAACCGCCCCTTGCCGCTGGACAGTCCGGTCACTCTTGCCGTATCCGAAAATGCTGCGAGCATCTCTTCGGTCTCGACACGGACGAACTCGAACTGCGACTCCAGGCGCCACCTTGGCGACCAGGACAGTTGCGTCGTGCCTTTCAGTTCGCCTCCGTAAGCAGTCGCAGTCCACTGGTTAAGCGTCAGCGTGGTACCGGCAATCGTGCCCTTACCGCTGAAATCGGTGAGTTGTACCGGCGCGCCGACCGGCGGCGTCCAGTTGCTGGCCGTAACTGCAACGGCGGTTTCGCCATCAAACTTGCTGACATCGACCGACAGTTTGCCATCGGCAGACTCGACCAGTGCGGAACTGACCGATCCGTCGCGCGCAAAGTTCACTTCGGCATTCATCGCCGGAAGCGAGATCGTTCGCGCGTCCAGCTTGATGCCGCGCAAACTGATTGAGCGCACATCCACTCGCTGGTCGGCCATCGACGTTTCGAGCCAGCCCGGCAACCGTGCCAGCACTTCCTTGACCATGCTGCCGCCATCCGCACGAATCGATCGCAATACCAGCCTGTCGCCAAATAATGAGCCGAGTTCCGGGGTGACCATGACATCAGTGAGCGTAACGTCCTGGGCGGAGCCGACATTGACATTGCCCAGCTTGAACTCGAGCCCCGAGGTCAGCAACATCTTCATCGATCCAATGGTTACGGGTTCACCGATTTCGTCCGAGATCATTTTCTCTACCGCCGGTATGTACCCTGACATCGGCATCAGATTGACGCCGCCGAAGACGAGACCGACCACCACCACTACGCCGATAATGAAAGGCCTTGCGCGCTCGAGCGGAGACCGGATCTTGCCGCGCTTCTCGAGCGCTTTCAGTTCCGCCCGCTTCCGGTCCGACTCCTCGGATTGCTGACGCCGGCGTACAAGATCCTCTTCGCGCTGCTTGCGCTCGGCCTCTATCCGCTGCTGTTCCTCGCGCTGTTTTCGTTCCACTTCAGCGCGCTTGCGTTCCTCGTCCTGCTCGATCTTGTTCTTGTATTCCTCTTCCTTGGCACGTTCCCGTTCAGCGCGCTCGAGTTTCTCGTGTTCGACACGCGCGCGC
>Ga0209536_100003588_pt1 | contig 24850 bp, 18 predicted proteins | sample DeeMarSeWOR28_12_FD_187461 | JGI IMG/M metagenome (GOLD analysis project Ga0209536, IMG submission 187461) | Marine sediment microbial communities from White Oak River estuary, North Carolina - WOR-2-8_12 (SPAdes) (version 2) | ecosystem: Environmental > Aquatic > Marine > Intertidal zone >...
CCCCCACTTCTGCATGATACAGATTCCGGATACCCGGGATCCCATATGGTGAGTCATGCTTCCGTGAATTGAGGTATGTATAATCGTTAATTTTACTAGTAATGTTATGATTCAGAAGGTTTTAATCAAAAAAAAGGAGGAAGACAAATGGTCAGGTTCATAAACATCGTTTTGGTGTCAATAGTCGCTATATTGATGTTGGGCAAAGAGGTGCAGGCACAGAATCCCTGCGGCGAGATCGGTCCGGACTGCCGTTTAATGACCGCCAAAGAGGCAAATGCCTTTAAGGAGCGCTTGCTGGCTGTAAAGGCGCTGCTGCCGGTTCCCGATGTGAGCCGGTATGTATCCGACGGCGCTGCCGAAGCAAGTACCATGCCGTTTGTCGCAGAAGCAGGCATCAAAGAGGCTGTGTTAACATGCCGCTCCTGGCCGGCCGGCTGCTTTCCGGAATCTCCTTACAATACCCTCGATTTTGGTTACCTGAAAAAAGAAAATGGGGGTAAAAAAGCAGCGCCTCAGAAAGATCCGCTTGCCGCGACGAAAGTAGTCCAGACCATGTTTGAGAATCGTATCGAAGTGAGTGTCTGGCTCCGGCCGCACCCTTTTCTGATGGATGAAGGGGGTAATCCGGATGCCGTCAATGTGGAAAAAAGCGCCACATTTATGTCGTGGCAGGACGGAGAGGAAATTATCACCCTCCACATGATTTTCGGATCACGTACAGATAATGAGGAGGAGACGCTGATCGCAGAAAAACCGGCTACCAACTTCGCGCCTGTAAAATCCATCGAGCTTTTGATCTCCGGGCCCGAAGCCGAGGTCCCGGCGCTTAAAAAGAAGATCAACCGGCAGGCATTCGAGGCCCTTCTGGGGGTTGTGGTAAAGTGAGGGAAATAAGCAGTGGCGAGTAAAACGTCAATCTGGATTATTATATTTTTTATTTCCTGTTGTGAGGTCTATTCACAAACTCCGGGCGACAGTTCCTGTTTTCCCCTGGAAGTCGGCAATCAATGGATCTATCAGACGACCGGCTATCCTTTCGCCGATACAGCAGCCGTAGTAGATACCCAGCGTATTTCCGGCAAATTGTATTATGCGGTTAAACAATCTTACTACGAATACGTCTGGTTCAGGAAAGAAGATGATAAAATTTTTATTGTTGATACTGTAGCGATTGAGCTCGATACATCACACGTCCGGGAGTATTTGCTGTTTGATTTTGCGGCTGACAGCGGGAAGAGCTGGGAAGTACCGCTGGAAAATGAATCCCTCATATGTGATTACAGCGGAACGATTACCCTGGAAAGCAGAACCGACACCGTGGAAACCCCGGCAGGTGTGTTTACAAATTGTATCCGCTTTTCGCGCAACGTGCCATGTGCGGATGCAGGTATTTTTAAGGAATGGTATGCACCCGGAACCGGGAGAGTAGCCTATCTTCAGGACAGTTTTAGCGGGATGCGAACATTTGTTTTATCAGCTTTGCACATACCAACTGCCCTGAATGATTCGCCGGAGTCGTATCACGCGCTAAGATTCATGCTGCTAAGGAATTATCCGAATCCGTTCAATCCGAGAACATGGATCGTGTTTGAGCTACCCCGCCAGCTTGATGTCGTTGTTGATATTTACGACATACGGGGACGGAAGATCAAAACACTCGTAGATGCCTGTCTGAATTACGGGCTGCATTCGGTGGAGTGGGATGCATCGGATCAGGCGAGCGGGGTGTATTTTTGCACCATATATACCGGTGATTTTACCCGGACAATCAAGCTGCAGCTGATTCGGTAGACTTTTTTACTGTTTTATAATACTACCATCACCAACGGCATAAAAACGGCCTCAGGTTTTAACCACTGACACTGTGTCCGGTGAACCGGTTGTAAAGACTCGGAGATATAATTTACCATTCAGTAGATTGTGGAAGAAATCTTTAGCTGCAAATGTGTTTCAATGCAAGGTTACAGAAAAGGGAGGTTATCATGAAAAAGCAATCCCTGTTTATACTGTATTCGGCGGGCGCGGTCTTTTGTCTGCTCATTTTTACGGGGCTGATGTCCTGCGGGGACGATGATGTTACCGGTACATCCGGCGTGACGGTCCGGGGCACGTTAAATCTGCCGTTCGCAGCGGCCGGAAAGACCTGGGCGGTCCTGATCGATAATGATATGGACGGCGGCAACGGCTACGTCAAACTCGGAATGGGCACGTGCGGGGCGGGTACGGAAATTTCATACACCGTAAGTGATGTGCCCAAGGGCATGTACTATATTTATGCGGTGGTCTTTGTGGTCGGTAATTATGACCAGGGGCCTCAGACCGGTGATCTGCTCGGCATTTATGGCGGGCAGCTTCCGGACGACATGCCAGCCAGCCCCAATGCCAACGTCGGGTCAGGAACGCAGACCTTCGATATCGATTTATTTGTCATACTGGTGGAACTGTAGCCGGCGGCAATTTTGGGCCAATGGATTTTTGACGAAGTATATGATCAGCAATTAACTAACAGGGGAATCTGCCATATTCATGGTGTTTTTTTGCTGTTTGAGCATTGCTGTGAATATTCGTGTACAAAATAAATCTGTTTCTGACCATTTGTATAACAGCCTTCCACGATAGTTGTAATATGCAACTAATTTTGCTATGATACGTATTAGTTTTCTGGACGAATTCGCTTTCCCTGTCAAAACGAAGGAAATCAAACATGCATATCAGAAACCCCCTTTTCATGTGTCTTTTATTTTTGATATCGCTGATGAATTTGAATGCAGCAGAAAATTCACGGCAGACCTCCCGCCTTGTTTCAGCCGAGTGGCTGATTGACCATTTCAACGATCCAGCCCTGGTGATCTTCCATGTCGGCGGAAAAAAATCATTCGACTCCGCCCATATTCCGGGAGCACAGTATTTGTCTCTGAGAGAGCTGATGGTGATGGAGAATGCCGGCGGCCTGCTGCATGAAATTCCGCCTGTGGAGCAGGTTACAGGCCATCTAAAAGAATTAGGGGTCACAGACAGCTCGGTCATTGTGCTGTATCACGAAGAGGAGGGATTGCTGCCTTCCACGGCACGTATCTTCATGACCCTTGATGTACTGGGGATCGGCAAGTCCGTTGCCATTCTCGATGGCGGTTTTCAACAGTGGAACTCGCTGGATAATACCCCGCAGGAAAAACCGCCCATTTCAAAACCGGGAGCCCTTACCGCCCATCCGAAAGACAATGTCCTGATTGACACAAAATGGCTGTCTGAAAATTTTTCCAGGCGGGGAATTTTTGTGATCGATGCGCGCCCGGAGGATCATTATCTGGGCAGGTCGAATCCCCATGATTTTCCGCGGGAAGGGCATATCAAAGGCTCGTTCAATATTCCGTTCTACATTCTGGTAAAAGAAGACTTGCCGCATTTATTTAAAGAACCGGAAGAACTGCAAGCGATTTTTACCGATATCGGCATTCAGGACAGCAGCGTCCTGGTTATATACTGCAATACCGGTTTCTGGGCTGCACAGGTGTATTTTATCGCAAGATATCTGGGCTATGATGTCCGGTTTTATGATCCTGCATTTCAGCAGTGGAGTGCCGATAAGAGTCTGCCCGTGATCGGTCCGGCGGACTTCGGATTATGATTCCCAATTAGAAATTAGAAGAGGATACTATACAATGAAATTATTTCAAAGAGCCGCAAAAATGTATTCAAATCCTTTCCTGGCGGGCGTCGGACTCGGCCTCACTCTGCTGGCGGCGTTTGTCATCATGGGGCAGGGACTGGGTGCTTCCGGGGGGTATACCAGCCTTGTTTCTTCGGCGGTCGATCTGGTTGCACCGCAGCATGCCCAGAATAACGGCATGTATATGGCATATCTGGATAATTTCGGCCGCAGCCCGTTGAATGACTGGGTGGTTTTTGAAATTTTCGGCATACTGATCGGCGGATTTATCTCGGGGCTTTTATCGGGTCGCTTGAAATCCGAAGTGGTGAAAGGTCCCCGGATTTCGACCGGTGGGCGGCTGATTCTGGCCTTCTGCGGGGGAGTTTTGATGGGATTTGCCGCCAAGATCGCCCGCGGCTGCACCAGCGGCCTGGCTCTCACCGGCGGGGCCCTGCTGAGTGCCGGCGGATGGGTATTTATGATCTCCCTTTTTATCGGCGCGTTTGCCATGGCTTACTTTGTCAGGAGGCAATGGATATGATCGCACCTTATTATAAATACGGATATTTCGGACAGGATGCCGCACTGCTGATCGCCATTCTGATCGGGTTCTTTTTCGGTTTCTTTCTGGAAAGGGGCGGGCTGGGAAACGCCAGGAAACTGGCCGGACAGTTCTACCTCAAGGATTTTACCGTGATCAAGGTCATGTTCACCGCCATCATTACCGCCATGATCGGGTTGAACGTATTGGATGCGGTCGGTCTGCTCGATCTGAGCCGGGTTTATGTCAATCCGGCCTATCTGATCCCGCAGCTGACCGCCGGTGTGCTGTTCGGTGCCGGGTTTGTCATCGGCGGACTCTGTCCGGGGACCAGTCTGGTGGCGGCGGCGACCGGCAAGCTGGACGGCCTGGTGACCCTGGCGGGCATATTATGCGGTATATTTGTTTTCGGCGAACTCTTCGACAGTTTTACCGGATTCCTGTATATGTCTTCCTATGGACAGATAACGCTGGCACAAATATCTGGCCTGCCACAGGTCATTATGGTTATACTGGTCACTGTTGCGGCGATTGTGATTTTTGTCCTGATCGCCAAATATGAAACAAAAAAAGAACAGACTGCGGTCACACAGCGGTTAAAATCAACTCAGGGCAGGGTCCTTGCATATGCAGCGGGCGTTGGTTTGACCGTCCTGATTCTGGCGCAATGGATCGCCGGTCCTGATGAAGCTTTGACCGAACAGGAAATGTCAACGCAATTGCAGGGTATGATCACTGCGGAGGAACTGGCGACGCGGCTGATGCGCAAGGATGATGATTTTGTCATTCTGGATCTGCGGTCGCCGCGGCAGTATCGTGTGTATCATATTCCGGGTGCGCAGGAGTTGACCGGGGATATAGCATTTGAAGATAAAACCTCTGCAATTATTTACACCCAGTTTGGGGAGCTGCATCCGGATATGATCGGAAAGGTAAAAGAAAAGACGGGGCTGCCGGTTTATTATCTTGAAGGGGGAATGAATGCCTGGGTGCGGCAGGTGCTCTACCCTGATCTGACCAATATTTCAGCAGCGGACAAACGGGCCCTGAACCGGCGGAAGATCATGAGCATGTATTTCGGCGGGTATCCCAAAACCGGCGCCACCGGGGAATCTGACATGGTAAAAAAGTATAAACGGGAAGGGTGCTGAACTTCAAGGCGGGAAGGCGATGTGGCTTTAATATTTACTGCCCGGGGATTTTGATCTTACATTATAGCAGGTTGCCACCTCTTTGCCACTTTGGTAATATATATTAAAAAATCGTAGATAATAATATATCACTAACCTAAATATTTACATTAGGTTACAGTAATGAAATTCTTATAGATTAAACAGCAAACACGCGGTTAGTTAGACCGCGTGTTATCAAACTGTAATTGTTAGCTTGATGTACTAGTTTTGTTAAAGGACTGAAAATCCGTGCATCGCCAGCTAGAGTGACAACGTAGTTGGGACGGAAGCCCCGTTTTTCGGGATTCGATTCTCGAAGCGAAGCGGAGATCCCGTTTACTCGGGATGGGAATCGACACAACTTACAATGCTCTGTAAATATAAAACTTACAGGGCCTATTTTTTTGCTTTAAATTGACTATTTTTACGCTGTATATAACCCATGTGATATATAGTTCGCAGATTGTGGCGATTTTGGGATTTTCTTAATCAATTGATGATCTCGATTTGAATTCGTGATATAATTTAAGCTGTAGTGTTTCGTAAAACTGAAATCGTAATGAATATTTAGCAATAGGAATAATATTGGCGGAAAACGGCGCTTGCAGGACTTTGATGAAAAAAATCAGAATTGTGTACTATCCATCACATTTCTGATTTTTAACAGATGTACATTTGAATATATAAAACATGCCTTCGAATGATAAATGATTCTGAAATATAGTGTCTTGAATAGTAGATTCAGCATACGATCATATATTAATAATTTATTTTTCTTTTGCTGTTAAAAAGTCTACAAAGTTAGTATGCTTATCATGTTGCGAGTAGCCCATACAAGGTGAGTCCTCTGACTATATGCTGGAGAGCGTGCTTCGAATCTTTTTCAGCCGGTAACGAGGATTTATGTTTATATCAATGTGAGGGATGTGTTTTATTATATTTAGTGAAATATCTAACAAAATATTCCTTGAAAATTAACTTTTCAGAATGATATTTAGTTAAGGAGTACGGATCTTGAAATTCAGCGAGGCTATAATATCACAGATTATTTTAAACCTACTAATTTCTCCGTTGATCCTTTTGGGTCAGAACGGACCGCGAATACAATTTGACCATGAATTATTTGATTTTGGTGAAATTTCCAGAGGTGAAACTGCGGAACATGTATTCAAATTTGTCAATGTCGGAGAAGATACTCTACGGATAATCAATGTTTTTAGCAGCTGAGGTTGCACGGTTCTGCTTCTGAGTTCAGAAGTCGTTGTGCCCGCTGATTCTGGAGAAATTAAGGTAACATTTGATTCCAAGGGGCAGAGAGGTGCGCACATGAAAAAAGTTGTGGTTTATTCAAATGATTTTAAATATCCGATTCTGCGATTATTTTTAAAAGTGACTGTGATTGAACCGGAAGTGCCCCAGGTGGAATTATTTCAACATTGATCGGAGAGAGTATTTCGGCGTTAGGAAATTTAAAAATTGAATAGGAGGGTACTGAAATGTGTAAATACAAAAGATCCTTCTTAATTTATAAATCGACTTTCTTGTTATTTGCATTCTTGGTTCTTTCCCAAAATGCACAGGCTGGTACATTCATCGCTCTTGGTCCCATAGATTATACTCGCGATTCTGGAAAACCTGACATAAAAACACATCCATTCTCTGTGTATAATCCAAACACATTTTACACCCTGCATGTATATAATGGCGGTAAAAACGCTGAATATCAAAAAGGGGTTTCCAGCGCATTCATTATGATTAATGACTCTTTGATTATTTTTCCGGAAGATTTTAATCAGAACGTCAGTGCAATAGAAAGACCAATCACACTAAATAAAGATAATGAGTTAAGCGTCGAACTGCGTAGTGCTCCTGGAAGTGGTCTTACTATTGAAATAATTGGCATTGATAACGAGCCGCCACAAATCTCGGCCATAGTTACTCCTGATGCAAATGCCTATGGCTGGCACAATACCGATGTTACAGTAGAATTTGTATGTTCAGATACAATAAGTGGAATTTTTTCTTGCACTGATCCTGTACTCATTCAAACAGAAGACTCAGCACAGGTAATCTCAGGAACAGCGGTGGATTATGCGGGTAACACTGCGACGACAAGTGTAGTCATCAATTTAGACAAATCTGCCCCGCTAGTGACCATAGCCAATCCTCTTCCGGAATCTACTTTAGAAACCACGCCCGCAGATGTCAAAGGAACAGTCACAGACAACCTTTCCGGAATAGATGTTGTTATGTGTAATGGCATACCGACCAGCTGGTCAGCTGTGACAGATTCATTCTCAATTTATATACCTCTTAATGTAGGTCAAAATATTATCGACGTAAAAGCAGCAGATGCAGCAGGCAATGTGGGTGACTCAATCATAACAATAACCTATGCTCCAAAATATACTGCAGATACGATATCTTTTGAACTAATCGAAAAATTTGCCCCGCAGTTACGTTTTGACAGCGGGAACTGGACATGCCCCGGACCTGATAGTTACCCCATGTCTGCTCAATTATACTACGATTCAATTGTGGTGAAAGGTAATCCGAATATTAAATTTTATAATTCAGACGGGAATACAATTATCAATAATCAGGTCCCAACTTACTGGAAAGCAACCCAATGCGGGAATCAGGTGCGGATTTTTTATTGCTGGTTTTACGGATATCAGTTTGACGCTGACTGCATCAGCGGCGAGCACCATGGCGATTGGGAACACATTATGGTCGTGTTAAGCGAAGATAAAACCCGTGTTGCAGCAGTAACATATTTTCAGCATTCGGGATGGTATACAAGGATATGGGCACGATATGGATTCGAACTTTTTTTGGGTACACATCCGGTTGTGTATCCGGGAAGAACACAACATGGTAGTTACCACGATACACAAAAAGCCGTCCAAACCGCCTTATATTTTGATGATCACCGGGATGGCGGTGGTCCGTGGATGAACAGCTGGCTGGGTCCTCTGATTGAATTAAAGCCGTCATCCTCAGGTGGCGATCCATGGATGGATGCTGATCTTGTGGGCAATTTCTCCTGGGGCCATGAGGGAATCAGTACTCATCCCACAAGGGATTACATACCTCCATGCTATTTAATGTCATGCAAAGGAGGTCCGGCGAATTTTTTTGGTACAAATGGATGCCAGAAATCACAGTGTGAAGCCGGAGATAGAGATACTACTTTTGATTGCTGGCACTGTCCAGCCGGACATATAGATTGGGGACTCATATGTGTGAATGACTGTTGGGCATATCCGTTTTGTCACAGTCACGGAATCAAAGCGTATAGCATAAAATACCCCATTTCAACAACCGATACCGGATTATTGTACAAGGTACCATGGTAAGTTTTTATTAATGAATAATGCACACACAATAAGTACCCATTGAATGTGGAATTAAATGAAACCAAAAAGTTCGGAAAGTTGAAAATGATCACACTTTATATATATGTCAGTTTTGTGACAAAATTGCGATTGAGGGAGGTGAATAATGTATAAAAAGTGTAATAGAATTTTCTTTATCTGCGTAATAATTTTGTTCTCTGCTGGGAATATTGATGCCCAATTAATAGAAAAATGGCACATCGAGCATAACCTGAATTTAAGTACTTATAAAGTTGAATATAATGAGATTCCTTTCTCAGGGGAAATAGAAGGAAACTTTAAAGGCGATAGTATTTACAGTGTAGTCAATTACACGGTTGATAAAAATGAAATCACTTTGGAAATTCGCAACGGACTGACAGGAGAAATCGAATTTAGCACAGACCTGGGGAGTAAAGATGATTCAGCAGTGAATGACGTGTTTATTGGTGATGTGGATAACGATGGTCTGGATGAAATAGTATTGCATTATAATATGAATTCAGTGGTTTATGAATATAAAAGTTCTGTAACCGGTATACAGTCAATGAATCAACACATTCCCAATGAGATGAGACTAGAGCCGAATTACCCCAATCCATTCAATCCATCTACTATGATACGTTTTACTTTATCCAAGCCTAGTAGAGTAAAAATCGAAATCTATAACACCATAGGACAAAGAGTTGATCTTCTGGTAAACCAGCAGATGACAGCTGGCACTCACAAAGTTGAATTCACGGCACAGAATCTCTCAAGTGGCATCTACTTTTATAGAATTCAAGCTGGTGAATTTCAGGATATGAAGAAGATGGTGTTAATTAAGTAAACCTTAGTCGATAGCCATGTAAGGTGATGCTATGAACTGTTATGTAAAGTGATCAGACATATCTATAGGAACTTAACCTAATTATTATCAATATAATATGCTGTTTTTTTTGATGATATGAAAATTGCTTTAAAGGGATTTAAAATCCCTTAGACCTCTAATCACGCTGAGATTTGTTATTAATATATAAAAAAGCAGATTACCACCTATTTACCACTTTTGTCTATGTTAATATGTAAGTTACAAACGCGTTTTAACGGTCTGAAAATCCGTGCATCGCCAGCTGGATTGACAACGTAGTTGGAACAGAAGCCCCGTTTTTCGGGATTCGATTCTCGTAGTGAAGCGGAGATACGCCTCTGGCGGATAAGGGCAGTACAACTATTGAGTAATCGGTAAATATTAAGATTGGGGACTTTTATTAACCCGCTAATATTTGATTATGAGTAAAATCCTGTTCAAGTATCATAGGGGTGTAAATTTCTTGCTCTGTTAATAACGTTAAACCTTCAAAACACACCATTTTAACCATTTTTAAGTCAAATTATCATATGAAAACGGAAAAACCATATTGAAATATTTACTTTGTAATACTATATCCCTGTATTATATTTATATTGTAATACTTCCCAGTATTCATTCAGACGTAGTTTTTTGGATTAATCCTCATGTTGAGAACCGCTACAATAACATGATTTTATAAGGAACCACAAAGTTGGTATAGAGAAGATATTGAATTGATATATTTATAATTAATTCAAATAAAGCGATCAATCATGATCAAAGGAGAGAATTATGCGCACTTTTCTGTATATGGTGTTTTCATTATTACTGTCTATTCCTTTAAATCTGATTGCTCAGGAACCGGGAGATGAGCTCGATCCATTACTGGGTAGTTATATTCTGGGTAACTCCGCTGAGATAATCATGCAAGCTGCACCAACATCCGGAGACCACGGCTGGAGAATATTTGATTATCAAAGCGATCCTGCTAAAATAACACGAAAATTTAAGGATGTAAATACAGATACATTGCTGGAGATTGCAGGCGGTAAAGCGATGGATATAACCAGCGGTGATTTAAACGGTGATATGTATGACAACATTATTGCAGCCTGGGAATGTGCCAATCACTCCATCGCCATCTGTATTCCCGACATAATCAAGGACAGCCTGAGCTGGACAAGCAGTCATATCACGGTGATTGACTCCGTGCTCAACTCCCGCCTCCGCTTATTCACCGGCGATTTTGACCGGGATCGTCAAAAGGAGTTTGTCCTTGCCTATTATGGTCTGGACGGATTTGTACATATCTCCCTCTACCAGACCGACAGCCTGCTGGTTCTTGAAAAGCTAGCAGAGATTGCCGATTTTGCACTGGGGACGAGCACACTTTTTGACCTGACCGCAGGTGATTTTGACTATGACGGATTGGACGAGATTGTTCTGATACAATATCTTGTTTCGGATTATATTGGTAATGCCAATTATAGATTGAGATCCAACGTTAAAGTTTATGATTATGATCTGCATAGCCAAGAGTTTATTTCCTGTAACACCAATGAAATTTCAGTTATTAATCATTTTGATGCCAATGATGTAGCGTCATCAGTGCCAAGACTGGTTATTGCCGCCGGAAATTTTGATGGTGATGCCCAGGATGAAGTGGTTTATGGATATGAAATAGACTATAATTATAGTGCTTTTATAGCTATGGCTGCTTTCTATAACCGTGTAAGTACTTTTGAAATTGATGCTTCCTTAAATTCTGTTACTTTCAATGATGGCAGATGGGGTGAGATAGGTTATTGGGGCAGGTCAAATCATTATACCGCCGGTTTTTCAATGTCTGTTGATTGTCATGACCTTAATTGTGACGGCATTGATGAAGTTATTGGATTCGGCACACGAAATCTCGCCGTCTTTACTATAGGTGAAAATCTCTCTTTGAACAGGGTAGCGCAAGTTGGTGCGAACTCAAAATATGGATTGGATAGTCATCGGATGATGGCCGTAACCGACCTGGATGCCGATACATCTGCAGCGGAAGCCGGTATATGGAATCCTGAAATCGTACTCATAGATTTTACCAATGATCCGTACTATCATTTTGACAATCCGGGTATGGCGCGAATCTGGGTATATCAGCCGGAGATTGATGAATCAGGTACTATCACAGGCATTTCAAACCCGACGATGCTGACGACAGAGGTTGACGGCACATATATGCCTTCCTGTGTAATTGCTCTGGGGGATTTTGACGGCGATGCGGTTTGGCTGGGCAAACCGAGATTATTTTCCAGAGAATACGTTGTACAGCCCACGGTTATACTAAATGCCCCACCTGTACACTTCGATATTATCAATGACACAACGTATGACGTGTGTTTGAGCTATAATGACAATGATCCGCAATTTGTATCATCGTATGACTATACAACCAGTTCGGATAGACAGGTGGAAACAGAAGTCCATGGTGACTGGGGTATATCAGCCAGTCTTTCAGCAGGTGGTAGTTTTTTGGGCGTTGGAGCAAAAACGACTCTGACAACAAAATATGGGGAGGGATTTTCCAAATCCGAACTGAACAGGCATACAATGGTTATAGAACAAATAGCATCTGCCCGTGTGGATGATGAAATTTATGCCACGATCACGGATTACAGTTTCTGGGAATACCCGGTCTATTTTAGAGGGGAACATCATGGATATGTTCTGGCAGCGATACCATATTTTAAGGGCAATAACTGGTTCCCCAGCACAAGCTGGACCGGAATTTCTCACATACCAAACCATGAAGTAGGCAATATTTTATCCTATCCGAATTATTCAAATGTTACCCACAATCCAGACCTGGAACAGTTACTCTATGATTTTGGTACAGTTGAATTGCATGGGACCTCTGAAAATCATATGGCTTTAACTTATACAGAGTTTACCTCAATCAGTGATCAGACTTCCTGGGATTTCGGTCTGTCTATCAATTCTTCCGTCTGGGGCTGGGGTGTATCTCTGAGTACAGAAGCACATTATAACAAGGGCGAGATAAACACGCATACGACAAGTATTTCTGATCAGTTTAGAATCAGCCTAGATATGTATGATATTGATACTGGAATAGGGGAAGTAAACTACAGGGTCCGCCCCTATTCTTACCGGTCGAAAAACGGTGCGATTGTTATCGATTATAATGTCGAAATACCGGAGGCCGCTCCCGGTTATCCTGTTACCTGGTGGCAGAATTATTACAGCGATAATCCAGATCCTGCTTTTATTCTGCCCTGGCTTTATTACCCGGAGAAGGGTAATACACTGCAGGAAGAAGCCAAACGGCATCTGACCAAGGAGATCACATTTACTCCGGCCCAACCCCAACCGGGAGATACGGTAAAAATCAGAGCACGAATTCATAATTACAGTTTGATTGATACAGATAACCCTGTGTCAGTCCGTTTTTATGAAGGGGATCCGGATGCCGGGGGTACAGCAATTGTGAGTATTTATGGAGAAACAGAAGTAACAACTTCATTTAGTATAGCGAGCCGGGATGTCGCTTTTGTTGATATGTACTGGGAAGTACCTGCTGAGATTTCCGAGGATACCAGAATATATGCTGAAATTGATCCAGATAATAATATAACCGAGATACATGAAAATAATAATAAAGGTTTTGTTACATTATCATTATGGGGTGCTACACCCATAGCCGACGAGGTGCAATCTCAAATGCCCGTTCAACTAACCCTATACCAAAATTATCCAAATCCTTTCAATCCTGTTACAACCATAAAATTCTTCATTCCTAAACCAGAAAAGGTTAAAGTAGAAGTTTATAACATCGTCGGGCAAAAGATAAAAACAGTATTAGACAAAAGTATACCAGCAGGAAATCATGAAGTTAAATTTAGCGGACAGAATCTTGCCTCAGGATTATACCTGTACAGGATTCAGGCTGGTGAGTGGCGGGATGTGAAGAAAATGATTTTAATAAAATAAAATTGTAAGTAATATATAAGAAATCCATCTAAGCAGATATATAGAGGGATTTTTTTATTGGGTGAAAAATAAATTGCCACCTAATTCCCACTTTAGCGAAAAGTCGGTTTTATAAATCATTATTAATATGCAAGTTATAAAAATATTTTAGCGTTCTTCAAAACCGCGTGTGTCATATGCAATTGATTCGGCTGGAAATTAAAAATCACTTACGTTAGAAAGAGGAAACCTATCTTCACATACTATCATACACCAGATTATGAATCTGGCTCATTTACCAGCTCCGTCATCCGCGCATCTGGTAATTTCTGTTTTCGGCCTGGTTTCAGATTAATTGTTCATACGTATTTCACTTTTCCCTTTGACGCAGCTAATCCAGAATATCGCCGGATGGTTAGTAATTGATGTAATATTGTGGATTATACTAAATTTTTTCCCGGATTTACCCACCCACTCCCTGCAATATTCTCCTTTGTGATGAGTAAAATATTCTGTATACTTTAAAAGACCCACACGATTATCATGTCTAATTTTTTAAAGGTCAACCAAATGAAAAAGCGCGATCTTTATAAGATTGGTTTCCTGATATGTTTTTGGGAACTGTGTGCCATATTCATTACGTATTATGATGCTTCTGTCTCAGGATTCAGATCGGAAATTGACGGACAGTATTATAATTTCACTCGTGTTTTGATATCAAGCGTCATAAATTGCCTGATCGGTGCCTCGATTCTCGGATCACTGGAAGTGCTGGTTCTGGGAAAATTACTGCGCAAAAAACCGCTGGGCGTCAGTATACTTATCAAAACGTCCGTTTATCTTGTTTTTATTCTCTTCTTTACCTCGATGAGCACACTGTATCTGTACGGTGCGGAAATTTCCCGGCCCATGTTCAGCAGAGAAGTCCTGTACCATTATGTCAATACTTTTTTAAATGTACGCGTAGTCATGATGATCGTTTACTGGGGGATTGCCTGCATGCTTGCCCTGTTTTTTCTTCAGATCAATGAAAAGTTTGGCCAGGGGGTTCTGATCAACTTTCTGCTGGGCCGGTATCACCGCCCGAAAGAGGATAAACGCATTTTTATGTTCATGGATCTGAAGTCATCCACCAAGTATGCGGAAAAACTGGGACATATCAGATACAGCGGATTCATCCAGGATTGTTTTTTTGATCTGACCGATATCGTGTTGTCACACGGGGCGAAAATCTACCAGTATGTCGGAGATGAAGTGGTGTTATCCTGGGATATCGATAAAGGGATCGATCATCAGAATTGCCTCCGGACATTTTTTGCCTATGACAACTTGCTGCGAAACAGGCGCAGCTATTATGAAAGTAAGTATGGCGTGGTTCCCGAGTTTAAAGCGGGGCTGAATCTGGGACCGGTAACGGTGGCCGAAGTGGGTGAGATCAAGAAAGAACTGGCCTATCATGGCGATGTCCTCAATACGGCCGCCCGCATCCAGGGCAGGTGTAATGACTACAACCGTAAACTACTGGTGTCGGAGGAATTAAAAGCCTGTTTTAACGATCAGACGCATTACGGCTTCGAATTTTTAGGGGATGTTATCCTGAAAGGTAAAGAAAATCCGGTCAACATTTATGCCGTGAGTGCAGCCTGATGTTTGGTAATCATAAGTGATATCGCATAGCAGCCAGTCAAAAAATGCCTATCCGCAATTAATATTTTAAGACTTCTGAAAAATTGTTATTATTGTCATTCCTCAGAGGGAGTGGCTTCGCCACGATCCCGATTTAATCGGGAGAAGGTTCAATTTTTACAAAAGATTGCTTCGTCTCCCGCCAGGGCGGGGTCCTCGTGGCAAGGCCACTCCTTCGGAGCAATGACAGTAAAAAGTCTCTGTTTTATAAGCTATGCCACAGACCGGTGATCATATACTATATTCCATTCCGAAGCAGGGATTTATTTAACTGAAGCGATATTTTTCTTAGCATTCGCAGGTAAATTTTTGCATATTGTCCCTGTGCCCATCTATTTTTCTTTCTGAGAGTACATCATGAAGTGTCCGAATTGCGGTTTTGATAATCCGAACCAGTTTAAGTTCTGCGGTCAATGCGGAACCCGACTGGTCTCCTCCATTCCACAGCACGGACCGCGGAGATTATCTCGTCCTGTCATTCCACAAGACCATCATTTTGATGCCGAGCGGCGTCATATAACGGTGGTCTTCTGTGACCTGGTCGGCTCGACGAAGCTGTCAGGGGAACTTGATCCCGAAGATTTCCGCCGGCTGCTGCATGTTTACCAGGATACCTGCGGATACGCGGTGGATCAGTATGAAGGTCATATCGCGCAATACCTGGGAGACGGTGTTCTGATCTATTTCGGCTATCCTCAGGCCCATGCAGACGATTCGCGACGCGCTGTCCGCTGCAGCCTCGATATCATAAGTGAGTTGCAGAAAATAAATGAATTGCAGACACAGTATGAGGGCATAACTCTGGCCGTGCGCATCGGCATCCATACAGGGCTGGTGGTCGTCGATGAGATTGGCAGGGATCAATCCCAGACAAGCATCGCCCTGGGGGATACACCAAATATTGCCGCCCGGCTCCAGGCAATGGCCGAACGGGATTCGATCATCATCAGCCAGGCGACCTACCGTCTGGTCGGAAATTTGTTCGAGTGTGAATTTTTAGGTTCCCGTTCCCTGAAGGGTGTCACCCGCAAAATGGATATTTTCAAAGTGATCGGTGAGAAAGAACTTGCGTACAGCTACAAGGCACAGGTCACCCAGGGGATCACACCGTTTGTCGGCAGGGAGAATGAAGTACAGAGTCTGATCATGACCTGGAAAGAGGTCATCAAAAGCAACGGCAGAATAGCGCTGCTTGTTGGCGAACCGGGTATCGGAAAGTCACGCCTTTTGAGGGTTTTTGCGCGGCACATAAAAAATGAACCGCATACCTGGCTGGTGTGCCAATGCATCCCGTATTACAAAAACAGCGCGTTTTACCCGGTGATCAATCTGATCAAAAATCGTTTGCAGTACCATTCGAATGACAGTGATCGTGTTAAACTGGAAAAATTGGAAGCAGCCCTTTCCATGTTTGATTTTGATGTCCCGAAAACACTGCCTGTCATGGCGTCCCTGCTGGCTATTCCACTTGCCGATCCCTCCCAGCGCCTGAAGATTTCACCGCAGAAACAAAAGGAATTAACCATCCGGATCTTACTCGACTGGCTGATCCAGTCTTCCCGCCGGCGGCCGTTGTTGTTTGTAATCGAAGATGCGCACTGGGCTGATGCCTCAACCCTGGAACATCTCAGATCGTTGATCGACGCAATCGCCAGCAACCCGATCATGATCATTCTTACCTTCCATCCCCGGTTTCATGCACCCGTTCCGGATAAATTCCGCCCAATATCGATAAGACTGAACCGTCTGTCGCGCCAGCAGATTGAACACATGGTAATGGAAGTCAGCAAAGGAAAGGCCGTACCGCCGGAGGTTATCGATCTGATACTGACCAAAACGGACGGTGTACCTCTTTTTGTTGAGGAGCTGACCAAGATGCTGCTCGAATCCGGCCTGCTGACCGAAGACGATAATACCTACAAATTAACCGGACCGCTGCCCAGAACAGCTGTTCCGGACACATTGCAGGATACCCTGATGGCACGCCTGGACAATCTGGGAGCGGTAAAGGAAGTCGTCCAGTGTGCTGCTGTCATCGGACGTGAATTTTCGTTTGACCTGATACGTCAAATAGTAACCCTGGATGAAAATACACTTAAAAAAGAACTGAATAATTTAGTGGATGCAGACATACTCGGAGCGCAGAATGACCGTCAAAATATTCAATATACATTCAAACAGGCCTTAATTCAGGATGCGGCCTATAATTCAATCTTAAAAAGTACGCGGCAGATCCAGCACGGCAGGATAGCAAATATTCTGGAAATGCATTTTGAGGATTTTCTGGAACAGCATCCGGAGATTTTAGCCCATCATTATGCGGAATCGGGTCAGTTTTCTCAGGCAATCCGATATCATCTGAAGGCGGGGAGACTCCTGATAGAGAAATCTGCCCATAAAGAAGCGATCAATCAGTTACGCAGAGGGCTGCAATTACTCAATAACGTGGAAGATGAAAAAAAGCGCATGCGCTTTGAACTTGATATACATATCATACTGGGCATTGCCCTGGTTGCGACCAAAGGTTACAGCGCCGCCGAAGTCGGCCGGGTCTATGAACGCGCGAAAGAATTGAGCCAGCAGTCGGGTGATATTCCGCGTCTCTTTCCGGCCATGCTTGGTCAATACCGGTTCTATCTGCTGGGGGGAGACATTTCCAAAGCCCTCGATATTTCCGAGCTGCTCTTGAGCTGGGCGCAGACCTCCGGTGAATCAGATCTGCTTTTGGAAGCGAACCGTGCGGTCGGCGCAACCCTCTTTCATATGGGAGAAACAGCAACATGCCTGCAATATCTGGAAGAGGGCATCAAAATCTATGATCCGGAGCAACACAGCAGCCATGCGCATCTTTATGGCTCGGATCCTGCTGTGACCTGCCTGTCTTATGCGGCGCTGGCGAAGAGCCTGCTCGGATTTATTGAGCAGGCCATGCAGTACGATAAAAGATCGCTTCAAATGGCTAAAAAAATGGAGCATCCGTTCAGCATGGCTTTTGCCCTGAATCATCATTCATGGCTGTATGAGTTCTTAAAAAAACCGGAGCAGGTTATGCAAAGTGCCGACGAACTGATCGCCGTCTCGCAGGAGTACGGTTTTCCATTCTGGCAGGTTACCGGCTCGTTATTTAAAGGATGGGCGGCCACGCAATCAGGTAATGTCGCAGAGGGTATCGAGCAGATGCAGCAAAGTATGAAGGCATTCCGGGCAACCGGGGCAGGATCGGTGATGCCATATTTTATTGCGATCCTGGCGGATGTTTACCTTGAAAACAGCCAGCCCGAGGACGCCATGGCCTGGCTTGAAAAGGCGGAAACGGCTGCGCAGGCCAATACCGAACACTTCTTTGATGCGGAAATATACCGGCTTAAAGGTGATACGTTGTATAGTTTAAACAAGCAAAATGCAAAAAAGGCAAAATTGGTCATCGGGCGGGCAATTGCGACTGCCCGGCGGCAGGGTTCGAAAATCCTTGAATTACGTGCTGTAATGAGCCTTGTGCGCATAAGCGGCCGCAAAAAGGAACCGCTTAAAATGCTTGAAGATGCCTATAACTGGTTTCACGAGGGGCTGGATACCGCTGACCTGAAAAGCGCCCGGGCTCTGCTGACATCGGTATAATCTGGATTACGCCTGGCACAGGCGGGCATATCTGCTGCCATACCTGCCGGACATACCGGATTCGAGGACATCGACAACAATAGGTGAAAGTGATTTTTAGCTTCCAGATCAAACAGAATATACCTTTCCCAAAGGTATATAAAGCATTTATAACATTCAGGATATTCCAATGAAAATTAAAAAAAAGGTGGTGTTGGAATTGCTTGACCAGCTGCAGCTGATCGAAAAAAAGGCGATCAAATTCGAGAAAAAATATGAACCACTTTTAAGGCAGATTCATCCGGCAAACCTGAAAAGCGCACAAAATCTGCTTCATTATATTGCGTTGCGAAGTCAGGACATAAAAGATTTGCAGACCACCCTCGGTCAGCTGGGCATATCCAGGCTTGGCAGAGCTGAGGGCCACGTCATGGCGAGTATTCTCTCTATTAAGAATCTACTGCACAAAATACTTGCCACAAAACAGGCAGATATTCAAAAATCACCGGTAACGGTGAATAAAGGAAAAAAAATACTCAAGACAAATACTTCCCAATTATTTGGCAAAAAGTTAAAAGGGAGCAGAACACGCATAATGGTCACGCTGCCGGGCGATGCAGCCTATGACTATAAGTTTTTGAAAGAACTGGCAAATTCCGGTATGAATTGTGCACGGATAAACTGCGCCCATGATAATGAAGAAGTATGGAAATTGATGATCGAGAAAATTAACAAAGCAAAGGCGCAGACCGGCAGAAATATAAAAATATCCATGGATCTTTGCGGACCAAAATTACGCACAGGGACAATGCGCATGGGACCAAAAGTAATGCATATCCAACCTGAAAGGGATCTGTTGGGCAGGGTAACTTCGCCTGCCCTGGTCTGGCTTGCTCCCGAAGGGACGCTTCCGGAGGATGAAGCAGATTTGATTATTCCGGTATCCGGCGAATGGTTGAAGAATTTGAACAAGAATTCAATAATCACATTTACCGATTCACGGAAAAAGAAACGCAAACTGATGATCGATCAAAAAAGGAAGCCGGGCTGGTCAGCCAAATGTTATGACTCAGTATATATAACAACCGGAACGCTGCTTACTGCCAAAAGTAATAATCAGACTATCGCGAAAACGAAGGTGGGTGAACTGTTGCCGCTCGAAGATAATATTATACTGAAACCAGGTGATAAACTGATCTTACACAGGGATCTGAAACCGGGTGAACCGGCCGAATATGACCGTGAGGGCAGGCTCCTGAAATCAGCACATATTTCGTGTACCTTACCTGAAATTTTCAGCGATGTGTCGGTCGGCGAGCCGATACTTATCGATGATGGAAAAATAGAGGGCAGAATTTTATCCGTTGCTCCTGAACAGATTGAGGTCGAAGTCAGCTACGCCAAAAATGAAGGCTCGAAGGTCAAAGCGGATAAAGGGATCAATCTACCTGAAAGTAAACTTTCGGTAAGCGGTTTGACACCAAAGGATAGAAGAGATCTGGAATTTGTTGCAAAACATGCAAATGTCGTAAACGTCTCATTTATAAATGATGTAAATGATGTTTACGGGATATTGGATGAGCTCAAAAGACTAAATGCAGAACATCTTGGAATCATTTTAAAGATCGAGACCCGCAAGGGTTTTGAAAATTTACCTTCAATCCTGCTTGCGGCGATGCGTCATCATCCCATCGGCGTAATGGTAGCGCGTGGTGATCTGGCGATTGAATGCGGGTGGAAAGAGCTCGCACCAAAGCAGGAAGAGATATTATGGTTGTGTGAAGCCGCGCACGTGCCACTTGTATGGGCGACACAGGTGCTCGAGACGATGGCCAAGAAGGGGAAGCCGTCACGGGCTGAGATAACAGACGCGGCATTTGCCGAACAGGCTGAATGTGTGATGTTGAACAAAGGCCCGCACATATTTGAAACCATTAAAATTCTGGATGAGATATTGACCCAGATGCAGGTTTACCATGAAAAGAAGGCGCCTATGCTTCCCAAGTTGAAAATGCTCGCGCCTTAAATTGAACACTCCGGTTGATCCACCCCTGAGTCCCCTTCCTGATGCATTATGGTGGAGAACGCCCTTGCCTAAAATGCAGATAAGGGTTGATAAAGTCACATCTTTGTTTGATTCCTGAAATTAATAATAGAAACTTCTGAAAAATTAACAAAGCGATCAATTTCGTCACCCTGAATTTATTTCAGGGTCTATTTTGAGCGACTCTGAAACAGTTTCAGAATGACGGTTCCAAAAAATTCTAATTTTTCAGAAGTCGCAAACAATTACTTTCATGAGCCGAACACTTATGACCTCAATATTACCTGAAATATTCGTTTTATAGTCCAAAGATTGGAAGCAATATATTTCAGCAGATTAAAAACACACCCTGTTCAGGCTCGCTTGTGATTTTCAAATCCACCATGTTTATTATTCAATTTTCAGCTGAACACTGCGGCAGATACTGGAATAGGTCAATTCAGACAATACAGGATAAAGTCTGTAAAAACAGGTGCCAGGATGCCTGCTTCTCTGCGCTGATGATTTTTTCTTTTTATTGGATTTGATCCTTTGGTTGGCAGGCTGAAAGGCAGGAATTTTTTAACGTTTTTACTTGACATTTCTGAATTCGGGGTTTATATTACTACTAGTTAGTAGTACTATTTATCCAGGGAAGCAAATTCCGGAAACGGTGCGATCATGAAACCGGTAAAAATGCCACTCGCTGCTTTGAGTTCCAGTCTACTGACGCGAATTTGGGTGCATTGTTCGATATATAAACTCTGTCACCGCTGTCTTTCCGCCGAAGGTGTGGGGTGAATTATAAAGGCCACAAAACTTAATATTTTTTGTATCAACGGGACCGGGGCAATGTTGAAATCGATTGCCAGAGAAAGTGCTGAAAATCTGTTCAACCATTTAGAATTAAAAACAAGTAAACTGTACCAGAACAAAAATGAGATAAGGGTGCGGTTTGAGTTTTTAGATAAAACAATCCTGGTAATAAAATACGATTGCAGGAATTCAACCAAAACCTATTATTTAAATAAACACTGACGCTTTGCCGCGGGAGAAGCAAAACGATTACTGAGATTGAATATATCAAGGTTACAGTCAAATGAAAACCATGAGAATGAATGGCGGGGCTGCTTGATGATTCTTGCTGATCAACGACTATCGTATTGATCATGAATTCCATTCGACTCAATACTAATTCTAGTGGCGGAAGCGGTGCGGATCTGAGAATCAGCTCCGGTAAAACAGGAAGCAATGATGGATGATAAAACAAGAATCAAACTGATTGAAGAAATGGGATTCTCGAAAATAGAAGCCCGAGTATATTACATTCTGCTTAAGAAATCACCACTGACCGGTTATAAAATTGCCTGTGAGATCGGAAAATCAAATTCCAATACGTACCTTGCGCTTGAAAATTTGGTAAAAAAAGGTGCAGTATCTCTGCTGGAGGGAAATAAATCGAAGGAATACATTGCGATACCAATTGAACAACTGCTTGAGATCCGGCTCAAACAAGCAATAAAGCACAAAGAAGTGGTTGCCGGGGCATTTAAGGATTTCAAGGTTGACTCGGGTGAGGATCAGATTTATCGTTTTACAAGTAAAGAACAATTGCGGCTGAAAGCATTGGAAATGATTGACAATGCGCAACATGTAATACTGGTTGACAGCGAAAAAGCGCAACTGGAAATGATCAGAGCTGCACTTGAATCTGCTGCGGCTAAAGGATTGAATGTAATTGTTGAGACGCCGGGTCAGGAGGAGATCCCAAACTGTTATATGGTTGAAGCTTTTAACATAGATCAGGAAGCCATCATTCTGGATTTTGCATGGCTGGTTATCTCTGTCGATGCGGAAAAAACCTTGGTATCCTATTTTACCACGGAAAATGAACTGATTGAAGGATTGTGGATAAGTAGTAGTCTGCTTTCGGACTGGTTTTATAACGGTATGTTTTATGAAGTTTTCAACCGATATACGATAAATTTGTTTGGCTCGGATCATTCCAAAGAAGAAATTTATGCACGCATGAAAGATTTCCACAGGAATTACAGATATTCAAAAGCTCGTTTCTGATGTTGTTTGGTAGTATAACGTCCCGCATACATATTCATATAAATTCCATCCTCAAATGTTTAAACCACAAAATTTTTACAGATATCATTATTAACTGTTTTTGCTAAGTGGCACATAAGTAACACAGTGGGAATGGTATCTCTCTACGATCGAATACTGATCATATTAAATCAATGTTTGGCAATTTTCTGGATGATACTACAGACGGATAATCAATGTGCAAAAGAATTATTCGAACTAAACGGAGGCAAAAAAAATCTGGTACGAGGAGGGGGACTCGAACCCCCACAGGCGCTAGCCCACCAGATCCTAAATTCGCCTTTATAAACCATTAAAAATATTGAATTTAAACCACCTGAAAAATCTTAAATGATGCCAAAATTCCGTCAGTTAAAGTTTCCTTATAACCCGCAGAAAGAATATACCTGAAATTTCAGGGAAGGTCAAATTTGGCCGGTTTTCGAGGGCCCCGGGTCCGGGTATTTCGCGCCCCTTGCTCGGAAGTATCTCTGCGAGAATAACCTTTTTTCCCCGGACGAAAGCTGGAAAGACCCAGCCTGAAATTCTACACAGCTTTATAAAGTAATATATTTTAATAAGATTATATAATAATATAAATATATATAGTACTTGGTGCCTGTGTAGAAAATTTAAGGTTATGCAATCTGCATATGTAAATTAAATATTTTCTTTAAGCTTCATCCTCGGGAAAGATTTTTGCTTTTACTTTACCATTGAGCAGATTCATAATATCAGATTGAGGCCGCAAGAAGGAAACATATGCGGTAGAATTTTTTGGTTCTGCATCATAAAATTCTTTGATTTTCTGCAGTATATTCTCATACTCCGCTTGTCGAACTTCATAGTCAAGCTCAATAGCAGGCTCCTCAAGAACCATTTCAATCCATTGTAAAACGTCTTCTTTGTATTTTATTACCGCCGATTTTTCCTCTTTTTCTTTGATATATTTAACAGAGAAGCCTTCTCTTTTTTCAACAGCGATCCTGCATAAATGATCATAGGACAATAAATCAGGTGCTTCTTTATAAATTAGATACAATGCACCGAGGTATTTTTCCTCTGAAATGTTTGCATGTTTCTCGGGAAGAAGATCCATATAATTTTCATATATTTTTTTAGTTTTTGAATTCCACATTACCAAATCCATTAATTCATACTTTGAAAAACCAAGATCAGCTAGATATTTAAATACAAATTTTACGGCCTTAATCGCATCGACATATTGGTATGCAGCAGGTAAAGATATCAAAATTTTTTTTGATCTGGCCATGATTTTCTCCTTCTGTATTCTAATAAAAGGGGCTGAATGAGCTCAGCCCCTAATTGGTGACAAATCATCTTATTTCTTTTTATCAGGGTCGTTGAATTCACGCAATTTGTCCATATTGGCCTGTTTAATATCCTCCAAACGATGCTTCATTCGTTCGATCGAGGATTGGATATCTGACTCGATGGCGTGAAGTTTGACCAGTTTGTTGTGTTCCGAATCTGAGGTGCGTCCGATTTCTGTTTTAATTTTTGCCAGTCTTTTTTCGGCTCTTTTGAGGTGATATTTGATTAAACCGGCATTGGCGAGGTCCCATACTTTTTTTCTGGGACGTTTTGCCGGTTTGATACGTTTGGATAACTCCTCGTAAAAGGCATCTGTGTCGATCAGATCTTTTTTACCAACGCGTCTGATCAGATCGGAAAACTTTTCCCGCACGGCTTTTTCCTGCAGGTCATGCTGGGATAAAAAGCTGGAAAGTTCCTGATAGTTACTCATGACTATTTCTCCTTTTGGTTAGTGGTTTTGATGATTTTCCGGAAGAAATAAAAGCAAATTGCCGGTGAGAAAAAAAGAAACACTTGTTTTATTTGAAATTATAGTTTCCAAACAACGTGTAAAGATATGTTTT
>Ga0209536_100003589_pt1 | contig 24843 bp, 24 predicted proteins | sample DeeMarSeWOR28_12_FD_187461 | JGI IMG/M metagenome (GOLD analysis project Ga0209536, IMG submission 187461) | Marine sediment microbial communities from White Oak River estuary, North Carolina - WOR-2-8_12 (SPAdes) (version 2) | ecosystem: Environmental > Aquatic > Marine > Intertidal zone >...
GGAATCGATCTCGCCGGGCCTGGACACGGTCGGGATCATGCTCGCGTATACGCCCCTTCATCTGCTGCTGCTGCACGAGGCCGGCCGACCGCTGGTGATGACGAGCGGAAACGCGAGCGAACTGCCGATCGCCACGGGCAACGAGGAGAGCCGTCGATCGCTGGCGGACATCGCCGATGCGTTTCTCATGCATGACCGGGAGATCGTGTCCCGCTACGACGACTCCGTGCTCAGGGTGATCGCCGGCTCCCCGACGTTCATCCGCCGCGCCCGCGGATACGCGCCGCTTCCCGTCTCTCTGCCGGTCGTCGCGGCCGAGCCGATCCTCGCTGTCGGACCGCACCTGAAGAACACCTTCACGCTGGCGGTCGGGGACCGGGCGTTCGTGTCACAGCACATCGGCGATCTGGAAAACCTCGAGACGCTGGAACACTTCCGCTCGTCCCTTCTGCGCTTCCGGGAGCTGTTCCGGATCGAGCCTCGCATCGTGGCCTGCGACGCCCATCCGGGGTACCTGTCCACCCGCGTGGCCGAGGAAGTCGCCGTGGAGCTGGCCGTTTCCGGCGGCGATGCGCTGCCGATCGTTCGTGTCCAGCACCACCACGCGCACGTCGCGGCCGTTGCTGCGGAGCACGGGGTGATCGACCCCGTGATCGGCGTGGCATACGACGGCACGGGATATGGCAGCGACGGCAACAGCTGGGGCGCGGAGATCCTCGTCGGCGACCTCCGCACCTTCCGCCGGGTCGCTCGCATGCGTTACGCTCGGATGCCGGGAGGAGACCTGGCGGCGCGATGTCCCTGGCGGGCCGCGATCGGATACAGGGCCCTGTTGCCCGGACGCGCGGCGGCGTTCGCGGCGGCCTTCGAGGGCGTCGACGCGACGGCGCTCCAGCTGGTGGAGACGCAGACCCGGCGAGGTCTGAACGCTCCTCTGGCTTCCTCGATGGGCCGATTGTTCGATGCGGCCGCCGCCGTGCTCGGGCGGCGGACGGTTTCACGGTACGAGGGTCAGGCGGCGATGGAGCTCGAATCGCTTGCCTGGACACTGCTCGCGGAGTCGAGCGGTACCGTGGCCGACGCCGGAGATCGGATCCGGGACCGCGCGGCGCGCATCGGGGTGCCCGCGCTGCCGTTTCCGTGCAGCGACGCCGCGCCGGGAGAGGAAGCGATCGTGATGGAGCCGGGCCCGCTGCTCGCAGCGCTGGGCGAGCGGCGGGCCGCGGGCGCTGATCCGGCGTTGCTGGCCGCCGCCTTCCACCTCGCGGTCGCCGACCGCACGGTGGAGACGGCGTCGCAGCTGGCCGGACGCGAGGGACTGAACACGGTGGTGCTCTGCGGGGGTACGTTTCAGAACGCGCTGCTCACCCCGCTCATCCGGGATGCTCTCCGGAACCGGGGGCTCCGCGTGCTGACCGCCGGGGCACTGGGGCCCAATGATGGTTCGATCAGCTACGGGCAGGCGGCGATCGCGGCCGCCCTTTCGCACGAGACCGGGAGGTAGAGGGATGTGCCTGGGAATTCCTGGAAAGATCGTGGAGATGTACGGGACGGAGGGGCTTCCGATGGGCGTCGTCGACTTCGGTGGCGTGCGCCGCGAAGTCTGCCTGGCATACGTGGCCGACGAGGTGGAGGTCGGAAACTACGCGATCGTGCACGTCGGGTTCGCCATCTCGCTGGTCGACGAGGATGAGGCGCTGCGCACGTACGAAGCGCTCAAGGAGCTGGATCAACTGGACGAACTGGAGTGGATGTCGGAGATCGGCTCCGGCTCACCGACCGCCCGGCGGGATGCCGCGCGCGGTGCGGGGGAAGGAGAGGCCCCGGGGACGGCGGTCGGCGAGTCGGGCGCGTGAAGTTCCTGAGCGAATACCGCGACCCTGAGCTCGCCCGTTCCCTCGTCGATCGCATCCGGGCCCGATCGAGTCGCCGCTGGAGGCTGATGGAGGTATGCGGCGGCCAGACGCATACGATCGTCAAGCAGGGCATTCCCGAGGTGCTCGGCGAATCCGTGGAGCTGATCCACGGGCCCGGCTGCCCGGTATGCGTTACGCCGCTGGAGCAGATCGACCGGGCGCTGAACCTGGCCGGCCGGCCCGAGGTCATCTTCACCTCGTTCGGCGACATGCTGCGCGTTCCCGGCAGCGATTGTGACCTGTTCCAGATCCGGGCGAGGGGGGGCGAGGTGAAGGTCGTCTACTCGCCGCTGGACGCTCTCGAGCTGGCGCGGAAGAACCCTCAGTGCGAGGTCGTGTTCTTCGCGGTCGGGTTCGAGACCACGGCCCCGGCGAACGCGATGGCCGTGTGGCGCGCACGCGAACTGGGGATCGAGAACTTCAGCGTGCTCGTCTCCCACGTGACCGTCCCGCCCGCCATCACGGCGATCCTCGAGTCCGACGACAACCGCGTGCAGGGCTTCCTGGCCGCCGGGCACGTGTGCACGGTGATGGGGTGGGAGGAGTACGAGCCGCTCGCCGATCGCTACCGGGTGCCGATCGTGGTCACCGGTTTCGAGCCGGTGGACATCCTCGAAGGCATCTGGATGGCGGTTCAGCAGCTGGAGGAGGGCCGACACGAGGTGGAGAACCAGTACGCCCGCTCGGTTCGCAGGGATGGCAATCTGCCCGCGCGTGAAATCATCGGCCGGGTATTCGAGCTGGTGGACCGCCAGTGGAGGGGAATCGGAGAGATCCCGATGAGCGGGCTCGGCCTGCGGGAGGAGTTCGCGGCATGGGACGCCGAGCGGAAGTTCGATCTGGCGGGAATCCGGGCCAGCGAACCGGCGGAATGCAGGGCCGGCGACGTGCTGCGCGGTCGGATCAAGCCGATCGAGTGTGCCGCGTTCGGCACCGCCTGCACGCCGGAAAGCCCGCTTGGAGCCCCGATGGTGTCTTCGGAGGGCGCGTGCGCCGCCTACTGGGCATTCGCGCGCTACCGCGGGGCCGGGACCGAAGCCGCCTCATGAGCCGCCACGAGGATCCGGCGGCCTCGTTGGCCGTGGCGGGATTGAGCTGTCCCGTGCCTGCGAACGAAGGCGACCGGGTGCTGCTCGGGCACGGATCCGGAGGCAAGCTCTCCGCCGCCCTGATCCGCGATCGATTCCTGCCCCGTTTCGCGAATCCGGCTCTTGCCGTGCTGGGCGACGGAGCGATCGTGGAACTGGGTAGCGAGCGGTTCGCCATTTCGACGGACACCTTCGTCGTGAGTCCGCTCGAGTTTCCGGGCGGTGATATCGGTCTTCTGGCAGTGCACGGGACGCTGAACGACGTAGCGATGATGGGGGCGGAGGCCGTGTGCCTGAGCTGCGGCTTCGTGCTCGAAGAGGGGCTGCCGCTGGAGGTGCTCGACCGGGTGCTCGACTCGATGTCGGCGGCGGCGGCGGAAGCCGGCGTGCCGCTCGTGACCGGGGACACGAAGGTGGTGGAGCGCGGCAAAGCCGATGGCCTGTACGTCAACACGACGGGCATCGGCCGACTCAGGCAGGATTTCACACCGGCTCCGGACCGGGCGCGCCCCGGCGATGTCGTGCTGGTCAGCGGGCCGATCGGCCGCCACGGAATCGCGGTCATGTCGGTGCGCGAAGGGCTCGGCTTCGAAGTGGAGGTGGAAAGCGATACGGCGCATCTGGGCCCCCTCGTCACCGCGCTGCACCAGACCTGCGGCGCCGGGGTCCGGTCGCTTCGCGATCCCACCCGGGGCGGGGTGGCGAGCGCGCTGAACGAGATCGCCGGGGCATCTGGTGTCGGAATCTCGCTGGAGGGAACGGCGATTCCCGTGCCGGGTGCCGTGAACGCCGCCTGCGAGGTACTGGGCCTGGACCCGCTCTACGTCGCCAACGAAGGCGTGCTCATCGCGATCGTGGCGCCGGAATCCGAAGCAGCGGCGCTGGCGGCTTTGCGCTCCTTCGCGGTCGGAGAGGGCGCTGTGAGGATCGGTGTGGTGCAGGATGGTCCCGGCGGCATGGTGACGATGAGGACGGGCCTGGGGGGAAGCCGGGTGGTCGACATGCTACCCGGAGACCAGCTTCCCCGGATCTGCTGAGTCGGCTCAGTTCTGGCCGGCCCAGTCGATCCGGACGGTGGTCGCCGCGAGCACGAGACTGCCGACCGACGCCGCGATGTCGATATCATAGCTCCCGTTCGGGCAGTCGGCCGGATCCACTGCGGACATGTCCACCGCGATCTGCACCTGGGCGGAACCGCCGGGTGCAAGCGTGGCGATCGCACCGGGGGTCACGGTCGTCCGCATGTCGGGGCAGACCTGGTTCGATATCTCCCCGATTCCGATGCCGAGTGCGGCGCCGATGGAGATCGGCCCGAGCGCGACGTCTCCCTCGTTGGACAGCAGCGCGCTCGTCTGTCGGGCCAGCTCGATATCCGCGAACCCGGGCGTGAACTCCAGATCGCCGAACTGCGGCCCCATGACGGAGTCGTCCGAACAGGCCATGCCGAACGGCGGGACCGCTACCATCGTGACCAGCGCGATACGTCGTAGTGCCGTCCGCATGTTCTTCCTCCACCGCCGCTCGGTTGTCCTGCTGCGCCCCGTCGCCCCGGACGCAGTTGCCGGGGCGACATACCCCTTCGGCCCGGATCGGCTCCGGCCCCGCTCCCCGACGCCGCGTGGAGAAGCTCTCCAGCTCGGCCCCGTGGTTGACTGAAAAGGATCTCGGAGGCATTTTCACCAGCTATCGACCGATCAGCAACCGGGCGCCGCCGGCGCCCGCGACCGAGGCCGTGAGCCGGAGACCCGAAGATGAAGACCGGAATTCACCCGGAATATACGCCGACCAAGATCACCTGCGCCTGTGGGCGGGTTACGGAGACCTTCTCCACCGTCGACGAGCTGCACGTCGAAATCTGCTCACACTGTCACCCGTTCTTCACGGGACGGCAGAAGCTGGTGGATACGGCGGGACGCGTGGAACGATTCCGTCGCAAGTACTCCGGCGGGACTCCGGCGGAGGCCGCACCCGAGGCGAAGAAGGCGGCCCGGTCAGCCCGGGCCGAGACGCCCGACGCGGAGGAACCGCCTGCGGTCGCAGAACCGGAGGGCGATTCCGGGGACGAGGCCGAAGCCGAAGAGGAGACGGCCGCTTCGGAGTGATCCCGGCCGGCGATGCGGCCCCGCCCGGGGCCGTCGGCGGCGGTGGATTCGGGACCGGGGGCTGAGGCGATGACCACGACGGGCCCACCCGCCCTGCGCGTCCGCGTCGCGGCGCTGCTCCGCAGACATGACGAGCTCGGGAGGCTTCTCGCCGATCCGGGTGTCCTGGAAGATCCCAACCGACTTCGGGACACGGCCCGCGAGCATTCCGAGCTCGAGCGGGGCGCGGAAACGGGGCGTCGCTACCTGCGGATCCTGGATCAGCTGCAGCAGGCAAGAGAGCTGACGACGGGCGCCGACGATGCCCTCGCCGAGCTGGCCGAACAGGAAGTCGGGGAGCTCGAGGAAGAGTGCGAACAGCTGGAGGAGCTGCTCCAGTCCATTCTGATGCCCCGCGACCCGCTGGACGACCGCCCGGCGGTCGTGGAGATCCGGGCCGGCACGGGGGGAGACGAAGCCGGTCTGTTCGCAGCCGACCTGTACCGGATGTATGCGCGTTTCGCCGACGAGCGCGGCTGGAGGATCGAGGAGATCTCGACCAGCGATGGAGTGCTGGGCGGGCTCAAGGAAGTCGTCTTCGTGGTTCGGGGCAGGGACGCCTACGGATTCCTGCGCTACGAGTCCGGTGTCCACCGGGTGCAGCGCGTCCCCGTTACCGAGAGCTCCGGTCGCATCCATACCTCGGCCGCGAGCGTCGCGGTCCTGCCGGAGGCCGAAGAGGTGGACGTCGAGATCGATCCCGCGGATCTGAAGATCGATGTGTTCCGCTCTTCCGGACCCGGCGGCCAGTCCGTGAACACGACCGACTCCGCGGTGCGGATCACGCACCGGCCCACGGGTCTCGTGGTCAGTTGCCAGGACGAGAAGTCGCAGCACAAGAACAAGGCCAAGGCGCTCAAGGTCCTGCGCAGCCGATTGCTGGACATGCGTGTAGCCGAGCAGGAATCGGCACGGGCCCGGCAGAGGCGGTTGCAGGTCGGCACCGGGGACCGTTCCGCGAAGATCCGAACCTACAATTACCCTCAGAACCGGGTCACGGATCATCGAATCGGATTGACCCTGCACCGCCTGGACCAGGTGCTCGAAGGCGACCTGGAAGAGATCGTGCAGGAGCTGCGCTCCGCAGGTCTGCGGGAGCGACTCGAGCACGAGGACTCCTGACTGAGAGCCGGTTCGTGAAGCCGTCGGTTCCGCCGATCACCGTGGCCCGGGCTCTGACGGAAGCCCGGTGCCGGCTGGAGGAAGCTTCGGTCGAGAGTGCAGGTATCGAGGCCGCCAGACTGCTCGCGTTCACGCTGGATCTCACCGGATCCGAGCTGATCCTGCAGAGGGACCGACCGCTCACGCGAGGCCAGCAAGTGCGCCTCGCGGGACTGCTCGATCGCCGCGCCGCGGGTGAGCCGCTCCAGCACATCGAGGGAACGGCGGCCTTTCGAGACCTGGTCCTGAGGTGTGATGGGCGCGCATTGATCCCGCGCCCCGAAACCGAGCAGCTCGTGGAACTGGTGATCGGGTGGGTACGCGCCCGCGGGGGGCCTGCCGCCCCCGACTGGCCGTGGCGTCCGCTGGCGAGCGTTCTGGACGTCGGGACCGGAAGCGGCGCCATAGCCCTCGCGCTGCTGTCGGAGCAAATCGCGATCCGGGCCGTCGGAATCGATGTCTCCGCCGAGGCGGTGGCACTGGCGCGTGAGAACCGGCGGCTGGCGGGACTCGAGGATCGGTTCGAGCTCGTAGTCTGCGGTCCCGATCCGTACGCGGTCCTGGAGAAGGGAGAGCGTTTCGAGGTGATCGTCTCGAACCCCCCGTACGTGCGGGATGACGAGATCGAGGAGTTGCAGACGGAGGTGCGCCGGCACGAGCCACGCATCGCCCTGTCGGGCGGAGAGGACGGTCTCGACGTGATCCGCAGGGTCGTCCGGGGCGCCCGGGACCGACTCGAACCGCACGGCGCACTGTTCCTGGAGGTCGGGGCCGGGCAGGGAAATCGAGTGGCCGGGCTGCTGAGGGAGGCCGGACCGTGGCGCGCCATCTCGGTCCGCGCGGACCTCGCCGACCGCGACCGGTTCGTCGTGGCGGAACTATGAAGCGGGTTCGGTCGCGCCCTGCGGGAACGGGCATTATACTACCGCTTCCTCCGAAGGGGCCCTCGACGACGGACGCCGGACGGCGGCCGCGTGTGCCCTGAGACACTCGCAGTGGTGGGTTCATGCAAGCGAACGAGCGCGAACGGATATTCGAGAAGGCCGGCGAGGTCGGACGACTTCTCGCTCAGACTCCTGAATTCCATTATCTGAAGGCAGCGCACCGCGAGATCTCGGACGACCGTGAGTCCAGCGAGATGCTGACGAAGATGCGTGAGCTGCAGGAGAAGATCGTCGATCACTTCAATCGCGAAGAAGAGCCTCCGCAGGAGCTCGAGATCGAGCTGGCGGAACTGACCGAGCAGATGCAGGCAAGCTCCCGGTACCAGTCGCTGATCGCAGCCCAGGCCAACTTCGACAAGTTGATGGACCGGGTGAACCAGTCGATCGGAGAGGGCATCCGGGCCGGGGAACAGAGCGGGATCATCGTTCCCTGACCGACGCATGGAAGATCTCCGGAAGACCGTAGAAAAGGGACTGCGCCGGGCCGTAGAACCGATCATGTCGGCGCTGACGCGCTGGCGGGTTCATCCGAACACGCTCAGCACGATCGGTTTCCTCATCACCTGTTCATCCGGGTTCTTCTTTCATTCTCATCATGTCCGGACCGCCGGAGTCCTCATTCTGCTCGGCGGGATCTTCGATCTGTTCGACGGCACCGTGGCCCGCAGGACCGGACTCGCCTCACCGTTCGGCGCATTCTACGACTCCACGCTGGATCGACTGTCGGAGATCGCCGTCTATCTCGGGCTGCTGTCGCTGTACAACGACTACCGGCTTGAACTGGGCGATGTCGGAACGATCTACGCGATCATGCTGGCAATGTCCGGATCGCTGATGATCAGCTACACCCGGGCCCGCGCCGAGGCACTCGACATCAACTGTACCGTCGGCCTGATGCAGCGCGCGGAGCGGGTGATCCTGATCGGGCTCGCGGCGTTGGCGTTCGGTGAAGACGGAAACGGAATCGTACTCAAGGTCGTAATCTACGTGCTGGCGGTCCTGACCAATCTCACCGTCATCCAGAGGATCTGGTGGGTGTGGCGCAACACCCGGCCGGAAGGTGTGGCCGTGGGCAAAGCGGTGCGCAGGAAAGACAGTTGAGAGACCCGGTCATTCTCGAACCAGGAACGAACCAGAAATGAGCAAAGAAGGACAGGGCCGCGAGATCCAGCCGGCCGACGGTACACTCGGAATCCTGCTCGTCGGCCTGGGGGCCGTCTCCACTACCACGATCGCAGGAGTCGAGTCGATCCGGCGCGGGCTGGCGAAGCCGATCGGATCGCTGACGCAGATGGCGACGATCCGGCTCGGCAAACGCACCGAGCATCGCGCGCCGCTGATCAAGGACGTGGTGCCTCTCGCCGATCTGTCGGATGTGGTGTTCGGTGCCTGGGACCCGATCGCGGACGATGCGTACGACTCGGCGAGGCACTGCGGCGTCCTGAAACCGGAGGACCTGGAACCGGTCGCGGATTTTCTGAAGTCGATCAAGCCGATGCCGGCGGTGTTCGACAAGGCGTACGTGAAAAAGCTGGACGGATCGAACGTCAAGACCGGCAAGAACAAGTTCGACCTCGCAGAGCAGCTGCGTGCCGACATCCGGAATTTCAAGCAGGAGCACGGGTGCGACAGGCTGAGCATGGTCTGGGCAGCATCCACCGAGGTGTTCATGAAGCCGGGCCCGGCGCACGACACCGTCGAGGCGTTCGAGCAGGCGATGCGGGACGACGACCCGGCCATCGCTCCGTCGATGATCTACGCCTATGCCGCTCTCATGGAAGGAGTCCCGTTCGCCAACGGGGCGCCGAACCTCACCGTGGACATCCCGGCGATGGTGGAGCTTGCCAGGCGGAACGGCGTGCCGATCGCCGGCAAGGACTTCAAGACCGGTCAGACGCTGATGAAGACGATTCTCGCTCCGGGACTGAAGACCCGGATGCTCGGTCTGAACGGCTGGTTCTCGACGAACATTCTCGGCAACCGCGACGGGGAGGTCCTGGACGATCCCGAGAGCTTCAAGACGAAGGAAGAGTCGAAGCTCGGAGCGCTGGAGTACATCATGCAGCCCGCGATGTACCCGGACCTGTATTCGAACATGTACCACAAGGTGCGGATCAACTACTACCCGCCGCGCGGTGACAACAAGGAGGGCTGGGACAACATCGACATCTTCGGCTGGATGGGCTATCCCATGCAGATCAAGATCGATTTCCTCTGCCGTGACTCCATCCTTGCCGCCCCGATCGTTCTGGATCTGGCCCTGTTCATGGACCTCGCGTCGCGCGCCGGCATGTCGGGAATCCAGGAGTGGCTCTCCTTCTACTTGAAGGCACCCCAGGTGGCGCCGGGACTGTATCCCGAGCATGACATCTTCATCCAGCACATGAAGCTCAAGAACACCCTGAGGTGGCTCGCAGGGGAAGAACAGATCACGCATCTCGGTGTCGAGTATTACGACTGAGGGCCGGGCCGGCCTCTTCATCGTCTTCGAGGGTGTCGAAGGGGCCGGCAAGACCACCCACCTGCGGCGTCTGTCGCGTCGCCTGGACCGGCTGGGCATCGCGCACATCGTGGTCCGCGAGCCCGGTGGTACGCCGGCGGGCGAACGGATTCGCGACATCGTGCTCGATCCCGGGTCCGAACTGTTTCCGGAAACGGAACTCCTGCTGCTGCTTGCGGCCCGGGCGGAATTCGTCCGGCGCATCGTGAAACCGGCGTTGGCTCGCGGTGAGCTCGTGCTCGGTGACCGGTATGAGCTCTCGACGCTCGCTTATCAGGGCGAGGCGCGCGGGATCGGAATCGACAAGGTGCGGGAGATCAACGAATTCGCCACTGCGGGACTGCGTCCGCACGGCACCGTGCTGCTTCAGATCGCTCCGGAGTCGGGTCGCGGCAGAAAGCTGGAAGCCGCGGATCGGATGGAGAGCGAACCGGCACAGTTTCACGACTCGGTCGCGCGGGCCTACGAGGCGCTTTCCGCGACGGAATCGGATGTGATCGTCATCGATTCCGATGATCCGCCGGATGTGGTTCACCGCAGAATCTGGACACGACTGTCCGAGCGCTGGCCGGCTCGTTTCCCTCCGGATACAGCGTAGGTCCGAGGAACCAAGACGGGACCGGAGAGTTTCAGAGATACGACCCGCGAGCGGCGGGACTACCGTGTGGATGCAGCAGGAGGCTGGATGTCAGGGATGGGAAGAAGGTTCACGGCGACGGTCGCGGTCACGGCGGCCGTCCTCGTGAGCGGCGGCTGGTACCTGCAGGAGTCCGGGATCGCGCCGCAGATCAGCCGCGCGATGTTCGAGGCGGTGCGCCTGAACGTCGCGCGGAACTTCGTCGATCCGGTCGGTGGCGATGAGCTGTACGACATGGCGATCGACGGGCTTCTGAAACAGCTCGGAGACCCCTACGCGGCGTTCATCCGCCCCGAGGATCAACGAAGTGCGCTGCTGACCAACAACTACGGCGGCGTGGGAATGCGCATCATCGCGCATGACGAGGGGATCGTGGTTCTGGAAGTGCTGCCGAACAGTCCCTCCTCGCGCCTGGACCTGCGCCGTCTGGATGTCATCACCCGGGTCGACGGACAGGAGACCGCCGGATGGACGCAGGAGCAGGCCATCGATGCGCTGCGGGGCCCGTCCGGTGAAGCCGTGGAGGTCACGATCCGCCGGGCCGGCGAGCCTGCGCCGCTCGAGCGCTCGATCCTCAGGGACGACGTTCACATCGTCGCCGTAGAATCCCTGCTGTTGGAAGATGGAGTCGGATACGCCCGACTCACGACGTTCAGCCAGGCATCACGGCGGGAGCTGGAGGCCGCGGTAACGGATCTCATCGCGGCGGGGGCCACCTCCCTGATCCTCGACTTCCGCTGGAACCAGGGCGGTATCCTGCGGGAAGCGGTGGAGATCTCCGACCTGTTCCTGAAACGCGGCGAGGCCGTGGTGGACACGCGAGCGCGGGATCCGCGCGACAGCCAGAGCTTTTCGGCTCCGGGAGCCGACCGGTATCCGGGCCTGCCTGTCGTGGTGCTCGTCAACGGCTGGTCGGCCAGCGCCTCGGAGATCGTTGCCGGGGCCCTGCAGGACCACGACCGGGCGCTCGTGCTTGGTACACGCACCTTCGGCAAGGGAGTGATGCAGAGCGTGTTCCAGCTGGACGGCGGGAACTACCTGCGGCTGACCACCGGTACCTGGTTCACCCCGAGCGGACGTTCCATTCACCGCAAGCGCGACGACGAGGGCTCGCACGCCTTCGGCCTCGGATCGGAAGAATTCGACGCGGCCGTCTCCGAGGCCGTGGGCTGGGGAGGGCTGGACCTCGAGGCGATACCGACCCCGGTCGGCGACACGTCGGGTGTCACGCGGGATGCCCCGGTGTACCGAACGGACTCGGGCCGACCCGTGTATGGAGGGGGTGGCATCGTTCCCGACGTGATCGTCCGGGAGGATACGAGCACCCTGCGCGAACGCGAGTTGAGCGTTCGCCTCAGGGATGCAGGGGTCCGGCTTCCCGATCTGGCGCTGCAGTACTCGACAGGACTGGCGCTGAACGGCGGACTGCCGCCGGGGCAGGAACTCGTGACCCCCCGGATCCGGGATGGGTTCGACCGGTTCGTGGAATCGCGAACCGACGGGCAGATCGCCGCCGAGGACCTGGAGCTGGCGCGCGATCCGGTCGATGCGCTGCTGGCACGTGAGATCGCGCGTGTGGGAGGCGGAGAAACCGCCAGCCTGCGCGTCGCCGTGTCCAGAAGCGCGGAAGTCAGGGAGGCGCGTGAACTGCTTTCCCGGGCACCGACTCCCGCGGCACTGCTCGCACTCGGGAGCGAGAGAGCGCAGTACACCGGGGCGGATGGAGAGGGAAGATGAGTCGGCAGAATTCGTGGATTCCGGCGCTGGCGGTATCGCTGTTCGCCGTGACGGCGGGAGGCTGGCTCATGCAGCGCGGTGCCAGCGCCCAGGAGGCGTATTCCAGCAAGGCACGGCTGCTGGACGAGGTCCAGCGGCTGGTGTCCGAACGCTACGTGGAGCCGATCGAGCCGTCCGAGCTCAACCGGATGGCGATCGACGGGATGCTGTACGAGCTCGGTGATCCGTACTCCGTGTTCATCGACTCGGAGTCGGCGGATGATCTGGAGTTGACGACCACCGGCAACTACGGCGGAATCGGCATCCGGATTCAGCAGGTCGGCGAGTGGATCACGGTGATGGGCATCCTCCCGGGGACCCCTGCGGACCGCCAGGGCCTGATGACGGGAGACTGGATCGTGGAGGTCGAGGGAAAGTCCGCCCGCGGCTGGACGGACGAAGAAGCGGTCAGACGATTGCGCGGACCCAAGGGCGAACCGGTGGAAATATCGGTGATGAGGCCCGGCATGGAGGAGCCGATCACGTTGCGGATCGTGCGGGACGAGATCCACGTGGAACCGGTGGTGGCCTACATGCTGGAGCCCGGCATCGGCTTCGTTCGCCTCGAGACGTTCAGCCAGAACGCCCGCGAAGAGATCGCTGCGGCGATCGAGGAGCTGCGGGATCTCGGCGCGCGAGGCCTCGTGTTCGATCTGCGAGGCAACCCGGGTGGCCTGCTGGACGAAGGGGTGGCCGTGAGCGATCTGTTTCTCGATGTCGGCGAGGCCATCGTCGAGACGCGGTCGCGCATCGAGGACCAGAACTCCACCTGGGAAGCGCGAAGCGGAGACCAGTTTTCCGGCCTGCCGATCGTGGTTCTGGTCAACGAATACAGTGCCAGCGCTTCCGAAATCGTGGCCGGGGCCCTTCAGGATCATGATCGGGCCCTCATCCTGGGAGAGCCGACATTCGGGAAGGGCTCGGTTCAGACCCTGTACCAGCTGCCTGAGGGAAACCACCTGAAGCTGACCACGGCCGGCTGGTACACGCCAAGCGGCCGCTCGATCAGTCGGCTCCGCGATGTGGACGGTCGGCCGCTCGACGAGGGGAACGAGGGCTCCGAGGGTGGGATCGAAGGGGAAGCGGAGGCCGGTACCGATACGCTTCCCGAGGTGTTCCGAACCTCCTCGGGCCGTCCGGTCTATGGTGGCGGAGGCATCACGCCCGACCTGATCGTCCCGGATACTCTGAGCGATCGCGAGCGCGAGTTCGGGCAGGCTCTCGGCAAGGGCGCTTTCTCGCTGAACCAGCTGGCCGTGCGCTTCGCTGCCTCCTGGAACGCCGACCATCCGGGTCTGACGCCCGACTTCGACATCACGCCCGAGATGCGTGAGGCTTTCTATGCCATGCTGCAGCAGGAGGGCGTGGAGGTCGACCCGGCCCTGTACGAGGACATCCAGCCGCTGCTGGATCGCTGGCTCGGGGCCCAGCTGGCCAACTCGGCCTTCGGAGAGGCCGAGCGGTTGCGTCGATCGCAGGCGGGGAACCCGCAGGTCGCGCGGGCCGTCGAACTGCTGCGCCGGGCTTCAGGGCCCGCGGATCTCTTCTCGGCGGCCGAGCGGGCCGCGCCGGGTGCGGGGGGAACGACGCCGACACCGCGAGCCGCGGCGGCGCCGACGTTCTGATCGAGATCGGGCGACGGTCACACGACCCAACGAAAACGGGCCCCGATCGGGGCCCGTTTCTCATCCATCACCCGATCTCGCGATCGGAGACCTGCGACGCGCGGGATTACTCCTTGACGCGCTCCTTGAGGCCCTTACCGGCGCGGAACGAAACGCTCTTGCGCGCGGCGATCGTGATCTCCTGGCCGGTCTGCGGGTTACGCCCCTTCCGCGCCTTCGTCTTGCGCGTCTTGAACGTCCCGAATCCGGTGATCGTGAAGTCACGCCCGGCGTCCAGCTCGATCGCGATGATCCCCTCGCGCGGCTTGGTGGAGAAGATGGCGTCGATGACTTCCATGGCCTTGGCCTTGGAGATATCGGTGTGATCGGCGAGCTTCTCCGCGAAATCCTGCTTCGTCACGTTCGTCTCCTTTGAGATGGGGATGGAACCGCTTCAACCATCGATTGGCGCCATTATGTGCCATCGGATCCTCGTCCGCAAGGCGTCAATCTCGCGTTTGGCGCGGCGGGACGCGGCTATCCGACGACGAGAGTCCCTCTGCGAGCGATTCCCGGGGGCATCGACTTCCGCCGCTGCGCCCCGTGCCGGTGCGATCCAGAAGCGCGGCATCGAGTGTCCGCGTGTGCGGTCGTGGCGGGGAAGTCGCTCGCTGATTTGAAGTTGACGGCATGCCGTCCGCAGCGGAGATTCCCATTTCTCTGAAACTCGAAACAGGAGTCGTATGGATATGACGCGCTTCGTCAAGCTCATGCTGGTGGCTCCGGCCGTGCTGTTGACAGCCGGATGTTCCGGCTCCTCGGGGGACGGACCTGCCCCCGATGCCGGCGCGGAGGCGGGAAGCCAACCTGTCCCGGCTGCCGGCGAAGTCGCGGGAGCGGCGGTCATCGCGCCGGCCGACCTCGTGGCACGGCTGAGCGCCGACCGGGCGCCGGTACTTCTGGATGTGCGGACACCGGAAGAGTTCGCCGCGGGTCACATTCCCGGCGCGATCAACGTCCCGTATGATGAGCTCGCGTCGCGCCTGGCGGAGCTCGCGGAGTACCGGGACGCGGAGGTGGTCGTGTACTGCCGGACCGGCAGACGGGCCAGGATCGCCGAAGCCACCCTGCAGGAGGCGGGATTCTCGGCCGTGTCGGACCTGGACGGCCACATGCGTGAGTGGACTGCCGCCCGGTACCCGATAAGCGATCCGCAACCCTGCTGCTGAACGCGACGGCCGGAGCCCGCTCGCGTTGAACGGTTCCGACAACCGGTCCGGAGTACTCCGTGCGGCCCCCGTGCTCGTGCTCGCGGTTCTGGGCACGTCGTCGGGGGCCGTGCTCGTGCGGCTCGCCGAATCTCCGGCGGCGGTCACCGCCTTCTGGCGCCTGGCCTTCTCGGTCCTGGCCCTCGCTCCGTTTCTTCTGTTCGGCAAGGGATGGCGGGCCTGGCAACGGCTCGGGCGCAGGGAACTGGCCCTGCTGTTTCTCGCCGGCCTCTCGCTGGCTGCGCACTTCCTCACCTGGTTCCGGTCGCTGGACTTCACGAGCGTGGCCAGCTCCACGGTGCTGGTCAGCGCTCATCCCCTGTTCGTCGGTCTGCTCTCGGCGCGGCTGCTCGGCGAGAGCCCGAGTCGCGAGGAGTGGATCGGACTGTCCCTCGCGGTCGCCGGTGCGTTCGTGATCGGCTGGGGAGATTTCCTGGCAGGCCCGGATCCGCTTCTCGGGGATTTCCTCGCCCTGCTCGCCGCCGCGCTCGGCGCGGTGTACCTGGTGATCGGACGCAGGCTGCGAGGCACCCTCGACCTGCTGCCCTACGTCGTGCCCGTGTACGGAATCGCGGCCCTCATCTGCCTGGCCCGTGCGTCGGCCGGCGGCATGCAGATCACCGGCTGGCCTGCCGCCACCTGGTGGGCCCTCGCAGGTCTCGCCATCGGCCCGACCCTGCTCGGGCACACCGGGTTCAACTGGGCCCTTCGCCATGTCCGGGCGTATGTTGTGAGTGTCGTTCTGCTGTTCGAACCGCTCGGAGCCACGCTGCTCGCCGTGCTGGTGCTCGGACGGGGGGAGATCCCCGGTTGGAATACGCTGCTCGGCGGCGCGGCGATCCTGGGCGGAGTCTGGCTGTCCATCAAGGCGCGGTTCGCGGCGGAGGAGCCGCCGCAGCCGGCCGCACCCTCGGGAGGAGAGGTCTGAGCGCCATCACATTGCAGGTCGAGGTGACGAGAGGCCGGTCCGTGGAGTCCGTGCACCGGGCGGTCGGAGTCGTGTGCAGCGCCGCGGATGGAGGGGAGTCGTGCGTCGGCGACCCCGTGCTGCTCACCTTCTGGCGCTCGGCGATGAAGCCGTTCCAGACGCTGCCCCTGATCGAGGACCGGGTGGTCGAGGCGTTCGGCTTCGGGGACGAGGAGGTCGCATTGGCATGCGCCTCCCACGGCGCTACCGATGCGCACATCGAAGTCGTGAGCCGGATGCTGCGCGCCCTGAACATGGACCAGGACGCGCTGCATTGCGGGGCACACGCACCGTTCGACGCGGACGCGGCGTTCCGGCTCCGCTGTTCGGGACGGGAGCCGGGCCGGATCCACAACAACTGCTCCGGGAAGCACGCGGGCATGCTGGCACTGGCCCGACAGCATGGCTGGCCGGCGGAGGGCTACTGGAAGCAGGACCACCCGGTTCAGGAGAGGATCCGGCGTGCCCTGCGGCCGTGGATGGACATCGAACCGGACGAGCACGAGTGGGCGCTCGACGGCTGCGGCGTGCCGACCCCTCGCCTCCCGTTGCGCGAGATGGCCCGGGCCTACGCGCGCCTCGTGAATCGGGCGCGGGAAGGGCGACCCGATGCGGCCGCCGTTGTCAGGGCGATGACGTCGCGACCCGATCTCACATCATCGCCCGGCCGCGCGCCGCTCGTGCTGATGGAGGCGACCGGTGGACGTCTGCTGGCGAAGGAGGGAGCGGAAGGAGTCCTGTGTCTCGCTTCCGTGGAGGACGACTGGGGTATGGCGGTGAAGGTGGAAGATGGAGGACTTCGTGCCGTGGGCCCGGCCGTCGTGGCCGTGCTGGAAGCCGCGGAGATGTTGACTGTCGCGGAGCGGAGGGCGCTCGAGGCGCTTCAGGACACGCCGATTCGAAATACCCTCGGTGCCGAGGTGGGCCGGGTGACGGCCCGGGTGACGGCGACGGGCGGCATTCCGGGTCGTCCGACTTCCCCGGTTTCGCCGCGCGGGATCCCATCCGAGTGAGCCTCGAGCCGGGGGTCCGACTGCTGGTGGAGATCTCCGCGGCGCTCGCGGCCCGGGACTCGACCGCGCTCGAGGCATCTTTCGCCCGTGCGGCGGCCGGGGCGTGTGACCGCCCGGCGGTCGACGAGGCACTGCTGCAGAGTCACCTGTTCCTCGGATATCCTGCGGCGCTGACGGCCCTCGCCGTCTGGCGGGACTTCGGCGGTCCGCCTCCGCCCGAGAATGACCTCCTCGCCTCACCCGACCGGGTGGCGGAGTGGACCGCTCGGGGAGAATCGGTGTGCCGGCGCGTGTATGGCCGTGCGTACGGGAAGCTCAGAGCCAACATCGCGAAGGCGCACCCGGCAATGGACCGCTGGATGGTCTCGGAGGGGTACGGCAAGGTCCTCGGCCGGCCGGGGCTGGAGCTGCGAACCCGGGAGCTGTGCATCGTGTCGATCCTGGCGGTCACCGGCTGGGAGCCACAATTGCATTCACACATGCGGGGAGCGCTGCACGCGGGTGCGCGAGCTTCGGACGTCGAAGAGGCCCTCGAGCTCGGGCTCCGCTACGCCGGCGAAGAGCCCGCGGCGGCAGCCCGGCGGTTGTGGGCGCGTGTGGCCCGGGCGCAGGGAGGGGGGGCACGAGATGTTCATTGATCTCGCCAGAATCCGGGTCAAAGGCGGAGCAGGTGGCGCCGGGGCGGTGGCCTTCCGACGTGAATCGGGAGTGCCGAAAGGGGGACCGTCGGGAGGCAACGGGGGAAAGGGCGGAGATGTCGTGCTGATCGCCGATCCCGCCCTGGACACGCTGCTGGACTACAGCTATCGCGAAAACTACGCCGCCGAGCGTGCCGGGCACGGGGAGGGCAGCAACAAGACGGGCAGGAGCGGAGCCGATCTGCGGCTTCCGGTCCCGCTCGGAACGGTGGTCCGCGACGCGGACACCGACGAACGGCTCGGAGAGCTGCTGGAGCCCGGCCAGGAACTGGTAGTGGCCCGCGGCGGACGGGGGGGGCGAGGCAACGCCTCGTATGCCACCTCGACGCACCAGGCCCCGCGGGAATGGCAGCCCGGCGAATGGGGTGAAGAACGCCGGATCGAACTGGAACTCAAGCTGATCGCCGACGTGGGCCTGGTCGGGGAACCGAACGCCGGGAAGTCCACGCTGCTGGCTTCCGTATCGGCCGCGCGGCCGAAGGTCGCCGATTATCCGTTCACCACCCTGCAACCCAATCTCGGGGTCGTCAGTCTTTCCGACGGCCGCGGATTCGTGATCGCCGACATTCCCGGCATCATCGAAGGCGCGGCCGAAGGGAAGGGTCTGGGCACGCAGTTCCTCCGGCATGTCGAGCGAACCCGTACGCTTCTGTTGCTCGTTCCGCTGGACGCGCCCGACCCGCAGGCCACCTACGACCGGCTGCGGAAAGAGCTGGTACGCCACGCTGCTGCGCTCGAGCTCATTCCCCACGCGGTCATGCTCTCGAAGTCCGATCTGCTGCCGGCGGATGAGCCGCCTCCCGCACTCGACGCTCCCGATGCCTGGGGCGTGTACGTCGCCTCGTCGGTGTCGCGCTCCGGCCTGTCGGAGCTGATCGAGGGTCTGTGGGTCGCGGTGGACCGGGCCCGTCGACTCGAGTCCGACAGCGACGCCCGCGGTTCGTCGGGAGAGGACGCCTTTCCGGAGCTGGAGGAGTGGAGGCCCTGAGCCGGATCGCGTTCACGCCGGATGCGGAGACCCGGGCCTCGATCGTGCTCGATGCCATCCCGGGACTCGGACCGCGCACCTTCCAGGCGTTGCTGGGCAGCCACGGGACGGCCGTCGGCGTGCTGGAGGCGGCCCGGCGGAACGAGCTCTCGCCAGGGATCCCCGCCCGGCTGCGCCGCCGGCTCGTGACGGCCGGTCGTGACCCGTCACGGTTCCAGCGACTCGATCTTCCCGCGGGCTCCACCGTCGTCTCCTGGAAGTCCACCGACTATCCCGAAGGTCTCCGGCGACTGGCCCGACCCCCGCTCGTGCTGTTCGCCAGGGGGCCGCTGGCGCTCCACCGGCTGGACACCGTGACGATCGTCGGAACCCGGGCGGCGACGGAATACGGGCGCCGGATGGCGTGGCGGCTCGCTGCGGAACTGGCCGAAGCCGGTTGGCGGGTGGCGAGCGGGATCGCGAGCGGAATCGACTCGGCTGCGCACCGCGGGGCCCTGGAGGCGGGCGGCGAGTCGGTGGGCGTGCCCGGCTGCGGTCTGGATCATGTCTATCCCGCGTCGAATCGTGGCCTGTATCGGGACCTGGCGGAGCGCGGGCTGCTGATCAGCGAGCATCTCCCTTCCGTGCGTCCGCCCCCCGGCCTGTTCCCGCGCCGCAACCGGGTACTCGCCGGCCTCGCCCGGGCCGTGGTGGTGGTCCAGGCCGGGACTCGAAGCGGCGCGCTGATCACGGCAGCCCGCGCCAGTGAGATCGGTGTCGAGGTCCTGGCCGTTCCGGGTCCGGCCGATCTTCCGGCCAGCGCAGGTGTCAACGAGCTGCTCCGGGATGGCGCGGGGATCGCGACCTGTGCGGCGGACGTATTGTCGATGCTGGGTGCGGGACCCGGCGCGTACACGGGATCGCCACGCGCCGCGCAGCCCGGATCCGTCGGGTCGGCCGGCGACGAAGGCCGGGCGGAGGCGGATGAGGAAGTGCGTCGTCTTCTCGCCCTGCTCCGCGTCGAACCGGTCCACGCGGACCTGCTGGCCGAGCGTACCGGACTTGCCGTGCCGCATACGCTCTCGCTGCTGGGCCGGCTCTCCCTCGAAGGACGGGTCGAGGGAGTGGGTGGTGGCCGCTATCGTGTCGTGCGCTGACGACATGTTGGAGCCGAACTCCGATTCCGTCGCCCTCTACGTGCACGTGCCGTTCTGCACGCGACGCTGCCACTACTGCGACTTCGCGGTCACGCCGTCGGCCGATCCCCCTGTCGATGACTGGCTGGAGGCACTGGAGAAGGACCTGAATCAGTGGCAGGCAGAGCTCGGTGAGCTACGGCTCCGGCGACTGGATACGATCTTCGTGGGCGGTGGAACGCCTTCTCTGCTCGGAGGAGCGGGGATGGAAAGCCTGCGCCGGCTGATCGAGGATCGCTTCGTCCTGGACATCGGGAGCGTCGAGTGGTCCGCCGAAGCGAACCCGAACTCGCTGACGCTCGAAACGGCTCGGGCGTGGAGGGAAGCGGGCGTCAACCGGCTGAGCCTGGGGGTCCAGTCCTTCGACGACCGGGTGCTGCAGTGGCTGGGACGTCTGCACGACGCGGCGGAGGCCACGGCCGCCGTGGAACGCGCCAGAACCGCCGGCTTCGACAACGTCAGCGTCGACCTGATCTTCGGCGTGCCCGGGGAGGTGTCGCGCAGCTGGCGACACGAACTGGAACACGCCACGGAACTGGCGCTGCCCCACGTGAGCGCCTACGGCCTGACCGCGGAGCGCCGCACGGCGCTCGGTCGCCGGGTGGACTCCGGTCGGGTGCGGATGCCGGATCAGGAGCAGTATGAGTATGAGTATCTCACTGCCGTAGAGATACTTGAGTCGCATCATCTGAAGCAATATGAAGTATCGAACTTCGCCCGTTCGGGATACGAGTGCCGGCACAACTGGCACTACTGGATCGGCACGGAGTACCTTGGCGTCGGTCCTTCGTCCCACAGCTTCGTGCGCGGACGGCGAAGCTGGAACGTCCGTGACTGGCCGGCGTATCGGGCGGCGGCGCGGGACGGAACCTCGCTCCGGGAAGGGCACGAGGAACCCACGCCGCAGCAGCGGAGTCTGGAGTCGCTGTGGCTGGGCCTGCGGACGCGGCGGGGAATCGACCTCGCCCGGCACGAGATCACCGAGAATTCAGTCGCGAGCTGGATCGAGGAAGGTCGTGCGACCCTGGCCGACGGCCGACTGCGACTGACGGCCCGCGGCTGGCTGCTGCTGGACGAAGTCGTGACGGAACTGTCGGCGCGGAGCGCGGAGGCGAGGGGTTCGTGAACGGCGGACGAGCGAGACGGGACGTAATGCGATGAAGCGCGAAGCGCTCACGGAACGGGAAAAACAGGTGTTGCAGGCCGTCGTCGATGCGTACATCGACTCGGCGGAGCCGGCCGGCTCCCGGCGCATCGTGCGCCAGTTCGAGCTCGGCGTGTCGCCGGCGACGGTCCGGAATACCATGGCCGACCTGGAGTCGAAGGGGTTTCTGACCCATCCGCACACTTCGGCGGGACGGATGCCGACGGACCTCGCATACCGCTACTACGTGGACGAATTGATGGGCCGGCGAAACCTGTCCGCCGGCCAGCGGGCCCGGCTCGAGAAGGAACTGGTAGGGGCGTCGCCGCCGAACGAGCTCGAGTCTCTCGTGCAGCGGGCGGCCAGTGTGCTGGGACTGCTGACCGGGGAGCTCGGCCTGTCCGTGGGCCCGCTGCTCGCGGCCGCCGTCCTCCGACGGCTGGACCTCGTTCCCGTGCACTCGGAGAAGGCCCTGCTCGTTCTGACGCTGGAATCCGGGGTCGTGAGGACCGTCTACGTGGATCTTCCGACCGCGTTGCCTCCCGAAACGTTGAGCGCGGTCGCCGCGGTCCTGAACGAGCGGCTCGCGGGGGAGACCCTGCGTGAGATCCACGGCACCCTGACCGATCGCCTGCGCGACATCCGGCTTCCCGATGCGTCCGCGAGCGAGTTCGTGAACATCTTCGTGCAGTCCGGACCGGAGATCTTCGAGTGGGCACTGAGCGGTCAGGACGTGCACCTGGGATCCGTGTCGGTGCTCGCCGACCAGCCGGAGTTCAACTCGGGCGAGCGGCTTCGCGCCCTGATGGAGCTCACGGAGAAGCGCGAGCTGCTGGCCTCGGTCCTGCACGGACGCGGTACGACGGACGGCACGCAGATCACGATCGGCACGGAACACGGCGCCCCGGAACTGACGGGGCTGACGATCGTGACCGCCTCGTACTCGGTGGGTCAGCTGGCAGGAGTGGTCGGAGTGATCGGGCCCACGAGGATGCGATACGAGAAGATCGTCGCCGTCGTTGACACGACGTCGTCGCTCGTCTCGAGCCTGCTCGAAGACTGAGCGATCCCGGATTCATGAATCCATGAATGTTGTGCCCGGCCCGGAGATCCGAGGCCGGATGCGGCCCTGCAACGAAGAGAGCGGATGGCGGACTACTACGAACGACTCGGGGTGACCCGGGATGCGGACACCGGTGAGATCAAGAAGGCGTACCGGCGCCTGGCGATGGACTATCACCCGGATCGCAACGATTCGGCCGATGCGGATGAACGTTTCCGTGAGGTGACGGAGGCGTACGAGATCCTGCGCGATCCCGAGAAGCGAGCGCTGTACGACCGCTACGGAGAAGCCGGGGTCAAGAGAGGCGCCGGCGGCGGGGCCGGGTTCGGGGGCTTCGACTTCAGCGATGCGTTCGAAGTGTTCATGCGCGAGTTCGGTGGCATGTCAGGCCTCGGGGACCTGTTCGCCGGTCGCGGCCGGCAGAGCCGCGGACCGAGGCGGGGAAGCGACCTCAGGATCCGGCTGTCCGTTTCTCTCGAGGAAGCGGCCCGCGGCGCCCAGCGCAACGTGAAGGTCAAGCTGCTGGACCCGTGCGAGGAGTGCGACGGATCCGGCGCGGAGTCGGGCACCCGTCCCGAGCGGTGCTCCACCTGCGGCGGGGCAGGTCAGGTGCGACAGGTGCAGCGCTCGATGCTCGGGCAGTTCGTCAGCGTTCGGCCCTGCCCGACGTGCGGCGGGGCGGGCGAGACGATCAGTTCTCCGTGCAAGCGTTGTTCGGGCGAGGGGCGTCGGCGCGTGGAGCGGATGATCGAGCTCGAGATTCCGGCAGGGGTATCCACCGACGACTACCTGAAGCTCAGCGGCAGGGGCAACGCGGGGACTTCCGGGGGTCCGCGCGGGGACATTCTGGTCCTCGTGGAAGTCGAGCCCGACCCGAAGTTCGAACGGCACGGGGACGACCTGGTCACCAATCTCGCCATCACCATGAGCCAGGCCGCGCTGGGCGACGAGGTCAACATCGAGACGATCATGGACGGCACGGAGCGCCTGACTGTGCCCGCGGGCATCCAGAGCGGGCAGGCTCTGCGGCTTCGCGGCAAGGGTATGCCCAGATTGCGCGAGAACGGAAGGGGCGACCAGATCGTCCGGGTGCTGATCTGGACGCCCACCAGCCTCTCGAAGGAAGAGAGGGAACTGTTCGAGAAACTCCGCGTCGTCGAGAGTCCGGCTCCGGCTCCCGATGTGGAAGAGCCGGGATTCTGGGAACGCGTGAAACGGGCGTTCACGGCCTGACCCGGTCCCGCCCGCTTCCTGGAGGCAGAATGAACCGACCCGCACGCGGACGACCCGGCGAAGCCGAGTTCGATCCTTTTTACGGCCGCTACATCGAGCGGATCGAGTCCGACGACATCCTGCGAGTGCTCGCCCGCCAGCTGACGGAGATCGACGAGGTGCTCGGGGGGCTGGACGCGGAGAAGGCCCGGTACCGGTACGCGCCGGACAAGTGGACCGTCAGACAGGTCGTCGGACACGTGGTGGACTCGGAGCGGATCTTCGCTACGCGGGCGCTGTGCGTAGCTCGGGGCGAGGCCCAGCCGCTGCCCGGATTCGATGAGAACGCCTACGCCGCCGCATCGCGGGCGGATACCCGATCGCTCGCCGATCTGCTCCGGGAGCTGGAGCATCTGCGACGATCGAACATCAGCCTGTTCGAAGGCCTGGACGACGAGGCGTGGGAGAGCATGGGCATCGCGAACGGCGCGCCGATCTCCGTTCGGGCGATCGCGTGGATCCTGGCCGGGCATGCGGACCATCACCTGAACGTGATCCGGGAGCGCTACCTCGGAGACGCCGGTTGAGCGAGCGGACTGTGGCGGGGCGAATCGAAGGGGCGTCAGACGAGCGCTCCGGGCTGACCACGAGCGGACGCGCGGGGCCCCGACTGGCGAGCTTCGCCGCCGGACTGGGGATGGCCGTCTTTTCGTTTCTCACCACCCGGCACTTCTTCGAGGCGAACTACGCGGATTCGATCTTCGCAGGCTCGTTCTGCGACATCAGCGCGTTCTTCAACTGCAACAGTTCGGCCTATTCGTCCCTGTCGGCGATACTGGATGTACCGCTCGGCGTTCCGGGGCTCGTAATCGGGACACTGGTGATGCTGGGGGCGGTGTTTCCCTCCGAGGCGTTCGAGCGCACCAACCGATTCGTGGCTCTGCTCAACGGCGTCGGCGTGGTCGTCCTGTTCCTTCTGTCGGTGCTGGTCATCGGAAGCCTCTGCCTGCTGTGCACGGGCTACTATGTCGCTTCGCTGGTCAGCCTGTGGTTGTTCTGGAGATACGCTCCGGGAAGGGGAGACCGGCGCCCCGGGGAGTTCCTGCGGCGCTGGTTCCGACCCTCGCTGCTTTACCTCGCGGCCTTCGCGACGTTCGGACTGGCCACCGCCTGGGGCTTCGCCCAGTATCACGAGGCCCGCCGCGATGCCCAGTCGGGCGGGGCGGCGGCCCGCTTCGTCAGGCAGTATTACGACCTTCCGGAGGTTCCCTGGCCCAGCAGCATCTCGCCGTACCGCACCGCCAGCGCGACGCCCGGGTTCGAAGATGCCCCGATCCGGATCGTGGAATATGCGGACCTTCTCTGCTCGGACTGCCGCATTCTGTACGAACAGCTGAAGCGCCTGAAGCGGGAGTTCGAAGGCAAGATCAACGTGGCGTTCCAATTCTTCCCGCTGGATGCGGCGTGCAACGAGGTGGTGGAGAAGGACAAGCATCCGGGCGCGTGCGAACTCTCCTACATGGCCGCCCACGAGCCGGACCTGTTCCT
>Ga0209536_100003590_pt1 | contig 24838 bp, 17 predicted proteins | sample DeeMarSeWOR28_12_FD_187461 | JGI IMG/M metagenome (GOLD analysis project Ga0209536, IMG submission 187461) | Marine sediment microbial communities from White Oak River estuary, North Carolina - WOR-2-8_12 (SPAdes) (version 2) | ecosystem: Environmental > Aquatic > Marine > Intertidal zone >...
GCTCATATTCTTTTTTCGTAAGCAGATATTCTGGGGATTTCTATGTATACTCGGCATTTTCATTTTTTCACGGTTGAAAATCAATTATACCCCAAAACCGGGATTCCCGCTTTATCTTGTTTTGACTTCCATCGTTCTTTTGTTTGGGTTGTTCATCTGGGGTGATGTGGTCAATGGTGCCCGCCGTTGGTATAATCTGGGATTGGCCAGTTTTCAACCTTCTGAATTCGCCAAACTTAGTCTGATTATCTATTTCGCTGATATTTTTTCACGCAAGAGTGGTCTGTTGCACGACTGGCAAAAAGGCCTTTTACCGCATCTGATCATATTCGGCCTGGTACTGGTTGCCATATTTTTTCAGCCGGATCTGGGGACTGTAATTATGATCACTATGATAATCGGAACGATGGCATTCTTAAGCAATGTACGATTCAAACATGTGCTGGCAGGCGGTATTTTTCTTCTGCCTTTGCTGATCATCAAAATCAGATCCAGCAGCTATCAGGTTAAACGGATTATAGATTGGTGGGAAAATTTAAATAATCCCCTGGGATCCGGTTATCAGATCAAACAATCACTGATCGGATTAGGACGCGGCGGTCTGCTCGGCAACGGAGTCGGTACCAGTAAACAAAAATTCTATTTCCTCCCTGATTCACACACGGACTTCGTTTTTGCAATCGTAGGCGAAGAAATCGGATTTATTGGCACAACACTGATTTTACTTCTATTCCTTGTTGTGCTCTGGCGTGGTATCTCAATTGCGAAGCGGGCCAGGAATCCATTTGCCCAGTACCTTGCGATCGGAGTAACCCTGAATCTGGTATTGTATGCATTTATGAATGCCGCGGTAACCACCATGCTGGTTCCGACCACCGGTATACCGATGCCATTCATCAGCTATGGCGGTTCCTCATTACTGTTTACCGGTATAATGATCGGTCTTCTGATCAATATTGCCCGCAATGCAGAGCATGCAACAATGGGAAGCATAAGCGCAGGGGGATTAAGATCGCGAAATATATCACGCACTCTGATAATGTCGGAGTAAACTGTGCAAGGGGAAATCAGAATATTATTTGCCGGTGGTGGAACAGGCGGCCATGTTTTTCCCGCAATCCGCATTGCGCAACATTTGAAAGAAACATGGGGTGCACTCTGTCGTTTCATTGGCACAAAACACGGGTTGGAACAAATTAAGGTTCCACAGGCAGGATTTGTATTGAAAAATATCTGGATCAGCGGGTTCCATCGCGGATTTGACCTTAGGAATCTCTATTTTCCTTTAAAAGTCATCGTAAGCCTCCTTCAGAGTAAACGGGAAATTCGTGAGTTTCAGCCGGATTTGGTTATCGGAACCGGAGGATACGTATCAGGCCCTGTACTGTATCAGGCGAGTAGGATGGGTATACCAACAGCGATCCAGGAACAGAACAGTTATCCTGGGATAACCACGCGTCTGCTCTCAGATCGGGTTGATTTGGTATTTATTGCTTATCAGGAAGCTTTGAAATACCTGAAAAACATCAGACATTACAGACTCGTTGGCAATCCTGTCGGTGACATCTCTGATAAGGTCAACCGAAAGGATGCATGCAAATATTTTGACCTTGATCCGGCCAGATCAATCATACTCGTTTTTGGAGGTAGTCAGGGTGCCCGAACTATCAACCGGGCAATTGATGCCTTGCTCTCTGCAGACCTGCTGGAATACACCCAGGTCATCTGGCAGACCGGCGCAGCAAATTTTGACGAGATCAGGCAGAAATACGATCGTAACAGTATACGCGGATTGCGTCTTTATCCGTTTATAGATCGAATGGATCTGGCATACCAAACAAGTGATTTCGCTGTTTGCCGGGCCGGTGCGATTACGCTCGCTGAACTTGCCGCCGCAGGCTTGCCGGCGATTCTAATCCCCCTTACTACAGCCGCTGGCAATCATCAGCTTAAAAATGCCCGGGCTGTTGCCTCTGCCGGCGGGGCGCTTGTTGTAGAAGATAATCCTGAAATAATTATTCATCTTGATCAGGCAATAAAATCATTGATCGGCTCGAAGGATCAGAGAAAATCTCTGGCGCAGGGGATTAAACAACTGCATTATCAAGACAGTCTTGAAATAATTACCAACGAACTTGGCAGTTTGCTCAAACGAGCGATACGGGAATAATATCTTGAAAGTATTCAAACGGGCGAGGCACCTGTTTTTTACCGGTATTGGTGGGATAGGAATGAGTGGTATAGCAGAAATCATGCTTAAGAGCGGTTATCGGGTTTCCGGATCAGACCAGGCACTTTCCGAGATCACGACATGCCTGGCCGATCATGGGGCGATAATCTATGACGGACACCGGTCAGAAAATATAAAAGATGTTGATGCTCTGGTTTATTCGTCCGCCATATCAGAGGATAATCCCGAGAGACGGGAGGCAGCTAAACGAAATATTCCTCAGATCCGAAGGGCGGAAATGCTGGCAGAAACCATGCGTTTGAAATATGGCATTGCCATAGCAGGCACCCACGGAAAAACAACGACAACTTCCATAGTGGCGGAAATATTCATTCATGCCGGATTGGACCCGACGATTGTGATCGGCGGCCGACTGCATAGTCTGAAAACCAATGCCAGACTCGGTAGAGGTGCGTTTTTTATTACAGAGGCGGATGAATATGATCGATCATTTCTGGCGTTATCACCTGTCTATGCCATAATCACTTCGATTGATGCTGACCATCTTGATTGCTATACGGATCTTGCCGATATTGAAAGTGCATTTCTGGCTTTTGCCCGCAAGATTCCTTTTTATGGATGTCTGGTTTGCTGTTTTGAGAGCGCTTCGGTAAGAAAAATCGCTCAAATGTTGCAATGCCCGGTTGTTTTTTATGGCTTCGATGAATCCTGTAACCTATACGCAAAAAATATTCAATATCATGAACGGGGCAGCCGGTTTGAAATAATTCATGATAAAAATTCGATGGGAACGGTCAATCTGCAAATCCCCGGTGCCCATAATATTTTAAACGTATTGGGCGCTACTGCGCTTGCACTGGAAAGCGAAATTCCTATCAGCTCAGTAAAGCAGGCACTGGAGAAATTTCGGGGTGTGGAACGCCGTTTTCAGATAAAAGGTATTCGGGAGGATATTATCATCGTTGATGATTATGCACACCATCCTGCTGAAATCCAGGCTACTCTTGAAGGGGCCCGTAAAAGCTACCCGCGTCGTCTGCTCGCAGTATTTCAACCACATTTATACAGCCGGACAAAGGACTTTTACCGGGAATTTGCAGCATCGCTTACTATTGCAGATATCATCATACTGACCGATATCTACCCTGCCCGGGAGAAACCTTTGCCTGGCGTAAGCAGTGAACTGATTCTGGCTCAAATTCCGAAAAGCCGGCTGCAGGATGTGCACTATATCCCAGACCGTAAAGAAATTGCACCGAAAATTAGAGCGATACTCCGTCCCAATGATCTTGTCATTACCCTTGGGGCAGGCGACATCTGGAAAACAGGGGATGAATTATTAGACCTGATCGAAACAGGATAAATATGAATCAAAAGTCAAAAAGGCGGCATCGATTCCTCAGCGGATCAGGTAAATTCTTCCTGGTGCTGGTTTCGTTTTACCTGATTTATTTTACAGTAAATAAAATCATCGATGCGCAGCATGGAGGGGAAAACAGTTATAAACGTTCAGAAGTTGAAATTTACGGGAATCATCTGGTCGCGGAGCGAGATATCCTAAATCTTTGTGGTTTTAACAGTGATCATCCTGAAAAAGCGGTCACGATAGAACCCGATAAATTGGCAAAAAAACTGATAAATTTTCATTATATCAAAGGGGTCAGCATAACGCGCCGTCTACCGCGGAAATTAAATATAACCATCGAAGAAAGACAGCCGGCCGCTTTTATACATGGGATAGGCTTAAACCTGATCGATCATCTCGGATACCTGATGCCAGTTCCGGAATCTAGCAATTCCTGGGATCTGCCGGTAATAACCGGTATAAAACAAAATCTTGGTCGGTTGGGAAAAGCCTCGACAGCTTCTGATACCTATGTGGCGCTTGAGATTTTAAATTACCTTGAAATAGAAAATCCTCTGTTGCACGCAATGGTATCTCAGGTTGACCTGTCGAGGAATAAATATATCAACCTTTATCTGATCAGAGGGGGTACGACAATCCACATCGGTCGCGATTCTTATCAAAAGGAATTATATGTCCTGAAAAATTACCTGATCAATTACATCGATTGGGCAAAACTGGACGATATTGAGTATATCGATCTGCGGTTCAAGGATCAATTGATTGTGAAATTCAGGACATAGAACTATCAAAATGCATCGATAATCACAGGAATAGTTTATGAATGACGAACAAATCTTTGTGGGTCTTGATATCGGTACAACGAAAATCGCCGTTGTCGTTGCACGGGTAGATGAATATAACGCCCTTAGCATCGCAGGAGTGGGTACATCTCCATCCCAGGGGCTTCGACGCGGGGTCGTAATAAATATCGATAAGACCGTTGAATCCATAAAACGGGCCATTGAACAGGCGCAGCTCATGTCCGGATGTCATATTGAAAACATCTATGCAGGTATCGCCGGTGATCATGTTCGCAGTATTAACAGCAAAGGTGTGATTGCTGTAAGCGGGAAAGACAAAATTATTACCAAACAGGATGTTGCCCGGGTTGTGGATGCGGCCAAGGCGATTGCACTTCCGATGGATCGTGAGATTATCCATATCTTACCACAGGAATTTATTGTCGACGATCAGGACGGGATAAAAAATCCGATCGGCATGGCGGGTACACGGCTGGAATGCGAGGTACACATTGTTACGGCCTCAACGGCTGCCGTTAATAACATCTTAAATTGTGTCAAACAGGCCGGTTACGGAGTGGAAGAAATTGTCCTGGAGCCATATGCCTCCAGTCTTGCGGTTTTAGACAAAGATGAACTGGATCTGGGAGTTGCAATCATGGACATTGGTGGCGGGACATCCGATATTGCAGTGTTTTTTGACGGCAGTATCAGATTCACCTCCGTTCTGGGGCTGGGCGGCGAACATGTGACCAATGACCTTTCACATGGCTTACGTACACCGATGGATCAGGCGGAGGAGATTAAAAAAAGGTATGGTTTTGCGCTTCAGAGTATGACCAGTGAAGATGATCTGGTTGTCGTTCCCGGTATTCATGGCCGGGCGCCACGTGAAATTGCCCGCAGTGTTCTGGCGGCCATTATTGAACCACGAATGGAGGAACTATTTACCCTGGCGTTACGCGAGTTGGAAAAATCAGACGTTTATGATAGCCTTGGAGCTGGTATGGTTCTCACCGGCGGGGCTTCTCTTCTTCCGGGTACCGTTGAACTGGCAGAGAGAGTGCTCGGTATACCGGTAAAAATCGGCGAGCCGACCGTTTCAGGTGGCCTGGTCGAAACGGTAAAAAGCCCGATTTATGCCACCAGCGTTGGACTGATCCAGTATGCGCTCAATCGCAGTACTGATACGGGCTCTGAAGCACGTACGGGAAAAACACTAAAAAAATTTCTAAATAAAATTCGAGAACATTTCGAAGACCTGTTCTAGAAAAATATTGGGAATAAATCACAGAGGGAGTGAGGAGTATGATTCAATTTGACAATCTGGCTGAGCAGAGTGCGCGGATCAAAGTGGTCGGCGTTGGTGGTGCCGGTGGCAATGCTCTCAATGGAATGATCGAGGCAGGATTATCCGGGGTGGAATTTATCTGTATCAATACGGATGCCCAGAACCTGGAAAATAACCGGTCCCCGCACCGCATTCAAATCGGGAAGAATCTGACCAAGGGTCTTGGTGCCGGTGCAAATCCTGAAATCGGATTAAAAGCGATCGAAGAAGACAAAGAAGCGATCATCAATGCGCTTTCCAGCGCAGATATGGTTTTCGTCACCTGTGGTATGGGAGGCGGGACGGGGACAGGTGCGGCCCCAATTGTGGCAGAGATTGCTAAAGATCTTGGGGCACTGACGGTTGGCATCGTCACCCGGCCATTTCCTTTCGAGGGACAGACACGTATGCGAAATGCCGAAAAAGGTATCAGCGAAATGCGCAAGTGTATCGACACACTGATCGTTATTCCGAACGAACGTGTGTTTTCAATTATTGACCGCAATACGCCTGCAATATCGGCATTTAAAGTAGTAGATTCCATTCTGCTCGAAGCGACGCGCAGTATCTCAGATCTGATTAATGTACACGGTTATATTAATCTGGACTTCGCCGATATACGCACCATCATGGTTGGTATGGGAGATGCGCTGATGGGAACCGGTGTAGCGACAGCCGAAAATCGTGCAACGATAGCCGCAGAACAGGCGATTACTTCGCCGTTGCTGGACGGGATTGATATTAACGGTGCTCTCGGTGTTCTGATCAACATTACCGGCGGATCAAATATGACTCTCTGGGAGGTTAACGAGGCTGCTACAATCATTCAGGAGGCTGCCGGAGATAAAGTGAATGTTATTTTTGGGATGGTCGTAGATGATTCGCTGAGCGATGAACTTCGGGTAACTGTAATCGCCACCGGCTTTAATCAAGAAGCTAAAATGAAAACCCAATTGGAGATACCAAAGGCAACCCCCAAAGGATTTGAACCGATAAATTTCACTGAACTGGATAAACCGACCTTTATCCGCAGGAAAAAGGAGGAGAAAACAACAAACCTGCCGCCGATTTACAACAAACCCGGAAAATCAAATTCTTACACATTTGATGATGATGAACTCCCCGGTGAGCCGGAGGATCTGGATACACCGACCTTTTTGCGAAAACAGATGGATTGAAGCAGCCGGTTAAAAGAATTGCCGTTCTATGAACGGCTTTCTTTATTGACACAGATTTATTATCGACCATCTTCATGTGTTTCCTTGAAAACTCAAAACTTCATTTACCTGTTGAAAAACTAAACAGGTTGGACGTCTTCAACGGTCAGTTGGATTTTTTTACTTCCATTCCATAGATTTATCGACGGTTTAAAAGCTATATTCAGCAGCATACCGAATGTGAGTGAATCTTTCAGATTGCCTTTATTCCACCATACACATTCAAATTTTGTTCCCAGCTTCTCGATTACAAATTTTATATGTCTGCCATCGCTCAACATAAAGATGTCCCGCACTTGAACTTTTTCTATCATCAGTACCGGTTCAGGGTTATCTTCGCCATACGGACCGATTTCCTGGATACTTTTTATCAGTGACTCATTCAACTGATCAGGGTGGATTACGGAGTCAATGGTCAAAACCGGTCTTGTATCGACCAGATCAAATGCACTGTTAACATATTGCATAAAATCATGCTTGAATCTGGGATAGTTTTCAGGTGCAATCGTTAATCCTGCAGCTTTCTGATGTCCCCCGTAGGTCAGGTACATATCACTGAAGCGCCCCAATGCTTCGGTAATATGAAATCCCTCGATACTTCTCCCCGACCCGACATAGTTCCCGTCATAATCACGGGTGAAGGCGATCACCGGACGATAAAAACGGTCTTTTAACTTACCTGAGATGATGCCTATAATACCGGGATCCCAATCTTCATTCTCCACAATATAGACAAATGTTTTTTCACTCTCCTCACACTGAATGGTATCGATTGCCTGCGAAATATACTGTTCCTGCAGTTGTTGACGTTTACTGTTCAGTTGATTCAGTTCACTTGCATATTCCTGTGCCTCATCACGTGTTGAACTCAGAATTAATTTTAGAGCCAGCCCTGCATCCCCCAGGCGTCCGGCGGCATTCAAGCGGGGGGCGAGATAATAGCCGACAGAGACCGGTGTTACCTCCTTGCCCAGAAGACCACTCACCCGTTTCAGTTCGACAATTCCGGGTCGCAGGGTTTTTGTAAGACTTTTCAAACCAAATTTCACCAATGCATAATTTTCGTCGCGGATAGGAGCGATATCTGCAATCGTTGCCAGTGCAACCAGATCGAGCTGATCGAGCATAAAAGCTTTATATGCCTCTTCAGAAAAAAATTTGGGCCCAAGCACCTGAAAAAGTTTGTAGACCACTCCGGCGCCACACAAACCCTGAAAAGGATATGTACTGTCCTGCCTGTTAGGATTGATAACCGCGATCGCAGGGGGAAGCTCACGTTCCTGCAAATGATGATCGGTTACAATTACATCAATGTTGTAGTCACCTGCCTGTTCAATCGCATCATGTGCAGAAATTCCATTATCGACCGTGATTAAAAGATTAATCCCTTTATTAACGGCATCAACAATGCCCTGCGGTTTCAATCCATACCCATCCCGCTGACGATTGGGAATAAAATAGTGTACATGCGGATAATTAATTTTTTCAAAAAATTTGAGTATGAGCACCGTTGAGATAATTCCATCAACATCATAATCCCCGAAGACACCGATCGATTCATTATTTTCTATCGCCCGTAAGATGCGATCAACTGCTGCTGCCATGTCATTCAGCAGGAATGGATCATGCAATCGCTCCGAAAGTCGAAATGCATCTAAATGTTCTGGAGATAGTTGACGGTTTTCCAGAATCACTGAGATAACCGATTTACCGTAATCCCTGTTCAATAATTTCCAGGCTTTAAGTGGCAGCATTACTGATCCTTTAATATTAAACTATACCATCAACCACATGCATCTTGATTTTTAAATCCTTTAAGAACGGGGATGACTGGCGTTCCCATCCCCCCCGATTCCGGACTGCGGTCATAATCAATTCAGATTTGGCGCGCGTCATTCCCACGTAAAACAGCCTTCTCTGTTCCTCCAACTTTTTGAGAACCGGACGATCATCCTCCTCGTCGGTACGCGTTGCATGAAAGCCTGGCATATTATCCTTTTCCAGACCGATGAGTATAACTTTGTCAAATTCCAGGCCTTTCGCAGCATGATATGTCAACAATGATACCGCATTGATATCGTTCAATTCATCCTGTGCCTGCTGTAATGCCAACTGCCCCAGAAACGCAGCCGTTGCCTCTTTGACCGGTAATGGATTAAATTTTGATGCCATTTCACGCAGTCGGATCAACAGGTTCTCGTCCTGACCGTACCGGTGAAATCCAGGCTGCAGCCTTTCCAATTGATCATTGATCGCGGCGGCAAGATTACGTTCATCCAGTTCAAATTCCCGGCTCAAATCCAACAGCGTCTCCGCATAAGGGGTGATCAGTTTCCGGGCACCTCCGATGAAAAAAATACGATCTTCCCGCTCATCAATTTTATTCTCAATATAGGCACCTAACGAAACGATGTCCAGAAACATTTCTAATGATGTTTTACGAGCATTCGAATCACGCACGTTTTGCAAATTCTGAAAGATCGTGACCAGTATTTTTACGTCTTCCAGCGCGCGATGGCGATTGCCGGCGGTTAAATGAAAGCGGTCTATCAGACTATCGATTGAATTAGATTCGCCCGGAAATAAACTCCTTGCAAGCACAAGGGAATCATAGCGCGCATTAGGTAATTTTATGCCTTCTAATTTTCTGGACATACGGTCAAGAATAGGAAAATCAAAATTGAAGCCGTTGTGTGCAATAAGGATATCTTCACCAATAAAGCTGCGCAGTTTTGGCCAGAAACTTTTTAAAGATGGTTTGTTTTCAACATCCTCCGGTTTTATCCCATGAACTGCCTGTGCCCCCTGACTTATAGGCTTATCCGGCTTGATCAGTGTGGTAATCTCTTCCACGATTTCACCATTCCGAACGCGAACAGCTGCAAGTTCAACAATATCACATTTATCAGGATCCCGGTCAGTGGTTTCCAGATCCAGAACGACAAAAGAATCAAGCAGGTTCTGTCCGGTTAACTGCCATTGTAAATATTTAAAGAGACAGGTCATTCCACTTCTCCGATTTTCATCCTGCAGTCTGTACACAGGGATAAAAGTATGGTCAGGTTCATTTGTCTTCGGTTTTGTCAGAGCGATAAATTTACTGGCGCGTTCATTCGGTTCAGCAATGGAAATACCTGTTTTTAAAAGAAATTTTCGTGCAAGAAAGACAATCTTCGGATCTTCATGTAAAATACCGTAAGTCTCTCTGGGATCGAACAATTTTAGATCGGGTTCAGAATTGATCAATTCAGTAATGTCTTCCATGTGGGCCAAGTCGCCCTCAAGCGAAACAGTCATGCCATCTTTGACATACTGATAAATATCGGACATAAGTTGATCGAAGCGGTAAAAGTCTCTCAGATTTATCAGATTTCCAAGCTGCATTACGAACTTCTGAACGCGTGCACTCATGTCGTATCCGAAACGCTTATCCCGATTGCGGTAGAACATATATAATGCTTTTCGAAATGTGCATTTCTGCTGACGCGCGTGCTCCTTTATGATGTTAAAAAAAGCATGGCCGATTTCCTGTTCAGTTAAATCTTCGAGCGCAATATAATCATCCGGATCCAATGTCAGACGCAAATATAACAATATCTTTCTGATTGTCAGATGATCAAGCAGACTTTGACCGCGGGCCATTTGATAAGGAATCCTATTCTGAACAAAAAATTGCTCCATCTTTTGTCCAATCCGGTGGAATGGATAAATAATTGCTATGTCCCGGTAAGAAGTATCCAGATCAATCCATTCTCTAATTTGCCGGATGAGGAAATCAATTTCCTGTTGTTCAGTATAAAAAAAATGGATCGCAACCTCGTTCTCAATCTGCTCATTGATCTCCAGGGGTTTTTCACGTTCCAACCGCTCTGTTTTTTCAATCACCCGGTTGGCAGCATCGACAATTTTATGGCCGCTGCGGTAGTTGATTCTCAGTTGTACCGGTTCTTCGATTTTAAAATCAGTAATATATTTATGGATATTTTCCGGGCTTGCTCCGCGCCAGGTATAGATAGACTGATCATCATCAGCAACCACAAAAATATTTCGATGTTTACTGGCAAGCATCTTCAAAACGGTATATTGTATATTGTCGGTATCCTGAAATTCATCGATCAGGATGGCCTGATACAGATGCTGATATTGCGACAGGATATCATGATTTTCGGCAAGTAACCGCCGGCAGAAAATGAGAATCTGATTAAAATCGATCAGATTGTGCGTTGAAAGATAATTTTCATATTCCTGATATCTTGCCTCTGCGAAGGGCGGCAGCGGCTTTTCTAATATCATATGATTAGAAAATGCCAGCAGGATGGCTCTTGTTTTTGCTTCAAGATTCTCACGAATATATCGGGCACATAATTCCTGGATCAGATGGTTCTGGTAAACACTGTCACATACGGAAAAATGACGATGAAGCCCCAGCCGATCGTGATATTTGCGTAAAATCTGCAGCGCAAAACCATGGATAGTCCCGGTCCATACGTTTTCTCCCTGGCTGCCACTCAACGACAACAAACGTTGTTTTATCTCAGAGGCGGCCTTATTGGTGAAAGTGAGGGCGAGAATATTTTCCGGCTGAACCTGATGATGTGTGATTGTCCATAAGATCCTGGCAATTAGGACTCTTGTCTTGCCGGTTCCGGGACCGGCCAATACCAGCACGGGTTCCGGGGGCATCTGACAGGCCTGACGCTGTTGCTCATTAAGATCGGACAATGAGATGTTCATCTGATGTGATTTCAGGTGGCAATATTCATATTGTGAACGATTTCTGGTTAGGAAAATTCTGTGGTAAAAAATTCTCCGGGTTGCATATCTTTCAATTCATATTGGTAACCACGATATTTTCTATAGCGTTCTCTGCTCTGTTCCAGCAGGTTCTTGTCAAATTTATCCGCGAAATCAATTATTAAGGAAAAGCTATCGGTTGTCGCTTTTTCCGCCGGAGAGGCAAGCAGCAGGGTGTCATAGTCGGTTGGATCGACTACTGCAGGAGTAATAACCACCTGCTCCTCCAGAGGTGATTCCAATTGATCCACATATTTATGTGGTATAAAGCTTGACTGTTTCCAGGTCCAGAGCAATTTGTTATAAAGTTCGCCTTCCCGTGCGTCTGCGACATGTACGGCCACCCTTCTTTTACTCAGGAATAGTTTCTCAGTTAAATCACACACAGTTCGTTGTTTCACTGCACTATTTAATACGATAAAAATGACAGTCCGTGGCAAAGTTTAATATCTCCGTCCTATTTCAAATCTTAATTCAAACATTGAATGATTCGTACGCTCTCCAAGAATATCCGTAAAGGGAATGATCCGGTATTGTCCGCGAACTCCGACAAATACCTTTTCATTTACTGTAATATCTACGCCAACCCCGACAAAACCGCCAATTGTCCAGCGATATTCATCTTTGCGATCTTCCGCACCTGGTGTTGGATCATCCTCCGGGAAGTTCATGCCGCGAAATGGACCAATACCGCCGCTTATAAAAGGTCGCAGACTTTCGTCCAGATCATCTTCAAAAAACCTTCGTTTCAGGGTAATCATGGCATCAAACAGATATACATTATTCTGCTTGTTAATGGAGACCGGCGTTCCGAAATATTCGAAATCAATTTGTTTGGAATCACGTAAAAAATAGGCATCAATATTGAACCCCACATGCATTTTCCCGAATATCGGCCATGCAATGAAACCACCCAGGCCCGAGCCGGTTTCCGCCATTGTAAAAACCAGACCGACTTCATTTCTTCTTGCCTGCGTTTCTTCATCCGATTGTGCGCTTATTTGATAAGGAATCATCAATAATAGCGTGATGGCACCCACTTTTAAGAATATATTGCGCATTCTTTACACCTCCTGTCGATACGCTTGATTCAATAGTGAAACAGGATGCAAAATCTGTACCGGAACTTCATATTTCTTTGCACCGAACATTAATTGTATCATACAACCGGGATTCCCGGTGACCACATACTCTGCCCCTGAATTTCTGATGTTATTCATTTTACGTTCCAGGACCTGCATGGCATCTTCAAACCGGGTGATATTATAAATACCCGCACTGCCACAACACCAGGTTGCCTCAGGCAATTCTACAAATGTAATACCCGGGATGCCGGCAATCAGTTCCCGGGGCTGATGTGAAATTTTTTGGGTGTGCACCAGATGGCATGGTTCATGGTATGTGACCTTGCCGGTTATAGATTTGGTTGGCGCTATCCAGCCCTGCTCCGCCAGTATTTCACTTATATCTTTAACTCTGCTGGCAAATTTCACCGCCCGTTCAGCGTAAATGGGATCATCGGCAAGGAGATGTCCGTATTCCTTCATATATGCACCGCATCCCGCAGAATTCATGACAACATAATCCACTCCTGCTGCGTCATAAACATCGATGGATTTCCGTGCCAGCTGACGTGCCATGTCTAGATTTCCGTTATGGCCGTGTACAGAGCCACAACAATAATCTTTTTCCGGGATGAATAAATCATATCCGTTTAAGTTGAGCACATCGACGGTATCCTGATTTACGTCGCGGAAGAATACATCCTGTACACAACCAGGCAGTAACCCAACACGAATATCTTTTTTTGTGAATGGTGCCCGCTGTTTATTGATGTGCAGAGATCGCCTTGCAGGCACCGGGGGGGCCATATAAGATAACTCATGTAATTTGATTGAAAATAATTTCAGAATGCCAACACGCTGTATGAAAGATTCAAGACCAGCACGCTGATATCCGCGCATCAGCTTTCCGATAAAACGCAGTCTTTTAAGATCGGAAAATACCCAGTCCAGCGAAAATCGCTTGATCCATGAAGATTTACCCTTTGCCCGGTTATCAGCCTCGATATGTAGTTGCGCTGCCTCAACCAACTGGCCGTATTGTACCCCAGCCGGACAGGCTGTCACACATGCCTGACAATTTAGGCAGAAATTGATTGATTCTTTAAAATTTCCGGTCAGGCTCAATTCACCATCAGCAACAGCTCTAATCATTCGGATGCGGCCCCGCGGCGAATTTTTTTCCAGACCGGTAAGGGCATATGTTGGACAGACGGGAAGACACAGCCCGCAATGCATGCAATTGATCAGCTGCTCATAGTCGGGTACCGGGATGTCACTATAAAATGGCTTGCTCATCTAAGTTTGCCGGTAATTTTCCTTCGCATTTCGGCGCATGAGTAAATATCTTACCCGGATTGAGAATATTGTTCGGATCAAGTGCCCTCTTTATCTTACGCATCACTTCCAGGGCCGGTACTTCAATCATTTTTTCTAAAAACTGACGTTTGGCCAATCCGACACCGTGCTCACCGGTAATCGTTCCACCCAGTTTGAGGGTTTCGTCATATATTTCATCAAATGCCTTTTCCACCCGATGTATTTCGTCCTGATCCCGTTCATCGGTAAGGCAAGTGGGATGCAGATTGCCATCCCCCGCATGGCCAAAATTTCCGATACTCAGATTATATTTTCGTGCTATAGCATCGATTTTTTCTACAAGTATGGCAAGATTTGAACGCGGGACTGTTGCATCTTCCAGAATGGTCGTTGGCTTTACCCGGGCTAATGCTGAGAATGCCGTCCTTCTGGCCTCTTTCAGACTTATCGCCTCAGCCTGATCAGCAGCAATTTTGACTCCGCTTGCGCCGTTCCTCACACATATTGCATGAATCTTCTCCGCATCACGCTTGACGACCTCTTCATATCCATCCACTTCCAGTAAAAGCAGTGCCTGGGCGGTCACTGGAAGTCCGATATGGCTGTACGCTTCAACTGAACGGATCGTCGTATTGTCCAGAAATTCAACCGTACAGGGAATGATATGGCTGGCAATGATATCAGAAACAGTCTGAGCCGCTGCACTGATATGGTTGAAAAATGCAAGAAGCGTTTTTGATGTTTCTGGACGAGGAATGAGCTTTACCAGAACTTTGGTAAATATACCCAGCGTACCTTCGGAGCCTACGATCAGATCACGCAGATTATAACCGGCAACATCCTTTACATTCTTGCCCCCGTTACGGACAATCTCCCCATCGGGCATAACCATCTCGATCCCCATAATATAATTTTTGGTGACACCGTATTTAAGCCCGCGCAGACCACCGGCGTTCTCAGCTACATTTCCACCGATCGTACAGATATTCTGGCTTCCCGGATCAGGCGGATAAAATAGACCCAGTTTTTCCACTTCCGCATGCAGGCTGGCGGTGACCACCCCGGGTTCCACCCAGGCAGTAAGATTATCCCGGTCAATTTCAATCAGTTTATTCCAGCGGTTCATCAGGATTACAATTGAATTCTCTACCGGAACAGAGCCGCCGCTTAAACCTGTCCCACTTCCCCTAGGTACCACATTGAAGTGCTCCGCATTCGCCAGTTTTAGAATATGCGAAATTTCTTCCGCGTTTCTTGGCAGAAGTATCGCTTCCGGCTTATGTTGGATTAACGGTGTTCCATCATACGCATATACCAGTTTATCTTCTTCAGAATCGAGAAAGTTCTCTTTTCCAACAATACTGCGCAGCTGATTTAAGAGTTGATGATGCATATTCTCCCAGTCTTTAATTATTTTTCCAAATACATCCTAACCTGTCTGAAGCCCGAGCGTTATATATCATCCGGACCATTTGAAACAATTCAGCCAGATTACGCTTTCTTTATGGTACTAAATTTAAATTTCCGGCGCATACGGATCAAACTGACAGACCAGAATTTTATCTTTTAAAGATATTATTTCAATTCGCGATTATTTGTTTAGAATTGAGGGTTACTTTGATGGGATAAGGATAACATATCTTACACAAGCCTTGTTGACATATTAACGGGGGTACAATATACCCCCGAAATTATTTGGCTATGGCGTAATTAATCACTTCATCCATTTCTTGCACAAATAAAAAATTTAGATCTTTGATATTTTGTTTGGGAATTTCTTCAAGATCCTTGCGATTTTTTTCAGGCAATATAATCGTATGTATACCCGCACGTTTTGCCGCTAAAACCTTTTCTTTGATACCACCGATAGGCAACACCATGCCACGCAGGGTAATTTCCCCTGTCATAGCCAGATCATTTTTTACACAATTTCCGGTTAAGAGCGAATAAAGTGCCGTAAACATTGTTATTCCGGCTGATGGTCCGTCTTTGGGTATAGCTCCGGCGGGTACATGAATATGTACATCATATTTCTCATGAAAATCCGGTTCGATATTATATTTTTCACTATTAGCTCTTAAATAGCTCATCGCGGCAGTCGCAGATTCCTTCATCACATCGCCAAGTTTTCCGGTAAGATTCAGATTTCCCTTACCTTTCATTTTTGAGGCTTCAATGAATAAGATGTCACCCCCAACAGGCGTCCAGGCAAGACCTGTTGCTACCCCTGGTCGTTTAGTCCGTTCGGCAACTTCTGAATAAAATCGTTCAGCACCGAGGTATCTGTATACCAGACTTCCGGTAATACGTCTGGCCTCAATCTTCTTTTCAACAATCTCTTTGGCCACACCGCGAATGATTGATGCAATTTCACGTTCCAGATTACGTACACCGGCTTCGCGCGTATATGCATTGATTATCTTATGGATCGCACTGGGTGTGAAACCTATTTTCTTTTCGGTCAGGCCATGTGCTTTCAGTTGTTTCGGTATCAAATATTTTTCAGCGATTTTAATCTTTTCTTCTTCTGTGTAACCGTTGATCTCAATCACTTCCATCCGGTCTTTCAGAGCTGGGGGGATGGGATCATGCATATTTGCGGTTGCAATAAACATTACTTTGGACAGGTCGAAGGGTACTTCCAGATAATGATCAGTGAAACTGAAATTCTGCTCCGGATCAAGGACCTCAAGCAACGCCGAAGACGGATCGCCGCGGAAATCCATACCCAGTTTATCAATCTCATCCAGCATGATCAGCGGATTCGACGAGCCGAGCTTTTTAATTTCCTGGATTATCCTGCCCGGTAATGCGCCAACATACGTGCGTCGATGGCCTCTGATCTCAGCCTCATCTCTTACACCTCCAAGAGACATGCGGGAGAATTTACGTCCCAGGGCACGGGCAATTGACCTGCCCAAACTCGTTTTACCGACACCCGGCGGGCCGACAAAACAAAGAATCGGGCCTTTCATATCCGATTTAAGTTGCCGGATGGCCAAATATTCAAGGATTCGCTTTTTTACTTTCTCAAGTCCATAGTGATCCTCCTCAAGAATTTCCTCTGCCTTTCGAACGTCGAGACGATCGCGGGTTTTTTTATTCCATGGCATTTCAAGCAACCAGTCAATATAGGTGCGGGCAACGGTGTATTCACTGGCCATCGGAGACATACGTGCCAATCTGTTTAATTCCTTTTCAGCAACGGCGTACACTTCTTTAGGCATTTTCGTCTGGCGTAATTTTTCGCGTAAATCTTCTATTTCGGTGCTTTCATCCTCAAATTCACCTAACTCCTTTTTTATTGCCTTAAGTTGTTCGCGCAGATAGTAATGGCGTTGCGTTTTATTGAGTTCTCCCTGTACTTCACTTTGAATTTTTGAGCCGAGCTCCAGCACCTGTAATTCCTTATTCAACAGATAATGTACCTTTTCCAGGCGTTCACGTACATCTGCAATTTCGAGAATCTCCTGCTTCTCGGTAACTGCAAAATTGATTTGGGAGGCAATGATATCGGCCAGTTTAGACGGATCCTCTGTATTGAGGACCATTACACGATGTTCACTGGTCAGATAAGGTGAAAGATCAACAATTTTCTGAAAAAGCATTTTCAGATTATTCACCAGGGCTTCAACCTCGACTGTCGGGATTATGCTATCCTGCACAGGTACGACAATTGCCTCAAAATTCGGATCGGTTCTTATAAAGTTTTGCAGCCTAATGCGGTACATACCCTGCACGATCAGTTGCTCACTTCCGTCCGGCATTTTGAATTTTTTCAAAATCATTGAGGCTGTACCCCACTCATATAGTTCATCGATCTCTGGTTCCTCGACAGTTCCATCCTTCTGAGAGACCAATCCGATGATCCGATTTTCTTCATCGAGATATTTAAGCAGGTTTAGTGATTTTTGCCGACCAACAGCCAGCGGTATTACTTGGTGAGGAAAAACAACCGTATTTCGTAAGGGCATTATCGGTAGTTTTTCTTTATATTCATTTACCCTTTTTTCCGGATTTTTACCCATTCATAACTCCTGATAGTTGTCTAAAGATAGGATATCTACAAATCCAGTGCCAAAATTTGAATTATTTTATATATTTAATAATATCAATATGTTAACTTAATAATTTTTTCCCCCTGTTTCAGGGAGAATCTGTCATTATGGCAGTGTTTAGTATCCCTGCCTTCATCATTACGGTTATTTTCCGTTACGTTTTGCCTCAGGCCGATTGATCTAAAATTTCACGTACCTTTTGTATCAGTGCTTTTGTATTAAATGGTTTCTGGATAAAGTTTTTATTCTTATCCAGTAATTCTTGTTGAACAATAACATTATCAGTGTACCCTGACATGAATAACACTTTTGTTTGAGGATAGTCTGGCATCAATTTCTGCGCGAAATCAATTCCGCTCATCTGGGGCATGACCACATCGGTCAAGACAATATCGATTGTATCTTTATATTTTTCGAAAATCATCAGGGCGTTGCCTGCATTTGGTGCTTCCATGACTTTATATCCATAAAACCTCAGCATTTCCGACACCAGAGTGCGAACCTCCTCTTCATCGTCAACAACCAGTATTGTCTCCGTCCCTCTTAAATCTTCTTCGGATGGCAACGCGGTTTCAGCACCCCGGGGTGCATCAGGAACTTGGGGCAGAAATATTTTAAACGTACTCCCCCGGCCGGGTTCGCTGTCTACCCAGATATACCCGCTGCTCTGTTTAACCACCCCATACACAGTCGCGAGTCCCATTCCGGAGCCAAGTCCCTTACCCTTTGTGGTAAAGAACGGCTCAAAAATATGTGTCTGTACGGATTTTTCCATCCCAATTCCCGTATCATTCATTTCCAGCATTATATACATTCCCGGCTTAATAAGTGGCCGCCCCTGCATATAATTTGCATCAAGCGTAACAGATTCTGTTGCTATTGTGAGTAAACCACCATCCGGCATTGCATCCTGGGCATTGAGTACCAGATTAACTATGACGTTTTCTAGCTGGCCCTCATCCGCCTTTACACTTGCGGCATTCTCATTCAGACTTATGTTCAGGTGAATTCCGTTTCCAACCATATCTTCGATCCTGGATTTCATTCCGATAATCAGGTCGTTCAATTTCAATACTTTCGGTTGCAGCAACTGACGCCTGCTGAATGCCAGCAATTGCTGTGTCAGGGATTCCGCCCGCTCGGCAGCCATTTGTATGTTATACAAATTATCATAGGCAGGGTTTCCGGTATCCATTCCGGCAATCGCCATAGCCGCCGATCCTTTAATAACCGTAAGGATATTATTGAAATCGTGGGCAATACCACCCGCCAGTTTTCCGATCGACTCCAGACGCTGTAACTGACGATACTGTTCCTCCAGGTATTTGCGCTTGGTAATATCGGTTATCAGAAGAAGATGCAAGCGGGATTGACCTCGCTCAAATCCTCTTATTTGCACAAAGATCTGCTTCCCGGAAAGATTCTGAACTGCAGGAGATTCAAAATCAAATTCCTGGTTCTTTTCCACCAGACCATAGAAATAGTGTATAATTCCGGCTTCTTTAAATGGTCCGAACTCCGGCAAGCAGGTGCCGACGAGTTGATCTTCATTATCCAGACCAAGGATTGCACTTGTCGCCGGGTTGATCGTCAAAACCTTCCCAGTTTGATCGATGATTATGATGCCGATCGGAATATTCTGCAAAGTTACATCGAGGGTTGCATCGGATATTATATCCGGTCTCAGAATTAGTGTACCCGTGATGATTTTGGCCCCGATGCGGCGGGCACTCCAGATCAAATTACAGAGTGATCCGTCATGCTTAATGCCGTTTAACAACAAGGTCGCCTTATAGTCAGGATCTTTGAGACAACGATCACTCACCGCAGTTATTTTCGCAATATCGGAGGAGGCGATTACATCTGTCCAGCCAGTATGTTCCAGTTCAAATTGATTATCATGGCCCAGAAGAGATCTGATATTCTCATCGAAAAAAACCTGATTTTCAGCGGTGTGCCATTCCCAGATGCCCACAGGGATCGCACTGAGGGCTGTCTGGATCTTGCGTATTATTTTTTTTTGATCAGAATGGTTCTGCGTTGAATTTTGAATGAACTGTTCCAGATGTTTCAGATTCCGATCAAGATTTGTGAAATCGTATTCCTTTTCTTCCGTATTACTCATGCATACAGCTCCATAAGCTATATATAATTCCAAAATTGTCGAAATATATGATTATTTTTCTATAATTGGTAAAACTGATTATGGAATCAGGAAATATTATCCGGCGCAGTTTTCTCAGCAATTGAGTAACCGTAACAAAAAAGAAATGCAGAATTTCACAATTGTGTATCATTATTATTCGCTTTTCTTATTAATCCAAATTCATTTATCGGTTTTGGTAGTTTTATCCAGACGTCCTGACCACCACCATGGGCAGCAGAGCGAATTTCACCATCAAGTGAGAATATCTGCTCTACTTTAAACGTATGATCACCCACTGGCGATATTATTTCAAGTTCCTCGCCGGCTTCAAACCGGTTCCTTACAGAGATGCGTGCTTTTTGCTCCCTGTTGTCAACTTCTTTTATTGCGCCGCAAAATAATTTCGTACTGTTTTCAGACCGGCTGTTTTCATAATTATGTCCCGAACTTCCCGGATCGTTTTTCAGAAATCCGGACGTATATCCTCTGTTTGCTACGGCAAACACCTCCTTCAGGATTGCCGGTTGCACTGAATTACCTGCCAGAATGCTGTCGATTGCTCGCCGGTAGGCCCGGGTGATTACACTTAGATAATATATCGATTTAGTACGCCCTTCGATTTTAAAACTGTCCACCCCCAGATCGATCAGTTGATCGATTAGATCTATTGTGCACAAATCACGAGCGTTCATAATATAGGTACCATATTCATCTTCAGATATCGGCATCAGACTACCCGGACGTTCCGTCTCTTCAATGAAAAAGTGATCCTCCGAACCGGGCAAAGTATGATCCTGCTTATATATCCGGTATTGCCAGCGACAGCTGTTTGAGCAGACGCCTTGGTTGGGATCCCGGTGGTTAAAATAATTTGAAAGCAGACATCTGCCCGAATAAGCAATGCATATGGCCCCGTGTACAAATGATTCCAGTTCAATGTGCTGAACTTTTCTGCGGATTTGCCTTATTTCTTTCATTGACAGCTCCCGTGATAAAATAATGCGAGACACCCCGTTATCGTACCAGAACTTTACGGAAGCCCAATTTACCGTATTCGCCTGGGTCGACAAATGAATTGGAATCAAGGGACAAATCTGTCTTGCCAGGTATATGCTTCCCGGATCAGACAATATAATGCCATCCGGTTTAAGATCCCGCATCCATTCCAACGCCTCCCTGAAGGAGCGCAATTTTCGGTTGTGAGGAAAGATATTCAAGGTAAGATATATTTTCTTGCCGAGCTGTCTGACGTAGGAGACCGCCTTTTTGATCGCCGTTTTATCAAATGAATTTTCACGGGCGCGCAATGAAAGGCGGGGGATACCGGCATACACAGCATCGGCACCGTAGGCAAAGGCATAGCGCATTTTTTCAAAACTTCCGGCGGGTGCCACAAGTTCAATTTTTCGGTTCAAATAATTCCTCATATCCCAGATGAATAGACAAATTTAACGATCAGTTTATGGTTAACCAACTTTAATTTCCGATGTAAATAACAAAATTCGCTGCTTCTTTTAAACAAAACAAGGGTGAAAAATCCCCAATTATATTATATATTTACTCCAGAAAAATTGTTCGGGGTAATATAATGAACTTCCAAGGACTTACTGATCTGAGTTATCTCAGCCAGGTTGATCAACGGTATGTATATGTACTTGATACCAATGTCTTATTACATGAACCTGCCTCAATTTTCAGATTCGATGAACACATCGTCTGTATTCCTTTACTCGCTTTGGAAGAAATCGATGCAAAAAAAAGTGATCCCGGCATAGGATATAATGCCCGGGATATTAGCCAAAAACTGGAGATGCTTACCAGTCGTGAATCAAGCAATGGCGGCATCGTAATTCCAAATGGAAAAGATGGTCTGCTTTTTTTTCTTTCCAGTTATATATCCAATTCATTTCCGAAAGAACTCGATCTAAATTACAAAGATAACAAAATGCTTTGCCAGGTACTTGGCTTAAAAGAAAATTTTAGCGGCCGAAGGATAAAATTCGTAACAAAAGACCGAAATCTGCGCATTAAATGTCGCGCACTGGGTATTGAAACGGAAGATTATAAGCATGATAAGGTAAGTGAAGAATATCTTGCCAGTTTTTTTGAACCTTCCGTGAAGATACAGCTGACCGCGGATGAGATCAATGATGTATTTACCACAAAAGATATCCAAAAATGGAGTATTCCGTATCGCAAAAGATGGCGTTTGCGGGAGAATGAAGGTGTGGTACTATTGGATCCGAACGATGAACTGTTTGGAATGGGATTAAGACGGGGTGATCGGATCATCTATTTTGACTACCACACTATCAAAGTGCTCGGTACGCCACCGAAGGTATTGGATTTTGGAAATTATACGCACAACTTTGAACAGGCTATTTGTATGTATCAATCACTCGATGACGAAATAAAGGTTCAAATTATCATCGGACGTGCCGGGACTGGTAAAACACATATCGCGATCGCCGCTGCTATGGAGAAGGTGCTATCTGAGAAGAAATACGAAAGTATCAAATTGATCAAGCCGATCGTGACCAAGAGCCGGCTGGGAGAGGATGTGGGTTTTTTACCAGGCTCCCTGCGCCGAAAGTTGATCCCCAAGATGCGGCCATTCATTGAAAAACTTCGGCAATTCAGTGAGGATGAATTCATGTCCTCTGATGCCGGCTACCAGAAGTTACTCGACTCCGGCGTAATCGAGCTGATTAATCTTGCAGACGTGCGTGGAGCAGACCTGGCCGATGCAATTGTTATTTTCGACGAGGCTCAGAACGCCAATCCCTTCCAGATGCGCACATTGGGTACGCGTCTTGGCGAGAATACAAAGCTAATCGTTTTAGGGGATCCTACGCAAATTGATAGTATTTATCTGGATAAATATTCAAATGCATTGATTAATCTTTATCTCAGTTCGATTAAAAATCCGGCTCCTTTTCTGGCACAAATATGCCTCATCCAGATGGTCCGGTCTTATACATCACGTTGGTTTGAACAGGTTATTCAACCCGGGCACGATAAATAGATGTAAAAAACACCCCGGCTCTATTTTAAGTTGGGAGGTTTGTGGTATACAGAGGTTTCCATGTCAATCATTTTTACATCGGATGTATAGTCTTTCAGTTTCGGTTGCTCAATTTTTTTCAGGTTCGTAAGAATTTGTTGGATCTTCTTGGTGCTCTTCATGATCAGATTAAATGCCTGTTCAATCTTTTCCAGCTTAGGTTCATTTTGCTTCAAACCAATTTTTAGCAAATCCAGTGCATTCGAGATAACCATTAAAGACTGATTGAGTTCATGAAAGATCGTTACCACCGTAGCATGGAACATCTGGTTGCGCTGCCGTTCAAAATATCTGAAATTACGCCATTTAAGATTCAACGTTTTGAGCAGGGTTTCCCTGACAACCTCTTCGGAATGATTTTCATCAAAGATCAGTATATCCGTAACCCCTGTCCGGATAAACTGTTTATAAACCGCAGGTGGCACCGGCGTAAAACTAATTAAGTAGACTGCTGAAAATGGCCGTTTTTTTAGAGTGCTGACGATTATCTCATTCAACCGCGAATCGTCTAATTCATAATGAAACACCTGACATGTGAAATAGCTGATTCGACCAAAAAAATGGTTTATTGCCGTTTGTGTAGGGGCTGCCAGAACCGTATTCTGCTTGCGTGTCAGAATCCGGGCAATCTGCCGTGTTATCTGATCATCCTTTGAACAGATAATAAAAGGAATATCCTGATAATACATTCGTTAATTTCACCATAAGTACTTTCGGCGCATTGCACCGGCCGATAAGAGTTTGGTTCAAATATAGTCAAAAATTTGATATTGTTCCAAAATTGTTATGGATATAACTGCGTTCAGAAAAAAATTAATCGATTGGTTCTCAAAAAACAGTCGACCGCTTCCCTGGCGCCAGAATAGGAACTGGTATCGAATATGGATATCAGAAACGATGCTTCAGCAGACACAAGTGGCACAGGTGATTCCATATTATCAGCGGTTCCTGCATGAATTCCCCAATCTCAGAGCGCTTGCTTCTACATCGGTTGAAAATCTTCTGAAACAGCAAAAAGGATCAAGACAGGAGTATTAAAACCTAATTACTCTGGAATTTCTAAAGGAGATATGTACTCAAGGGCTATAGAATTATCAAAAAAAGATTCCAAAAAAATTGCAGAAGAGTATGACAGAAGTTTAAGAGAAGTGATGCGTGGTGCAGTCCAAAGACTTGATAATCCAACATTGCACGTTGCTGTGATGAGCGATCCAACTGCTTATATGTTGATGTTGCATTCAAAAGGCGATTACAAATACATTGATGTGAGTGACTTATGAGCTTAGTGATACCATACCATAAAGAAGAGGTCTTTGAATTCACTGAACAAGCCCAGAGATTCGATTCAACAAACTTTTCGGTTGTGAATAGAACTGATTATTCTTCAAGACCTTCATTCAATTTTTTCTGGTCGATGGTCCATGGGGACCTTCAAGAGGAAGGTGTCACAAAAAGAAAGCTCTGTGATTTTTTCGATCTTATCGCTGAGCCGAAACTAACAAACCTATG
>Ga0209536_100003591_pt1 | contig 24837 bp, 24 predicted proteins | sample DeeMarSeWOR28_12_FD_187461 | JGI IMG/M metagenome (GOLD analysis project Ga0209536, IMG submission 187461) | Marine sediment microbial communities from White Oak River estuary, North Carolina - WOR-2-8_12 (SPAdes) (version 2) | ecosystem: Environmental > Aquatic > Marine > Intertidal zone >...
GTCGAGCTCCAATTCAGGATCAATTCCACAGACATTTTCACCACATACCAGACTGATGCCGCTGATGGCAGCTCCGATGGCAAAATGCTTCCAATTTTTACGTGCAATGTCCGTACTGCCGAGGGCACCCGTGAAGATCGGCACTTTCATCTTGACCTTATCGGTAACACCATATGAAGTTTCAGTATTAACATCGGGGAAAGTGGCTTGATCGGGATCAGGTTCGACCCCTTTGGCACCTAGAGCATACCCCATTATGTTCAAATGAGAGTAATCCACCGGATAATCTTTGTCAGCGCCGGCAGTGACGCTGCCAAATGGCTGGGGGTAAAGAAGCTCTCGTCCCCGATACGTTGCTTGGAACATGTCGCAGTTTCCCTTGCAACCATCCAAACACCTGCTGCAGATACCTGACTGAGGTGCAATGTCGCGCGAGCGGTTCCTTGTTTGAAGTGCATCGTTTCCATTCGGTCGATGTAAGTTCATAATCTTCCTCCTTGTTACAACAACAAAATTTTAAATCATCTCTTTTTGAGCTGCGATCCAAATGTCTGAGCATTGGTGTTTCAATTAAAATTCGATCAAAATAGGCTAATCTATATCAGAAAATCAATAATTTTATTGAAGGCTTGCGTTTAATAAACAATGTCAGTATCAATAATTGATGAAAATAATTATCCCAATTTAAAACTACGAACTTGCGAATATTGCCAAAGGCTGCACACAGGAGGACTGCGATGAACGAAGCATACTTCCACGGAGTTTTTCCCTACCTTGTTTCACCCGTTCATGAGAGCGGTGAAGTGAACGCGAATGTTCTTGCACGCCTGTGCAACGACCTTATCGAAGCTGGCGTTCATGGACTGACACCCCTCGGCTCAACCGGCGAGTTCGCCTATCTGGCCTGGCCGCAACGGCGGCGCGTCGTTGAAGTGGTCATCGCAGCGGCGAAAGGCCGAGTTCCCGTCGTTGCGGGCGTGGCTTCGACCACGATCGCTGAGGCCGTTTTCCAGGCACGGGAGTTCGAGCATCTGGGCTGCAGCGGAATCCTCGCAATTCTCGAGACCTACTTCCCTGTGCCTGATGAGGGTGTATTCGCCTATTTCAAGGCAATCGCCGAGGCGGTCTCGATTCCCGTTGTGCTCTATACCAACCCAAACTTTCAGCGATCGGACCTGAGCCTGTCCGTCATAGACCGGCTGAGCCAAATTCCCAACATTGGTTACATCAAGGACGCCTCCTTCAACACCGGCCGCTTGCTGTCGATCATCAACCGGGTAAAAGGACGGATCCAGGTATTTGCGGCCTCGTCGCATATTCCAACTTGTGTAATGCTGATCGGCGGCATCGGCTGGATGTCCGGCCCTGCTTGCGTCGCGCCGAGACAAAGCGTCGAACTCTACGAGCTTTGCCGGCGTGGCGACTTGGTTACGGCGATGGAACGTCAGCGCCCGTTGTGGAATCTGAACCAGGCGTTCGCCAAGTACAACCTCGCCGCGTGCATCAAAGGAGGCCTCCAGCTCCAGGGTTATCCCGTCGGCGTACCCTTACCGCCGCAGGCACCGCTACCGCCTGAGGGCGTCGAAGAAGTAAGGAGTGCGCTCGTCGCAATCGGAGCTTTGTAGACGGCTTTTGACAGTGGGCAAATAGCGCCGAACTTGCTGCTCAACCGAACGCAAGGCAAGCGTCGCACCTTGGTCGTGCATCGCGTGCCGCGCGCCGGTTAGTGCCTCGTTCGACAATAATTAGCCTATTTTTGAATCCGGAATGATCTGAATATCTTAAAAGTACCGATCACTGCTGCATAGTGAGTCCGTTAAAATTGCTGATATCGATATCTTAACATAGCAAGCTAACAGTTCAATTGAGTTTTAACCCAACAGGGTAGATGTTACTTATCTCACCAGATGGTTGAACCCCCATCCACCAACAACGTCTGCCCGGTGACATAATTGGATGCCTCCGAGGCCAGATAAATTGCTGCACCGACATGGTCCGGCGGATAACCTATCCGCGCCATGGGAATGGAATCAATGCGTTCCTGAAGGTCATCGGGATTTTCTTCGAAGTATTTTTTATTCAGCTCGGTAATCGTTGCTCCGGGACCGATGGCGTTGACATTAATATTATATTTGGCCCACTCTAAAGCCAACCCGCGCGTCAAATGCGAAACTCCCGCCTTGGATACTGCATATACAACTCTTCCCGGCTGAATAACTTCAGATACATTTGAAGAAATGTTTATGATCTTGCCTTTTTTTCGTTTAATCATTTCTTGGCCGACAAGCTGACAGCAGAAAAAAAGTCCTTTCAGATTAATGTTAATGATGTAGTCCCACTGGTCCTCCGTAAAATCTTCCACCGGTCCTCTGGCAATAACACCTGCGCTGTTGACCAGGATATCAACTTTGCTGAATTCATCGATAACTGCTTTAACCAGATAGCTTACAGAGGATTTATCGGAGACATCGGTTTGAAAGGCCATAGCCTGGTGGCCTTCGGCCGTTAATGAGTCAGCCGCCTTCTGTCCTTCCTCTGCAGTGCGATTGGCAATCACCACCGTTGCTCCTGCTGTTGCCAAACCTCTGGCGATGGCAAAACCAATTCCACTGTTACCTCCTGTAACAATGGCTGCCTTCCCGGTAAGGTCAAAAATTTTCATTGCCTGTTCCTCCTTTATTGTCTCTTGATATGATTTTATGCGTGGTCAATTGATTAGATTCGAATTTAAAAAAAATATTGAATAGGTATCCCTTTAAATAAATTATGCTGCATTTATATTAATAACTAGTCGATGTTTTGCGTGTCAATAAAAATACAGCACTTTTCTATTGTTTCCTCATCCGATTTCAATCCCAATATTGACCCTGGTAAACGATCGTGTTAGAAGCCGGTGTGAGTTAAGCAGGATAACGGCTGTAATAAAAATAGTCCGAGACAAAGGCGGATTGTATTGGATCACTTTCATCAGGAAAGTGATCCAGACAAACAGAATCCAGAAAATCCTGTCTAAAAAATTTAATTTGCAATTACGAGAAGGGACAACATCATGAAAGCAATGGTGCTTGAGGAATTTGGCGGACCGGAGAACTTTCAGTGGAAAGATTGGCCGACGCCTGAAGTTAAGGCGGGTGAGGTGCTCATTCGCATTCAGGCCGTATCCGTAAATCCTGTAGACTATAAAATGAGGGCCGGCCATCTGCCGATCCCACTGCCGGATGTTTTGGGGCGCGATGTGGCCGGCACGGTTGAATCCGTCGGTGAGGGTGTAACCGAGTTTAAGCCCGGGGACGAGGTATTTGCTGTTCTGTTCGGACCTCGCAGCAACGGCGCCTATGCCCAGTATGTCAGCACCGCGGCACCATTTGTTTGCCCGAAAGTCGAAAGCTTATCTTTTCAACAGGCAGCCTGCCTGGGAGTTGCAGGGATGACCGCATATGACGCCGTGGTTAACAAAGGCAAAAATCAACGCGGGGAAACGGTGTTCGTCGCAGGCGGTGCAGGCGGTGTGGGCAGTTTTGCCATTCCACTCTTGCGGTATTGCGGTGTCACCTCCATCATTGCAACAACGGGCGGTGATCAAAGCGCCGATCATTTGATTCATAACCTGGGTATCGACGCCAGCCACCTCATCTACCACCGGAAGCTAAGTTTAGAAGAAATGGAGGCCCGCATTCGGGAATTGAACAACGGAAAAGGGGTTGCGGTTGCCTTTGATTTTGTGGGTGGAAATATGAAAAAGCTGTGTTTTAATGCCTCCGGTTTCGATGGGCGCGTGGTCAGCACAGTAGAGGAACCGCCTGAATTTGATTTCAACATTTGGCGTGCCGATATCAGCCCGCTGTTTGCCAAATCCGGCACCTATCACTTTGTCGCGTTGAGTGCCCGGGCCCGCAACGGAGGGCCGGACGATTGGGGCGTTTACCGAGATATGATGTCCGGACTGGCAAGATTAGTTGAAGCCGGACATATAACGCTTCCCAAAGTTACGGATTTGGGAGAACTGACGGAGGATACCATCCGCGAAGCTCACAGGCTGCTGGAAGCCGGACATGTAAAAGGGAAATTGGTATTATCTTTGGGATAAGCAATTGAGGCATTAAGGGTTTCCAATTCGGAATGCGGAATGCGGAATGCGAAAATAAGAAAAATGGAGAAAGTGATTGAGGCATTGAGGCATTTAGGAATTCAGGAATTCAGGAATAGAGGGATTAAAGGATTTTAAAACCCTGAACCTTGAACCTCAAACCTTGAACCCTGAACCTTGAACCTAGTTATGACAGACTTCTTTTACTGGAAATGAAATAATAAATGACTTTAATTATGGAGGGGTACACAAATGATCTACGTGATTGCGACAATTGAATTAAACCAGGGCTGTAAAGATGATTTTTTGAAGATTTTCAATAGCAATGTCCCCAATGTCAGAGCTGAGGAGGGTTGTATTACCTATGTACCGACGGTAGATGTTGATTCAAGCATACCGGTTCAAGACGAATTGCGATCTGATGTCGTCACAGTTGTGGAAGCCTGGGATAACCTCGATGCCCTTCACCAGCACCTCAAGGCCCCGCATATGGCATCGTACCGGGAAAAAGCCAAAGATCTGGTCAAACAGGTAACCATTCAGGTTTTGCAACCTGTCTGAAATGAGGACTTATCGGAATTGGTGACCTTCAAAACCTGATATCTAAGAAGTGTTTTATCCATAGTCTATCAATACTATATCGCGACATTCAAGATTGTAAGATCAGGTTCTATATCTTGTTTGATGATTGAAGGATTAAATCTTGATTACTGCAGTTAAGCCGCATCTGCGCCTAACGCAGCCTGATATCCTTTTTTTAAGGCCTCCAAATTCAGTTCGATTTGCGAATCCGGGATGGTTGCCCGCACCTCATCTTCGGCCTGCTTGAGACTTATCGGCATGGTTTTGCTTCCGACCAGCGCCCCCAGCATGACGATATTGGTGACAATCGCTGAACCAAGATCCAATGCAATATCGGTTGCGGGCACAAACCAGGCACGCCTTGAAAGATGTATAATGGCGGATTTGAGCTTGTCAATCTCGGGATAAGTAACCTTGCCGGCTAAGACATCAGCCGGTTGCACAATTTTTGTATTGGAGAGCACCCTAACTTCCGGATTCCCTAAAAACTTCATCTGCCGCAGCGCCTCCATCGGCTCCAGGCTAAGGATGACGTTTGCCTGACCTGCAGGGATGAGCGGTCCATAGAGGCGTTTTTTAGAAATTCTGAGGCTGCTAAATACAGATCCGCCGCGCTGGGCGGCACCGAATGTCTCTCCGATGGAGACAGTATAGCCCTGAGCAGTTAGTATACGTCCGATGAGTCTGGAAATCAGGATGTTACCCTGACCCCCGACGCCACATACGACTAGATTGAACGGTTCAGGCCAATTTTTCATCGAGCAACCTCCTCGTTTACGATGGCATTAAACGGACAGATATCAGCACACACACCACAACCACTACACATGTCTTCTCTGATGGTCGCATAACCCTCAAGATCATCCCAGACCAGTCCGGGACACCGGAATTCGCCGGTGCAAATTCTACAGTCTTCGCCTTTGCATTTTTCATCATCAACATAAACTTTAAACGGTTTAATCTTCTGCTGCTTGGTGCGCACCAGTTCACAGGTCCGTCGCATAATCAAAACCCGCACCCCGGTATCTTCCTTGAGCAAATGGCGGATCGTGCGGATGCTGGAGCGCACATCAAATGGGTCTGCCACTGTTACACTGCAGCCCAAGGCGCTGCAAAGGTCTTCAATCTCGATCCGGGGTGCCGGCTGCCCTAAAGCGTTGGTGCCGGTGCCGGGATGCGGTTGGAAACCGGTCATCGCGGTGGCCTGGTTGTCGAGCACGACCTGGATCAGATTTGATCTATTCGTTACGGCGTTGATTAACGCCGGAATGGAGGCATGAAAGAAAGTGGAATCGCCGCACACGGCAATCACCGGTTGCTCATAACCAAATCGGCCCAGTTGCCCCAGACCCGAGGCTAGACCCGCACCGGAGCCCATGGCGTGCAGCAGATTCTGCAGAGATTTGCCGCCGGGAAATACATCAAGGGTGTAGCAGCCAATGTCACCGGTAAGGTAGGCATGGCGACGATCCTTTTTAATAGCCTTTTCCAGCGCCCAGAAAGTGGCGCGATGCGGACAACCCGGGCACCAGGCAAGCCCGCGACCGACAATCAATGGATCCGCCTGGGCGGCAATTTTTCCGCCATATTCTGCAGAACGCCCGGTATATTCCATTCCCCGGATGTCGGCCAGCGCTGAGATTACGCGGTCGGGCGTTATTTCGCCGTACGCCGGGATATGACCTGATTCCTTACCAAATATCTGCTTCCCGTTCTGACCGGCGTCGACCATGGTTTCTTTTACATGTATTTCAATGTACGGATCCACCTCTTCAGCGATTAGGAATCGGTCGGTCCTGGCAAGATGATCAGCGACCAATTTTTTCGGAAAAGGCCATAAAGTGGCTAGCTTGAGAATGCCGACGGATTGGTCTACCTCAAGAAATTCCACTGCGTCCCGGACGCAGAGATAGCCGCTGCCGCCGCAGATAATAATTAATTCCGGCCGGTCCGGTCCCTCATAAGTATTGAACGACGAGTCTTCAAAGCGCTCTCGAATACGGGCCAAACGCTTGATTACATCTGCATGTTTGACTATAGCCAAATAGGGGCTGATAGAAACACTGCTGTCAGTATGCGGCTGAACCCCTTCTTGCCTTATCTCTTCCAGCTCGATCAGCGTGCTGGCATGCGAAAGCCGCGTGTAACTTCGTAACATTACATGGCAGTCAAATTCGGCAGATAATTCAAACGCCCATCGCATCAGTTGCTTGGCTTCCGGGATGCTGCTCGGTTCAAGCAGCGGTGCATAACTAAAGCGGGCCAGCCAGCGTGAATCGGTCTCGTCGCCGCTGGAATGACCGTTTGGATCATCGCAGACCACCACCACCATGGAACCGTTGTTGGCGCCTAATCCGGTCATGCTCAAATGAGTTAAAAAATCCAAAGCAACACTCAGTCCGGCGTTCTTCATGGCTGCCAGGGAGCGAAGACCCGCAAAAGCAGCCGCCGCCGCTCCCTCACAGGCAACCTTTTCGTTTACGGACCACTCAACGTGGACATTTGATTTTTCCGCGTAAGGAACAATGGTTCGGATTATTTCCGAAGAAGGGGTTCCCGGATAGCCGGAAGCAAAATGAATGCCGGCTTCCAAAGCAGCCCGTGCAATGGCCTCATTACCCAAGAGAAAACTTGTGGTGTCTCGAGATTTTCGGTTGTTCATTTCTCACCTCTTTTTCCCAAATTCAACGACCTTGTTGCAAAAATATTATTAAAGCCGCTTGGAAGTCGTCCTCGTCCCTCTCCTCGTGCTCGCCCTCGTCCTCGTTCTCGCAATCGACAAATGGTGTTTGTGAAGCACGATGCTGAAGGCATCGAAGACGACGACGAGGACAAGAACCCATCTTCAATCCTCAGCATTCATCGGTGGACAATGCCAAGCCAGCGATAAAGAATTATTTCAACATTAGGGTTTTCTTAATGATGAACCCTGAACCTCTGAACCCTGAACCCGTGAACGGCTATCGTTAATAAGCTTTCTCCGTCATTTTATCAAAAAGATGCAGGCGGTTTGTATCCACCAGAAATTCCAATTTCATATTGGGTTTGGCGCGGGTTTGAGGATCGACACTTGCGGTGAGATTCTCGGTACCGCATGAGGCCAGCAGAATAACCTGGGAGCCAATGGGCTCGACGACTTCGACCGTGGCCCTTAAGGGTTCCCCACCCGGAAACGGACCCTTTATCGTTTTGTCATAGATGTGCTCGGGACGTATTCCAAGAACCAATTCTCGATCTTTTGCCTGTAAGAATCGATCTTGAAGCCCATCGGGAATGGTCAACTGGAAGCTATCACCTTTAACACGAAGCGTTCCTTTTTCGGCGGCTATCCGTACTTCAAAAAAATTCATGGCCGGGCTGCCGATAAAACCGGCCACGAACAGATTTTTGGGGTTATTGTAAACGTCCATCGGAGCGCCGCTCTGCATGATAATCCCGTTATTCATCACCACGATGCGATCCGCCAGGGTCATAGCCTCGATCTGATCATGGGTCACATAGACGATCGTCGTCTCGAGTTGCCGGTGGAGCTTTCCCAGCTCCCCCCGCATCTGTACCCGCAGTTTGGCGTCCAAGTTGCTGAGAGGCTCATCAAAAAGAAATACTTCCGGCTTTCGGACAATGGCGCGTCCCATGGCCACCCGCTGGCGTTGACCGCCGGATAGTTCCTTGGGTTTTCTTTTTAAAAGCTCTTCTATTCCCAGCATGTGGGCGACCTCGGTAACCCGGAGGTTGATTTCCGATCTCGGAAATTTCCGTTGTTTGAGACCGAAAGCCAGATTTTTGTATACCGACATATGTGGATAAAGTGCATAATTCTGAAAAACCATGGCAATATCCCGATCTTTTGGCGCTACGTTGTTGACCCTCCGATCTCCGATATAAACTTCACCCTCAGTCGTCTCTTCCAGTCCTGCGATCATCCGCAACGTCGTTGTTTTCCCGCACCCCGACGGCCCTACCAGTACCAGAAACTCTTTTTCCTGGGCCGTAAGATTGATCCGGTCCACCGCCGTATTGCTTCCAAATCGTTTGGTCACTTCAACTAATCGAATTTCTGCCAATGGCTCCTCCTAGTTTCGTGTCCCATATGTAATTTTGAAAACTCAGATTGGTTAAATAGCACTTTCTTTTGCTGAGTGAAATTAGTTAAATCCCAAATCTCAAATTACAAAATACAAAACTCAAATCCGAGACAAATCTCAGAATTCAATGAATTAAAATTCTAAGACGCAACTAATTTTAGATAGCCTGTTCGACTATTTGAATGTATTTGTTGAACACAACACTGCTAGTCCATCAAAAACCCACCATTCACGTCGAGAATCTCCCCGGTAATAAAACCGGCCTTATCCGATGCAAGAAATAATACCGCATCGGCCACCTCCTGTGGTCGGCCTAACCTTTTCAATGGAATAGACTCGATGATGGCTTTTCTTTTTTCTTCCGACCATTCGGCACTCATGTCCGTTTCAATCGCATGCGGCGCAACGCCATTGACATTGATGCCGTAAGCCGCTAGCTGTCTTGCCAGAGTTTTGGTAAGGCCGTCAATGGCTGCTTTGGATGGGCCATACCCCGGAGCGGATGTAATGTCGCCTGTTTTACCGGCAATCGAAGACACATTGACAATTTTTCCCGAGCGCTGTTTTATCATGATATCAGCTGCAGCTTTGCAGCAATTGAATGTGCCTTTTAAGTTGATGTCGATGACTTGATCCCAGTCTTCTTCGGAAACGGTTTCTATGGATCCCCTGCGAATAATTCCCGCATTATTAACCAGTATATCAAGCCGTTGAAAACGCTTTTCAACCTGACTGATCATGGCCCGGACCTGATCGGATCGACTCACGTCGGCCCTCATCGCCACACATTGCCCCTCATAGGTTGAAAGAGCAGTTACTGTTTTAACCAGATCTTCTTCTTCGCACACATCATTTAGGATCACATGGGCATCTTCACGGGCAAACGCCTCGGCAATGGCTTTGCCGATACCCCTGTGGGCGCCCGTTACCAGTGCTACCTGGCCTTTGAATGGCATTTCAATTTCCTTTCGATAACGATTAACAAATAACGACCAATTGATTGCTAAATCAATTGGGGAAATTACTCTTTGACAGCGCCGGCGGTCAACCCCTGTACCAGCAATCGTTGCAAAAAGATGTATAAAAGGATCGCCGGCATTCCGCCCACCAGTGATCCGGCCATCAACATGGGCCAGATAATTCGAAACTCTCCCACGGTCCGGGCGATGCCCAGCGTTACCGTGATCATCGACTCGCTGCTGGTGAGACACAGGGCCCAGAGAAGATCCCCCCAGGCAAGCAAAAACGCGAAAAGAATCGTGGCAACCATACCGGGAGCTACAATGGGCAAAACAATTTTGAAAAAGATACCAAGCCTGGAGCACCCGTCAACCATGGCCGACTGGTCGAGTTCATCCGGTACTTTATCAATGAATCCCTTCATCATCCAGGTTGAAAACGGAAGGCAGATGGTCAAAAAAGCGATGATCAATCCCGTGCGAGTGTCATAAAGCCCGACCTTGCTCAATATTTTAAAATAGGGACCCACCAGCAAAACGCCGGGCAACATTTGGGTCGCTAAGAAAAAACCAATCAGAAACCGCCTGCCCCTGAAAAAAAACCTGGAAAAACCATAGCCTGCCAGAGCGCCGAAAAAAGTGGAAAGTACAGCAGTGGCCAGGGAAATAATCGTACTGTTAAAGAAATAAATACCGAAATTTTTGCGCACCCAGATTCCGATGTAACTATCCGCGGTGAGCTTCAATGGAATCCATGTCGGCGGCATACGAAACGCTTCTGCTTCGGTTTTGAGGGAGGTGGAAAGCATCCATGCAAATGGTATCAAACAATAGATACAGACCAATATAAGAAAACCCCAGATAAGGGTTTTGACAAGAATATCACCCGGCTGTAATTTTGCAGCTTGCATGCGCATCACTCTTCCTGACTGATCATCCAAATATACGGTAGACTTACGAGCAGCAGCACGATCGTCATCACCACCGAAATGGCTGAGGCATATTCAAATCGAAAGAATTTAAAATATTGCTTATACGTGTAAGTTGACAGAACTTCGGTTAAAACACCGGGTCCTCCCTGGGTCATGGCCTGGATCAGACCGAAGCGCCGCACTTCCCAAACAATATCCAGCGCCAGGGCCACCACAATCATTTTTTTCAATCCCGGAAGCGTGATATGGATGAATTGTTGCAACTTGGGGGCACCGTCAATTGCGGCAGCCTCATAGAGATGCCTGGGAATCGACTGAAGCCCGGCCAACAAAATCAGCATCACAAAAGGAAACCCTCGCCAGAGATTGACAAGGATCGCACTGGTCATGGCCAGTTTTGGATTTGATAGCCATTCAATCGGGTTGTTGAGCAACCCAATCTTGATCAGCAAATCATTTAGCGCGCCATAAATGGGATCATACATCCATTTCCATATGATTCCCGCCACCACATCCGGAACCACCCAGGGGAGCAGGGCAATCACTCGGAACATAGGCTTTGCCGGCAACGCGCTGTTGAGCACCATGGCCACGGCCAATCCAAGAATCATATGGAGAGCTACACTAAAAAAAACAAAAACGGTGGTATTCCAAAATGTGGTACTAAAAAATGGATCTTTCAGAAGACTTTTGTAGTTGGCAAGTGTATAGGCGGCATCTCCGGCCTGCTCGGTTTCAAAGCTATACAAAATACTTGTAATTGCCGGCCATCCGAGCACCAAAACCAGCAAAATAACCCCGGGCAACACGAAAACCATCCACATGTGACGGTCTTTTATCCACATGCTCAAATTCCCAAATTAAAATCAATTTGAGGAAGGCGAGTCTCCAGAGCCCACCTTCCCCGTTTATCATTTTTTATCTGGCCAGAATCGCGTTGATCCTTTCATGGGCTTCCGACAACGCTTTTTCAGGTGATTTCATACCCACGATAGCTTCCTGAAGCGAGGTCGTAAAGGTATCCATGATTTCAGGCCATTGTTTGATCTGGGGTTCCACTTTTCCATACGGGAGCTGAGATGCCATGACACTGGCAAATTTATCATTTAGGATCTCCGGAGCGACGCCGCTGACATCTTTTCGGGAAGAGGTCACCCGGTTATCCACAAACCATTTCAACTCGATGTCTTTGCTGGTGATAAATTTCATCAGTTGCCAGGCCTCGTTGGGGTGCTTTGTGCTGGGGCTCATCACCCAGGAGCTTAGCCAGATGGCGGTGGCCTGTTTCCGTTTGACCGGCGCCGGTGCGCATTGCAGCACTTCAAACGCATTCAGATCGGGGTTGATCTTGTTGACGATCGGCGGTGTCCAGCCGGAGCCCATAATCATCGCGACTTTTTTCTGAGCCAGCTGGGTTCGCACTTCCTGGGGATTCATGGCCGTCAATCCGGGCGGGACGACTTTGTGTTTGGTGTACAGTTCCACAAAGAACGCAAAGGCTTCTTTGGCCTCGGGGGTATCCAGAGCGGAGCGCTTCATGTCCGGCGTGAGGTAATCCGCACCGAAGCTCCAGAGAAACGGACCGAATCTCATCGAAAATCCCGGGCTTTTGGCCCCCACCGTACCGAATCCCCACTGGTCAACCTTTCCGTCACCATTTGTATCCCGCGTAAGCTTTTTGGCATATGCAAGGAACTCATCCGTGGTTTTGGGCGGTTTATCCGGATCCAATCCGCACGCTTTGAACATATTGGTGTTGTAAAACAGCACCATGGTCATGTAATCACCGGGCATGGCATGCATCTTTCCGTTGTGCTTCATTAACTTAATGGGCAGCGGGTACCATGCATCCAGAAAACCGGAACCTTCTTTTTCAATAAAGGGCGTTAAATCCTTGGCAAACCCTTTTCCGAAAAACATGGGCAATGAAAAGGCATGCACATGAAAAACATCCGGGGCGCGTCCGGCGGCAGATTCCACGGTGTACTTGGTCTCTTTTTCCCCATAGGAGACAGGCTCAAGGACCACTTTGATGTTTGGATACTGCTTATGAAAAATGTCCATTCCCTCATTGAGGGATTTATTCCAGACATCTTCGGTCAGATGCCAATCTGAGAATCTTAAGGTCACTTGTTCGGCCATTGCTGAATTAAATGAAAATACGATTATAATGACTGCCATGAACACGCTTATTGTAAAAATCTTTTTCATCTTTTTACCCTCCTTTCCTGCCGTTTCAGGGTTTTAAGAAATATCTCCTAATATTTTTCTGCACTTACCACCTCCTTTCGCGTTCAGCTGGATTTTCGATGCTCACCGCTTACGAGTTCATCAATATTATCAATTTAATACTTTTCAGGCACTTAAATGAATTCGTCTCCCTTCTTTATCAGATTTCCGAATTGCATCCAACACTTTCATTGTATTTCTTACTTCTGCTCCAGAAGCAATAGGCGTCCTGTTTTCTCGAAGGGCTTCGCAAAATTCCTTTAACTGTATGGTGTAAAGGCTAGGATTTTGTTCATCTTCTAAGACGGTCTTCCCCTTAAAATCCAGCCGATAAGAAAAGCCAAACGCTTTGTCGGTGGGGTATTCGAAAAGTCTAATCGTACCTTCCGGCCCCACCAGGATCGTCTCATGCAAATAAGGTGACGTGTTTAGCGAAAGATGAACGGTTGCCAATTCTCCCGAATCAAATCCTAATATGATATCTACTTCATCCTCCCCTTCCCATAAAGGATTTCTTGACCGCGATATCGAAAAAATTGTCGAAGGCATTTTGTTCAGCAACCAAAGAACCGTATCCACTGAGTGGCTTCCTTGTAAAAGGGTAACTAATCCGCCAGCTTTTTCTGTGCTTTTCCACCAATCGGTTGGTGGTTGCGGGAAGCTCACCAAAAAATTAATATCGATACGGAAAGGTGAGCCGATTTCTTCAAGCATTTGCTCACGGATTTTTTTCATCGCGTCGGAGAAGCGGCGGCTCTGCCCGACCATCAGCGTTACCCCATGCTCTTGAGCTGCTTTGATCATCTCATCGGTTTCGATAACATTCATAGCGATCGGTTTCTCTACCAAGATGTGCTTTTTGGCCCTGGCGGCTTCAATACATACCAGGTGATGCAAATAATTCGGAAGGCATACGATGACGGCCTCAATTTCCCGGTCATTCAGCAGATCACGATAATCGGAATAAAATCTTTTTACCCTGAATTTTTCAGTTATATTTTTTGCCTTTTCAACCTGACGGGTAGCGAAGGCTGTCAGCTCCATGTCATCGTGTAGATCCATTATGGAATTGGCATGTGCCAGCGCGATTCTTCCAAATCCGATGATCCCGAGCTTAAGCTTTTTTTCAGGCACGATCACATCTCCTTGTTTTTCTACTGCATGAGTAAATTCGGTAGAAAAAGGACCAGTTGGGGCACATAAGAAATCACAAATAATACGGCAATGGATGCGAGTAAAAACGGCACCGCTGATAACGCAATCCTTTCCAAAGAAACCTCCGCGATGGGTGAGGCCACCAACAGGCAGACACCCAACGGCGGGGTCGCAAGCCCGATATTGAGATTAACGGTCATGATGATTCCAAAATGGATAGGATCAATTCCAATACTCTGTGCCAGAGGCAATAAAATAGGTGTCATCAGGATAATGGCAGCCAATGTTTCCATGATGGTTCCCAGGAACAAAAGGAGCAGATTAATGAGCAGCAAAATAATAATTGGATTATTAGTTATGGAGGTCATGGCATTGGCGATGATTTCCGGCACTGTTTCGGCTGCCAATATCCAACCGAACAAATGCGCCATTGCCAAAATAATCAAGATGGTACCGGTTAAAACGCTGGTTTCGTAGAGGATTTTTAAAAAGCTCAATATCTGAAGCTCACGGTAAATAAAAAATCCGACAATTAACGCATAAAAAACGGCAACACCGGCCGCCTCGGTGGGTGTAAATATACCGCTGAGAATTCCACCGAGCAAAATGATCGGCATCATGATCGCCAGAATCGTATTGAAGAAGCCTACGGTGACGGTGCGCATGGAGAGTATTTTTTGCCTTACCGGGAATTTCTGACGTCTGGCAAAATGACCGGCGACCAGCAACTGAGCAAGTCCCAATAGGAGACCGGGAATAAATCCAGCCAAAAAAAGCTTTGCGATAGAAGCTTCGGCCATGGCGCCATAAACAACCATGGCGATGCTTGGCGGAATGGTTGGCCCGATGGTGGAAGATATCGCCGTGACCGCTCCGCTATATTCCGGCGAATAACCCTCTTTTTTCATTGCAGGGATCATGATCGAGCCGATTGCCGCCGTATCCGCTGCCCCGGCACCGGTAATACCGGCAAAGAAAACGCTGGCGATGATGTTCACATACGCCAATCCTCCGCGAATATGGCCAATGATGATATAAAAGAATTCAATCAACCGCCGGGTAATGCCTGAGGCATTCATGAGTTTGCCGGCTAAAATGAATAGAGGAACCGCCAGAATCAGAAAATTGTCGAGGCCGACAAATATCCGCTGAGAAACCAGGACATAAGGCATTTGGGATTTCCACAGGTAGATGACGCTGCTGATACCCAAAACAAATGCAATCGGAATCCCAACCGCCAAAAGAAATAAGAAAATTGAAGCGATCAACTGGCTTCCTCCTGATCGCCACTTGAAAACATGTTGTCTCTAATCAATTTTATGCTGCTCATACAGAGGAAAAATAGCATGAAAATAAATCCGACACGCAAAAGCCGATAAAGATCTGCCATCGGGATACCTAAAGCTGGACTGACAGTTTTGGTAACCACTGCTTTTTTAATCAGCATCGATGGTGACCCGATACAAACCACAAGGAAAAGAGCAATCAGCACGTGGGAAAGCATTATAATCCATGTTCTCAAGCGCTTTGGCAACAAATGTAAGAGAGCCTCTACTTTTACGAATTGATTCTGCCTTAGAGCTATAGAGGCTCCAAAAAGAACGGTATATACCAAAAGATAGCTGGATATTTCAGTGGTCCAGGTGAGCGGATCGGATAAAACATATCGGAAAAAAACGGCAAGATTGATAAACAATACGATGCCAGCCATCGATAAGATAATCGAAACTTTGACAACGTTTTCAAGCAAACCACTGAATCGCTCCAGGATGTTTAGGATCAGCATGAGGCGCCTCTTTCGATTTCGAATTATTGAGCACTCTCAAAGTTTGCGGGCAGACATGAAAGGCTAACCTATCTGCCCGCAATAACACTTCCGGCTTTGAAATCAGCGTTTATTTGCCACTTACATACCATTCCTCTTTTTCAATCGTTGCGCCTACTTCTCGGATTTTTTCCACCATGGATCTGGTCCAGTCAGAAGTGTCTTTTGGTAGATCGTTATACAGCCACTCATACGCTGAGGCGGTTGCCTTGGCAAACGGAGTGATATCGTCAATGGTCGTGACCTGCAAACCTTGATCCTTCATTTTTCCGATTGCAATCCCCCCCTGTTCCTGTGCATCCTGGTCCATTTTTTTGCGCCATACGGAGATGCATTTGGTCACCGCCAGCTGATGATCGCGCGACAATTTATCCCAGGTAGCACCACTCATGAGAAAGATGCCGCCATTGGAAACCACGGGTAACAGCACCATATATTTTTGTACCTCATAAAACTTTTTCCCGTACAGGGTAAGGGGGCCATTTTCGTTTCCATCCACGACCCCCGTCTGAAGCGCTGTATACAATTCACCGAATGGCAGCGGTACCGGACTGGCGCCAATGCCTTCATATGCTTTCATATGAATCGGAACCTGCATGGTTCTGATTTTCAGGCCTTTGAAATCCGCTATTGATTTGATCGGCAGCTTATTGTTCATGGGCAGGCGAAAATCAGGAGCTCCGATAGCCAACACCTTAAGCCCCACTTGCTCGCCTTGTGCGCGAGCTTTGCCCAAGATTTGTTGCCCGACCGGACCGTTCATGACTGCCAACCAGTGCTTGGGACCCTTGAATAAGAAAGGTAAGTTTAAAATACGTAAGGAAGGAATAAATGTGCCGGTGACACCGATGGAAGTCGCCTGTAGGTCGACGCTTCCCAATTGCAAACCTTCGGTAATGTCTCTTTCCCCGCCCAGTTGCCCCTGGGGATAAATCTTTACTTTTAAGGCGCCACCACTTGAATTTTCCAGGCACTGGCCGAAAGCCACACCCGCGGTGTGATAAAAATAAATGGGAACATTGGCATGACCATATTTCAATATCGTTTCAGCATTAACGGGATTGGCCCAGAAAAACAGAACACATACAAGTGCGATCACCCACAGCCTTTTGTTTATAAGATTTTTTGTTACTTTCATAACCCGCCTCCTTTCAAAGGTTTAAAAGTTAATAATCTTAATGGCTGGGAAAATTAGAGCCGAATGTCGATCCCTTTTCTTAAGTCTAATCACCTCCTTTCCGATAAAGTTGGATCTTTATAACCCAACTTTTTTGTAATATCTGCGGCATGGCAAATATGTTCGTTTCACATTATGAAACGGTGTTTTGAATTTTCTATAACTATTTAATTGGCAATGGTGTCTAAGTCAATGTTTTTTTCTGAAGCTCCGGGCAATATTTTCGGACTTGCCCAAGATATCGTCTTTTAAAAAGAGAGTTTTTTCGTATTTAGAATTGTAGATTTCTATGATATGCAAAAGTTCATTCTTAAAATAATTACAAAAACATTGAGAGCAAGAAGTATTTTATCATTTGTTATTAAGTGAGGATTGGATCGCCGGCGCGGGGCTGGATGTGTTTGAACAGGAGCCTTTCAGCCCTGACAATCCTTTGGCCTCCATGCCGAATGTGGTTTTAACACCGCATATTTCAGCCGGCACCCGCGATGCCCTGAGAGCAAAAATGCAGGTGCTTTTTGAAAACGTGCAGCGCTTCTTTAAGGGTGATCCTTTGGAAAACCAGGTTAATTCATAAGGTCGGATGCGCCGGTATCGAAGAATCTAAATTTCCATCATCTTTTGAAAACTTTAAAAACAAAGAAAATAGAATTTAGGTGCAAACGATGATGGCTTCCAAAAAATTCAGAGTGGCCATTGCAGGAGCCGGCATGGTTACCCGCTATCACATCAGCGCATGGGCTAAACTTGCACAAGTTGAAGTTGCGGCTATCTGTGCCCGGCATCTGAAAAACGCTCAGGATAGAGCGACGGAGTTTAGCATCCCCAAGGCATACGACAATGCGGCTGCAATGCTCGACGCAGAAAAACCCGACGTCCTGGACATTGCCACGCCACCGGATGTTCATGCCGAGCAGGTAAAATTAGCGGCTGAAAGAGGTGTAAACGTTCTCTGCCAAAAGCCGATGACACCCAACTTGACGGAATCGGAGCAGTTGGTCGCCGAAGTCGGTGACAGCATCCGCTTTATGGTTCATGAAAATTGGCGTTTTCGACCTCAATACCGGCAAGTGGGTCAATGGATTGCCCAAGGTAAGGTAGGCCATATCCGGGAGTTTCGCCTGACGACGCGAAGCTCAGGCCTCGTAACAAAAACAGCAAACGGCCGGCTCTTTGCTTTGGAGAGACAACCATTTTTTGCCAACCTAAAACGCTTCATCATCAATGAACTGTTAATTCATCATTTAGACACCATACGCTTTTTAGTCGGCTCCATGATTGTCGTTGCCTCCAACACCTCCCATATATGTCAAGAAGTGATGGGAGAGGATATGGCACAGATCATTCTCAAGGCTGAAAGCGGCGTTTATGGGACCGTTTCCGGAAATTTTTGTGCAGCAGGTTTTCCACTGCTGCCCACCGATCGTTTGGAGTTGATCGGTGAAAAGGCTAGCATTATATTTGATAAAAATGAGTTGAACCTTATCGGCGATACGGAACAAAAAATAAGCTATGATCTAAACGAAGTCTACCAAACATCTTATAACAACGCCATCACTCATTTCATAAAATCCCTGGAAAGCGGTGAACCGTTTGAGACTGACCGGTTGGACAACCTGGAGACGCTCCGGTTGGTATCGGATGCCTACCGTCTGGCAGGACGATGAAGAATGAAACTCCCCCCGCAAGCTGCGGGGTATCAAAGGAGAGAATATCTATTCTTATCCCCCCTCACCCTAACCCTCTCCCGCCAGGGGGAGGGAATCAAAGATAACCTTACAGCGCGCTACAGGGAATTATCAAGTTGGTTTTTAACTCAATTGGGGTTGCACGCTAATGCCTTGGATCAACAAATAACACCTGATTGAAAGTTTCATCTCAATCAGGAGTGATCCTGTTTGAACTTTTGGGCGATCGGTTCGAAATCGTAGGAAGGATAGACCTCGTAACGAAACACCCCCCAAGCTTTTTGTTCCATAAAGCGGTTCAGGTTCCGAAGCGCAGCAGGCTCCAAACGTAATTGGATAATAAAGCCGTAAGACATTGCCACCACCCAGGATACCAGTTCGGACCCTTCAGGGGGAAAATCGCGATAAAATCCGGTTTTTTTGGTGTGCTCCATAATCTCGTCCAAGGTCTTTGACTGGTCATGGTGAAGAATTACGGTCACAAGTAATTTTTGACCGGCTGACATAATATTATCTCCTTTGATTAGTGTAAATGATAACTTAATTGATTAGGTATCACAGCGTCTTCTTTGTGGTCAATACTTTCAAATTTCGAATTAACTAAATTGCTTGACAAAAGGTTACCTGGCAATGTAGCGACCAAAGTAATTCTTTAGCAGGCTAATTTAACGATGGCATCTCGGTTGGAACAAAATTTTTTTGGCAGGAGGAAATTCATATGAAACTCAAAGACAAAGTGGTTGTTGTAACCGGCGGCGGCACAGGGATCGGTCGAGGTATGTGCATTCGTTTTGCCCAAGAAGGGGCGGCTGTGGTGGTCAATTATTCCAAATCAAAAGAGCGGGCAAAAGAAGTGATTGCCGAAATCGGTCGCTCCGGTGGGCGGGCCATAGAGATCCAGACCGACGTATCCCAGGACAGGGAGGCTCGACAATTGATTGAAAGTGCCGTCGAACACTTCGGTCGTTTGGATGTGCTGATCAACAATGCCGCATGGACAAGATATATTCCCCACCATAATCTAGACGATTTGAGTGAGGAAATCTTAGAGAACACCTGGTCTGTGATCGTCAAGGGCTCTATTTACTGTATTCGAGCAGCCGTGCCCCATTTAAGGGCGCATGGGGGTGGATCGATTATCAACATTACATCCAATGCGGGATTCACTGCCAGGGGTAGTACGATTATCTATGGTGCTTCCAAGGCCGCCCTGACGTTCATTACCAAGGCCCTTGCGCGTGCACTGGCTCCGGAAATTCGGGTGAATGCGATCGCCCCGGGATTTGTCGATACCGGATTTGTCAATTGGACGCCGGAGGCTCTCGAGCAGCTGAAAAAACAAACGCGTCTCGGACGGCAGATCATTCCCGAAAATATTGCCGACGCAGCTGTGTTTCTTGCATCCGATGCCGTTGCGACCACCGGCCAAACAATCTTGGTTGACGGAGGTGTCGCTGCTCTGGGTCCAAATGAGAGAAATTGAATCCAAAGGAGAAGAAAAATGTCTGATTATCTCACTCAAGAAGAAATGGATGCGCTTCTGGCCTGGCCAGTTCCTGCCATATCCAATGCGATTGAACTTTTTAATATACGCCCGCGTAATGGGGGTTTCATGCTGCCGGAAATTCAATGCAGGTTTCCACAAATGAAGCCGATGATCGGCTATGCTGTCACAGGTATCATTACTGCCGATTCTCCCGAAGGTCAAAGAGTGTCCCCGCCGGATTGGTGGGCTGAGATACAGAAGTATCCCGAACCAAGAGTGGCGGTGCTGCATGATATAGATTATCCGGTCGTGGGTTCTTTCTGGGGTGAAGTAAACGCCAATATCCACAAGGCATTGGGGTGTGTTGGAACGATCACCGACGGGTCGGTGCGGGACCTCGATGAGGCGGAAGAGACAGGTTTTCAATTCTTCTCAAGTTGTGTTAGTGTCTCCCACGCATACGTGCATATGATCGATTTTGGCACCGCTGTAAAGGTGGGCAACCTGCTTGTAAAACCCGGAGACCTTATCATGGGGGATAAACATGGCGTAATTTCTATTCCATTGGAGATAGCCAGAGATGTTCCCAAGGCTGCACAAATGATCGAGGACTGGGAGCGACGGGTTATTAATTTTTGTAAGTCGGAGGATTTCTCGGTGGAGGGTCTCAGGCAGCGTTGCCTGTCCCCTCGGCCAACTTGGCCGCCAAAATAACGCAAAACATCTATTCGTCCTTGCCATGGAACAACAAATGCAAATCTCCCACAACCAAGGCCTGGTCTTAGAGCGGGTCACCAAGCGATACCAATCAGTTATTGCAGTTGATCATGTAAACCTAAAGGTTGAGAATCGCGAGTTTTTGGCTGTGGTGGGCCCCACCGGATGTGGAAAGACGACCTTATTACGCTTAATCGCCGGTGTCGAAAAATTAAATGATGGCCATATCTACATCCATGGTCGATGTGTGGATGATGTGAATCCATCGAAACGAAGGGTGCGAATGGTGTTCCAGGAACATGCTCTCTGGCCTCATATGCGGGTATTTGATAAAGATTTCCCGAGCAATTTGAGTTTCGGCTTGAAGCTCAGAAAGCAATTGCCGCAGAGCATTGAAGAAACAGCCAATATTATCGCCACACGCCTCGGTATTGCCAAAAAGCTTTTTCCCCGCAAGCCGGATCAGTTATCGGTAGGTCAGAAGCAGGTGGTCGGCATCGGAAGGGCCTTGACCATCATACCCAAAATCCTTTTGCTGGATGAGCCTTTAGCCCATGTAGACCCACAGCATCGTCTGACCCTTCGACGTGAATTGAAAGACTACCACAATAAGATGGGATCCATAACCCTTTATGTGAGCCACAACCTGCCGGAGGCTTTTTCTCTGGCAGATAGAGTCGCCATCATGCAAGATGGTAAAATCATCCAGGTCGACAGCCCTTCAGAGATACAAAGCCACCCTGCCAACGAGTTTGTTAAAGATTTCATTGAGTGTTTTGAGATAGAATCCAATCTTTTTAAAAGATAGTTGACTCCCAACTATCGGGACAGCCGGGCACAGAATTGTCAATTGCCACCTTTAAAAAGGTAGCATAAAGTCCTCTCAAAGGATGCAAATCTAAAAAATGCCTTTCACCGCTGAGACGCGGAGATCGCGGAGGTGGTTATTTTTAGCTTTCCGCTGAGAGGCCCTGCCGATTTGGGCGGGAAGACCGATTAAATCTTAATTTTCTTTCGGTCGGCCTCCGGAAAGCTAAAATCTTCAGCCCTGCGGGCCTTGATTTTTTCCACCTTTGGTCCTCAGGCAATGGAGAATCATGCATTTACCTGCAGCTATGCTGTTTGATGATTTTTCTTTGCCGGGATATCTGTCCCGCTGAAACCAGTGGGATCAACGGCAAAGGAAAAAACTTCTATCTCTGCGTCCTCTGCGCGAGCGAAGCCCCGCGGGGCGGGATGCAAGCTCGGGTGGTGAAAAAACCAATTATCGCCCTTCCAGAAATTGACGAATTTTCTCCATTGCCGGTTCCAGTACAGAGCGATCTGCCGCACAGCAGATTCGCACAGCGCCTTCTCCCCCATTGCCAAACGCGTTGCCCGGGGCGACGGATACCTGTGTTTCTTTTAAAAGCGTCAGCGCAAAAGAAAATGAATCCGTCACCCCCGCAATTTTTGGAAATAAATAAAATGCACCTTCCGGCTCAGCAACTGAAACTGAGTCCATTGAATCCAAGGCGTCAAAACAAAAATTTACTCTTTTCTGAAGTGACTTGACCATCGAGTAAACTTCATCATCACCGTCTTTCAGGGCCGTTTCGCCGGCGCGCTGCACCATAGACGGCGCATGGGACACGATAAATTCATTTAGCTGGGTGGCCTTTTTGGCAAGGTCTTGCCGGGCAGCGACCCATCCAAGGCGCCAGCCTGTCATACAATAGCTTTTCGAAAAGGATTGGACGACGATCACCGCGTCATCTCGGTTGCACAGCCGAAGAATCGAAGGAGCCACCGGTCCGGAATAATAGATTCGTTCATAAACTTCATCAGCAAGCAGCCATAAGTTGTTACGGCGACAAAAATTCAGCAAGGCTTCCTGATCTGATGTTTTGGCGACCCATCCTAATGGGTTGGAGGGTGAAGCGTAGACGAGAAGTTTCGTATTAGGCGTCAGCGCAGCTTCCAGAGCGACAAAGTCGATTTCGAATCGCTTGCCATTGTAAAAAAGAGCTATTTCAACAGGGTGTCCGCCGAAAAGACTAACAATTGCGGATGCATTGGGCCAGTTTGGCGTAAGTACAATCGCCTCATCTCCGGGATCAATTACACAGCGGATGGATACGTTCAACGCTTGAACTCCGGAGGCTGTCACAACGATTTCTGATTGGGGATTCAAATTGACGTTGTGCAGCTGGACATATTTATCCGCAATGGCCTCCCGCAAACTGGGTAAACCTGCGTTCTCGGTATAAAAGGTATACCCGTCGTTCATCGCCTGAAAGGCCGCCTTTTTTAAATATTGCGGCGTTGGCATGTTGGATTCGCCGAAATGGAGTTTGAAAACCCCCTCCATAGCAAAGGCCACATCCGCAAGTTCTCGGATACGAGAAGGGGCAACTCGAGATAAGCTGGGGGCAAGTGAGATGTCCGGCATAAAGGTGAACCTCCTTTGTAAAAAGGGTTTACTAAAATTAAGATTGCCTTTAATTGCATTTTATTGCAGTCTAATCATTCTCAAATGCTATTCGTTTACATTTCAGGATAGGCACTAATTAAACTGATTTGAATGGGATTTCAAGTACCAACCCAATTGAGTTAAAAACCAATTTTGAGCATTTTTCGCTCAATTCGCCTCAAATTGAAATGAGCATCGCAAAAAAAACAGCCGGTGAATTAAGGTTCTACTATGGCTGGATCATTGTGGCTGTTGCCCTGATCTCCATGGCAGGATGGTTTGGAATCCGTACCAGCTTCTCCGTTTTTTATGTTGCCCTGCTGGAAGATTTTCCATGGAACCGGGGAGATTCCGCCGGGGTCCAATCGATGGCCATGATTACATATACCATTATGGCTCCCATCGTCGGCGGCCTGATTGATCGCTTTGGTCCCCGACGCGTGATTGCGCCGGGAATTTTCGTCCTTTGTCTGGGGCTGGTACTTTGTGCCACCATAAAGAACCTTAACCAATTCTACCTATATTATGGCATAATCGTAGGCGTCGGCGTTACCAGCATCGGCATCATATCTTACTCCGCCATTTTAGCTCATTGGTTGGAATATATATCATCCTCGTCCACAATGTTAAATTTCTGGTTGATCAGGGGTTTGATAAAATGGCAGCCGCCTTTGTTTTTGCCATGGCCGGGATTGTTTCGGCAGTTTTTCGTATAATTTGGGGATGGCTTTCCGATCATATCGGACGAGAAATCACATATACTATTGGTATTCTTTTGGGATGCATAGGGATGATATCCCTGCTTTTATTAGAAGCCACCGGTGTGAAAAGCCTCGTTTATGCTTTTCTTATCTTTTTTGGCATGGGCTGGGGAGCAACAGCTCCCATTTTTATGTCTGTATCTGCTGATCTTTTTAAAGGCAAAATCTACGGGCTGATATACGGGCTGGTTGAAGGCGGCATTGGTGTGGCCGGTGCGCTTGGGGCGTGGGTGGCGGGCTCCATCTTTGATAGATCCCAGAGTTATCAGGCAGCCTTTATGCTTGTTATCATCGTATTTCTTCTATCCATCTGCTTTGTCTGGATCGCTGCCCCTCGGAAATACCGATCAACCTGAAATAAATGAATTGAGATATGGAAATAAAAATGTCATTTGAAGAAGATTCGAATTAACCATAATAGGATTTACTTGACTTGAAAGCCACCAATTATGTTACTGTATTTTTAGCGAGATTGTGATTACATCTACTAGTCACAGGCTTGCCTATTTCTGTGATTACATAATAATATCCAAAATTTTGATCAGTGTATCAGCCTGTGTATTTATAGCCGGAATGTGAACTTTGCATGACTAGTGTAAATCATCTGGAAACCTTAAACCTGAGATTTAAAAAAGTATCACAAATATTGCTGAAATAAAGATTTGTCAGATATACCCGAATCCGGAAAGTTGGGATTTGCAA